>Ga0265297_10007045_pt1 | contig 15833 bp, 11 predicted proteins | sample Munlanlwell13791_FD_192502 | JGI IMG/M metagenome (GOLD analysis project Ga0265297, IMG submission 192502) | Leachate microbial communities from a municipal landfill in Southern Ontario, Canada - Leachate well 137-91 | ecosystem: Engineered > Solid waste > Landfill > Unclassified | place... | reverse complement strand
ACGTCAATGTGGCCGAGGAACTGGTCAACATGATCGTGGCGCAGCGGGCCTACGAACTGAACTCGCGTGCCATCACCACCTCGGACCAGATGCTGCAGCGCCTGACCCAGATCTGATAACCGGTAATGCCTTGCCTGGGCATGCGGCAAATCTTGCCGCATGCCCTTGTTTTATTTTTCCCGCCCATCGTAATGTGTTGATTATTATCGGGTTAATAGCTGGCATACGGTTTGCGTAGGGTTAGGCACTGTGATACGGATCGGATGTCCAGCCATGAACAAATCCATGAGGTGGTTGCTGCAAGCCCTGATTCCCACCCTGCTGGCGGGTTGCTCGACGGTGCCCTCGACCAACATCCAGCAACCCCTGACTGCGCGCCCCCAGGCACTGGCGCCGATGGCCGGGAATAACGGCGCGATCTATCAGGCCAATCGCAACCTGGCGCTGTTCGAGGACAGGCGGGCGCGTTATGTCGGCGACACCCTGACCGTCAGGCTGGTCGAGAAGACCGAAGTCAAACGCAAGTCGGAGACCAAGGAGGATCGCGCCGCAAGCGCAAGTCTGAACGCCCCGAAGCCGACCGTGCTGGGCAAGAAGCTGCCGATCATCGGCGACACCACCTGGGAGGCGGACTCCAACTCGAAACAGGACTTCAAGGACGACGAGACCAACAGCAACAGCGTGACCGGATCCATCACGGTCACGGTGGTCGACGTCCTGCAGAACGGTAATCTGTTGGTCTCCGGCGAGAAGCAGGTGGCCGTCAACAACGATACCGAATACATCCGCCTGGCCGGGGTGGTGAACCCGCGCGACATCACCCGCGAGGGCACGGTGAATTCCACCCAGATCGCCGACGCCAAGATCGAATCGAAGAACTCCCAGTCGATCGACAAATCTCAGTTGACCAGCATGCTGGCCCGCTTCTTCCTGACCGTACTGCCCTTCTGAGGACGATGCGATGAAACGACCGTCAAGTATCCTGAACCGGGCCGGCCAGGCATTGGCCTGCTGTCTGCTCGGCCTGTTGTCGGCCACGGCCGAGGCCGACCGGATCAAGGACATCGCCAATGTCGCCGGGGTGCGCGACAACCAGCTGGTCGGTTACGGCCTGGTGGTCGGCCTGGACGGCACCGGGGCCACCAGCAAGTTTGCCCAGCAGAGCATCATCTCCATGCTCGGCCAGATGGGCGTCAACATGCTGCCGACCGACAGCGTGTCGCTGAAGAATGTCTCCGCGGTCATGTTGACCGCCAACCTGCCGGCCTTCGCCAAGCCCGGCCAGACCATCGACGTCACCGTTTCGGCGCTCGACAATGCCAAGAGCCTGCGTGGTGGCACCCTGCTGATGTCGCCGCTCAAGGGCGGCGACGGCCAGGTCTATGCCGTGGCCCAGGGCAATGTCCTGGTCGGCGGCGCCGGCGCCTCGGCGGGCGGCTCCAGCCAGACCGTCAATCACCTGTCGGCCGGCCGCATTCCGTCCGGCGCCACGGTGGAACGCGCGGTCGCCACCCGGCTCGGCCAGGGCGACTTCATCCAGCTGGAACTCAAGGACACCGATTTCACCACCGCCAGCCGGGCCAGCGAGGCGATCGACCGGGCCTTCGGCCGCGGTACCGCCACCCCACTCGACGGCCGCCTGATCCAGGTCAAGGCCCCGGCCGACCCCGGCCAGCGGGTAGCCTTCATGTCCCAACTGGAAAACGTCAATCTCAACCCGGCGCAGCCGACCCCCAGGGTGATCATGAACGCCCGCACCGGCTCCATCGTCATGAACCAGCTGGTCACCCTGGACAAGTGTGCCATCGCCCATGGCAACCTGACTGTCACCGTCAACAGCGAAGCCCAGGTCAGCCAGCCGGGCGCCCTGTCCGGCGGCCAGACCGTGGTTACCGAGGCCGCCAATGTCCAGATCATGAGCGACAAGGGCGGCCTGGTCGTGATGCCGGCGGCGGCCACCCTGGGCGATGTGGTCAAGGCCTTGAACGCCGTCGGCGCGACGCCCCAGGACCTGCTCTCCATCCTGCAGGCGATGAAGGCCTCCGGGGCACTCAAGGCGGAACTGGAGATCATCTGATGTTAGCGGCGGCCAACCTCGCTGACCGTCTTTCGGTCGACGTTCAGGGTGCCCAGTCCCTGAAGGCCCAGGCCGCCTCGGGCGACCCCGAGGCCCTGCGCTCGGCGGCCAGGCAGTTCGAGGCGATGGTCGTGCAGACCATGCTGAAGACCATGCGCGAGACCAGCTTTGCACCGGACGGCGATGTTCTCGGCGAGAGCCAGGGGCTCAAGATGTATCGTGAACTGCTCGACCAGCAATGGGCGCAGAAGATGGTGGCGGGCAGGGGGTTCGGCTTCGCCGAGATGATGGTCAAGGCGATGGAGGCCCGCAACAAGGCGGCGACGCCGGAAGAAATGGCCAGACTGGCGTTGCCCGAGGGCGAGAACACGGCCGGCAGTTCCGTGCCGGCGCCGGCTGTGGAGCGGGCCCTGGTCGTGCCGGCCGCCGCCGTCGAGCCAGCCGCCATCCCGCCCGGCATTGCCAAGGCGACCGAAGCGTCGCCGTCTCCGGCCCAGAACGACTATCGGCAGGCGTTCCTCGACCGGCTGCGCCCCCATGCCGAGCAGGTGGCGGCGGAAACTGGTCTGCCGGCCCGATTCATCCTCGCCCATGCCGCGCTGGAAACCGGCTGGGGCCGGCACGAAATCCGCAACGCGGACGGCACGACCAGCCATAACCTGTTCGGCATCAAGGCCGGGCGGAGCTGGACGGGCGGGGTGGCGCAGCAGGAGACCACGGAGTACCAGTACGGCATCCCGGTGCGCAAGAGCGAACCCTTCCGTTCCTACGGCAGTTATACCGAGTCCTTGCGCGACTACGCCGGTCTGCTGGGCAAGCGCTATCAGGGCGCCTACCGCGCCCCGGATGCCGTCGCCTTTGCCCAGGGGCTGGCCGACGGCGGCTACGCCACCGATCCGAACTATGCCGGCAAGATCAAGGGCGTGATCGCCAGCGTGGCGGCACTCGAAGCATAAAGTTTACCCAGCCATGGTCGTTAATTGATACGACAGTAATGGAGCAGGCATGAGCACCAACATACTCAGCATCAGTCTCGCCGCACTCTCGGCCGCCCAGGCAGGCATCCGCACGACCCAGCAGAATATCTCCAACGTCAATACGCCGGGCTTCCGCCGCCAGCAGGTCAACTATTCCAACAGCACGCCCTTCTATTCCGGCATGGTGACGGCAGGCAGCGGCGTCAAGGTCGACGGCGTGAGCCGTATCTACGACCGTTTCCTGGAAAACCAGGTGTTGTTGAGCCAGGCCCAGCTTTCCCGCTACGATGCCTATGCCACCTATACCTCCCAGGTCGACAGCCTGCTGGGCAATTCCTATACCGGACTGTCCACGGGTCTGAACGATTTCTTCGGCGCCGCCAACGAGGTCGCCAACGACCCCACGTCGGTGGCGGCCCGCCAGATGCTGCTGACCTCGGGTGAGAATCTAGCCGGTCGCATCAACAATCTGAATGACGTCATGGCCGGCATGCAGAGCGGCATGAATAACCAGATGTCGGCCATAGCCGACCAGGTCAGCAACTATGCCAAGCATGTCGCCCAGTTGAGCGACCAGATCGCCCTGCAGGAGGGCACCACCGGCCAGACGGCGAATGACCTGCGCGACATGCGCGACCAGGTGGCCGCCGAGATCAACAAGCTGGTCAACGTCACCAGCTTCACCCAGCAGGATGGCACCTACGGGCTCTATATCGGTTCCGGCCAGCCGCTCGTGGTGGGCAACACGGCCAGCACCATGGTCATGAAGACCGATCCGGTTGACCCGCGCCAGCAGGTCCCTGCGCTGGTGGTCAACGGCGTCCAGATACCGCTCAATACGACCCTGATCACTGGTGGCCAACTGGGCGGCATGCTGTCCTTCCGGGAAGAAGTCCTGAATCCCGCGCAGCAGGACCTGGCTCGCATGGCGGCGAGCTTCGCCATGGCCTTCAACACCCAGCACCGGGCGGGATTCGACCAGGATGGTGCCGCCGGCAGCAACTTCTTTGCCAATCTGGCTGTGCCTCAGACTGGTACGACGCCGGCTATCAACCTGGATCTGGTCGACGACCGTCAGTTGATCCCGGGCAATTACCAGTTGAGCTTCGATGGCAGCAACTACACCCTGGTCAACGGCCAGGACGCCAGCGTGATCGGGACTTATGCCAGCCTGGGCAGCCTCAACACGGCATTGGCGACACGGGGCTTCCAGTTGTCGGCCGCGCCCTCCGGGGCCGGCGCCTGGAACATCAACTTCGACGACTATCCCCGCCAGATGACGGTCGCCATCGACGATGTCCGCAAGGTCGCCGCCGCCTCGACCACCGGATCGCCGGGTGACAATACCAATGCCCTGGCGCTGGCAGGCCTGCAGACCGATCCGGTCATGAACGGCGGCACGGCGAGCTTCAAGACTTTTTACAGTCAGGTCAGCAGCCGGGTCGCCAACCAGGCCCATGCCGCCGACGCCAGCCAGAAGGCCTACGACGTACTGACCAAGCAGGCCTATGAGGCCAGCCAGTCCGTTTCCGGGGTCAACCTGGACGAGGAGGCCGCGAACCTGATCCGCTATCAACAAGCCTATCAGGCCGCCGCCAAGGCCATGCAGATTTCATCCAGCCTGTTCGATGAAATCCTCGCCATAGCACGATAGTCGAGGTCACCATGCGCATCAGCACCGCCAGCTTCTATACCGCCAGCCTGCCCGGCATCCAGTCGCAGCAGTCCGCCATCGCCCGGCTCAACCAGCAGATCGCCAGCAACCAGAACTATCTGGCGCCCAAGGACAACCCGGTCAAGACCAACCAGATCATGGCGCTGGCCGACGGCATCGCCATGCGTAACCAGTATCTGGCCAACATCGACAAGGCCGGCCTGGTGCTGAGCGAGGAAAACACCGTCCTCTCCGAGATGCGCTCGGCCGTGAGCAGCGCGAAGAGCCTGCTTTCCCAGAGCAGTTCCATGAGCGACCAGTCGCTGCGCAGCCAGATGGCGCAGCAACTCGGCGATCTCTATACCCACATCAAGGACCTGGCGAATGCCAAGGACAGCAACGGCAACTACATCTTCGCCGGCTACAAGTCCGATACGCTGCCTTACGACCATAGCCAGGTCTACCCGGGCACGGCCGCTTCCGCGAGTACCAGCTATGGCGGCGATGCCGGCGTGCGCGCCATCGAAATCGATTCCGGGCGGACCTTGGCCGTCAGTGATGTACTGAGCAATATCTTCCACATAGGCGATACTCCCGACCTGCTCCAGGCGATCGATCAGGCGGCGATCGACCTGGCCAACCCCGGCGTCAGCCAGCCCGGCCTCGCCGGCAACCTGCAGGGCTACCTCGATGTCGTCAACACCGCCCTGGACCGGCTGAGCGTCACCGTCAACGATGTGGTGGGGCGCCAGGTCGTGCTCGACGAGGCGAAAAACGTCCAGAAGACGCTCAAGCTCAACGACGAGAATGCCTTGGGCAACATCCAGGAACTGGACCAGGCTGCCGCCATCGTCGAATTGCAGCAGCGCCAGGTGGCCCTGCAGGCCTCCATGCAGGCCTTCTCCAAGGTTTCCGGCCTGTCGCTGTTCAGCTATCTCTGACCTGATCTAGCCTGACCGGGCGGGTCGGCGTCAGCCGATCTCGCCGAGGACACCACGTATCCTCGCCAGCCTTTCCGTCAGCCCGGCGCTGGCAACCTCGATGCGCAACTTGTCCTGGCCGGCCAGCTTGTATTCCCGCTTGGTCTGGATCAGCTTGATCAGACGGGCCGGGTCGATCGGCGGGTTGGGCTTGAACTGGATGCTGATGGCCTTGTCGCCGGCGTCCAGCTTGACGATGCCGAGTGCCTCGGTGTCCAGTCGCAGGCGATGTGTCTCGATCAGCGTGCGGGCCGGATCCGGCGGCAGGCCGAAACGGTCGATCAACTCTTCTTCCAGCCGGCGCAGATCGTCGCTGTCGGCACAGTTGGCCAGGCGCTTGTAGAGCACCAGCCGCTCGTGCACGTCGCCGCAGTAATCCTCCGGCAGTAGGGCGGGGAGGTGCAGGTTGATCTCGGCGGTGACTGCCAGGGGCGCCTCCAGGTCCGGCTCACGGCCTTCCTTGAGCGACTTCACCGCCATCATCAGCATGTCGTTGAACAGGGTGAAGCCGACCTCCTGCATCTCGCCGCTCTGGCTCTCGCCCAGCACCTCGCCGGCGCCGCGGATCTCGAGGTCGTGCATGGCCAGGTAGAAGCCGGAACCGAGGTCTTCCATGGCCTGGATGGCGTCCAGGCGCTTGGTCGCCGCCGGGGTGATGCGCTGCTCGCCCGGCGGCGTCAGCAGGTAGGCGTAGGCCTGGTGGTGCGAGCGGCCGACCCGGCCGCGCAGCTGGTGCAGCTGGGCCAGGCCGAACTTGTCGGCGCGGTTCATGATGATGGTATTGGCCGATGGCACGTTGATGCCGGTCTCGATGATGGTGGTGCACAGGAGCAGGTTGAAGCGCTGGTGGGTGAAGTCGCGCATCACATGTTCCAGTTCGCGCTCATGCATCTGGCCGTGGGCGACCTGGATGCGCGCCTCGGGCAACAGCTTGGCCAGCTTATCGGCCATGGCCTGGATCGATTCCACCTCGTTGTGCAGGAAGTAGATCTGGCCGCCGCGCTTCAATTCGCGCAGGGCCGCCTCGCGGATCAGGCCGTCCGAGAAGGGCTGCACGAAGGTCTTGATGGCCAGGCGCTTCTGCGGCGCGGTGGCGATCACCGAGAAGTCGCGAATGCCTTCGAGCGACATCGCCAGGGTGCGCGGGATCGGCGTCGCGGTCAGGGTCAAGACGTCGACCTGGGCGCGCAGGGCTTTGAGCTGTTCCTTCTGGCGCACGCCGAAGCGGTGTTCCTCGTCGATGATGACCAGGCCCAGGTTCTTGAACTTGACGTCCGGCTGGACCAGCTTGTGGGTGCCGATGACGATATCGATGCGGCCGGCCTTGAGGCCCTCGATGGCGGCGGCGATCTCCTTGGCGGAGCGGAAGCGCGACAGCTCGGCAATCCTGACCGGGAAGTCGGCGAAGCGGTCGCCGAAGGTCTCCATGTGCTGCTCGGCCAATAGCGTCGTCGGGCACAGCACCGCCACCTGCTTGCCGTCGGCCACCGCGGCATAGGCGGCGCGCAGGGCGACCTCGGTCTTGCCGAAGCCGACGTCGCCGCAGACCAGCCGGTCCATCGGCTTGCCCGAGCGCATGTCGGCCACTACCGCCTCGATGGCGGCCTGCTGGTCCGGCGTCTCGTCGAATTCGAAGCCGGCCGCGAAGGCATCCAGGCCGTGCGCGTCGATGCTGAACGACATGCCCTCGCGCGCGGCGCGCTGGGCATACAGGTTGAGCAGTTCGGCGGCGGTGTCGCGCGCCTTCTCCATGGCCCGGCGCTTGGCCTTTTCCCACTGGCCGCTGCCCAACCGGTGCAGGGGTGCGGTATCGGGGTCGCCGCCCATGTAGCGGGCGATCAGGTGCAGGTGGGCGACCGGCACATAGAGCTTGTCGCCGCCGGCGAACTCCAGGTTCAGGAACTCCTCGGTGCCGTCGCCCAGGTCCATGCCGGTCAGTCCCAGGTAGCGCCCGATGCCGTGCTGGACATGGACCACCGGGTCGCCGACCTTCAGCTCCGAGAGGTCGCGCAGCAGGCCCTCGACCTGGGTCTGCTTGCCGGCGCGGAGGGTCCGGGTGGTCGGGTTGCGGGCATAGAGCTCGGTCTCGGTGAGGACGGCGAGTCCGCCGGCGTTGTCGACGAAGCCGGTGGCCAGAGGGCCGGTGGTCAGGAAGAAGGCTCGCGGGGCAAGAGGCTCGGACTGTGCGGGCCAGCCTTCCAGTAGTTGCGGTTTGAGGCCGTATTCGGCCAGGGCATTGGCCATGGTCTCGCGCCGGCCCAGGCTTTCCGCCACCAGCAGGGTGGCGCCGGCAAAGGCCGCCAGATGGGCCTGCAGATGGGCATAGGGTGCCTCGGCGCGGCGGTCGGTTTCGACCGCCGGTGCTGGCACAAAGGCCTGCCGGGCCTCGGCGTCGGCGAAGAACTGGTCCGAGGGCAGGAACAGCGCCTCCGGCGGCAGCAGCGGACGCTGCCGGTCGCCGGCCAGAAGCTTGTGCCGGCTCTTGGTGTCGCGCCAGAAACCGTCCACGGCAGTCTCGACATCGCCATGCAGGACCACGGCGGTGTCCGTCGGCAGGTAATCGAACAGGGTCGCGGTATCGTCAAAGAACAGCGGCAGGTAGTACTCGATGCCGGCCGGGGCCAGTTTGTGGGAGACGTCCTTGTAAAGCTGGCTCTTGCTCGGGTCGCCCTCGAAGCGGTCGCGGAAATGCTGCCGGAAGCGGGTGATGCCGGCCTCGTCGAGGGGAAATTCGCGCGCCGGCAACAAGCGGACATCGTTGACCTTGTACAGGGTGCGCTGGCTGTCCGGGTCGAAGCTGCGGATCGATTCGATCTCGTCGTCGAACAGGTCGATCCGGTAGGGCATGGCCGAGCCCATCGGAAACAGGTCGAGCAGGCCGCCGCGCACGGCGAATTCGCCCGGGCTGAGCACTTGGCTGACGTGGCTGTAGCCGGCCTCGGTCAGCCGGCTGCGGAAGGCCTCGATGTCGAGCTTGTCGCCCTGTTTGAACAGGAAGGCATGGGCGGCCAGGAAGGCCGGCGGCGCCAGCCGCTGCAAGGCCGTCGCGGCCGGGGCCACCAGCACCTGAGTGCGCCTTTCCGAGGACAGCCAGAGCGCCGCCAGCCGTTCCGAGACCAGGTCCGGATGGGGCGAGAGCGGGTCATAGGGCAGGGTCTCCCAGTCCGGGAACAGGTTGACCGTCAGCTCCGCTGCGAACCAGGTGATCTCCTCGCATAGCCGGGCCGCCTCGAAGGCGGTCTCGGTCAGGATCAACAGGCGCGTACCGGCCGCGAGGCGGGCCAGGATCAGGCTGTCGGCGGAGCCGGGCGGTTTCGGAAAATGCTTGCGCTGGCCGGCGGGCGGCAGGGAGGGTAGATCGGACATGGGATGCAGCGGAACGGGGACGGGATGACGTTACGCCGCCATTGTCTCCCGTCCGGACTTTTCGGTCACGCTTTCAAGGCTTCCCGCCGCTTCGTCATCATCTCTTCCAGGATCGGCGCGCAGATCACCGACAGGGCCAGGCGCAGCTTGCCGCCCGGCACCAGCAGGGTGGAGGCACGGGTCATGCGGGAACCAGGGATGCGCTTCATGATGTCGCGGAAGTCGTGCCGCTTGCGGTCCCGGAAATGGATGACCAGGGCCGATTCGTCCGGTGTCGGCACGTCGCGGGCGATGAATGGATTGGAGGTGTCGACCAGCGGGATGCGCTGGATGTTGATGTCGGTGAGGGCGAACTGCGGCACGATGTAATGGATGTAGTCGTCCAGGCGGCGCAGTATGGTTTCGACGCTTTCCTCGCGGGTGCAGTGGTACTTCTCGCAGTCGCGATGGATCTTCTGAATCCACTCCAGGTTGATCGCCGGGACGATGCCGATCAGCAGATCGACATGCTGGGCGACATCGATGCCGACGGCATTCTTGTTGCGCCGATCGATATCGGGCGGGAATTCGAAGCTTTCCTGGCGCCGGGTCCAGGTATCGGCCTTGACGCCGCCGTGCTGGCCTTCATAGAGCAAAATGTCGCTTTGTTCCGGGAGCGGATGCCAGGAACTGAACTCGCCAACGCCCAGGCCCAGTTCCTTGGCGTGGTCCTCGTTGTGGGCGTAATCGCGGGTGATACCGTTGCCGGTGGTGCCATAGGTGCGGAACAGCGCCTCCAGTTCGGCCAGGTAATTGCACTCGGGCCCGAACCAGGAAATGTGCCGCTGGCTGGTGCGCGCCTCCTGCAGCAAGGCCGTGAACTGGCTTTCGGTATAACGCCGGAAGGCGTCGCCATGGATCACTGCCGGCTTGATCTTGAGCCGAAAGAAGATGTCCTTGAAGGCGTGGCGGACAAACGACAGACCGGAGCCGGATGAACCGGTCACGGCGACGATAGGATGCTTGACGGACATTGCCGCGTACTCCCCGGTACGGCCAATAAGAACTGCAGTGTATCCCGCCGGATTGGGGCGGGCAAACCCGTACTATTACGCTGTTTCAGTGCAAACGATAAAAGCGCTGGTCCAGGCTTTTCCCTTCCGGCAGATTATCCAGCCGCTCGCCCACTGCCTCTGCCAGGCGGTCGAAACGGTCGCTGGGGCGGGGATGAGTCTTGAACAGCAGGGCCACGCGGCTGTCCTGGTCGGAGACATGGCCGATGTCCTCAAGTACCTTGGGCAGGGCGTAGGCGTCGTAGCCGGCGCGGGCCGCCAGCACCATACCGACCCGGTCGGCCTCGAACTCGGCCTCCTTGTCCAGGCTGCGCGACATGATCTCGGCACCGTTGCCGACCAGGTTCTGGATGAGCTGGTTCTCATCCTTTATCTGCTTGCCGAGCAGCCCGGCCGCCAGGGCGATGACCTTGGATTTCTGCATCACCTTGATCTGGTGCTTGCGGATGACATGGCCGATCTCGTGGCCCAGCACGCCGGCCAGGTCGGCCTCATTGGCGAGTCGCCGGTACAGGCCCTTGGTGACGAAGACATAGCCGCCGGGCGCGGCAAAGGCGTTGATGTCGTCGCTGTCCACCACGCCGAAGCGCCAGGGCAGGTCTGGGCGTTCGCTCTGCAGCGCCACCCATCTGCCGACCAGGTTGACGTAATGCTGCAGGCCGTCGTTGGGAACCAGCTTGACCGCGCCCAGGAAGTTGCCGGCGATCTTGTCGCCGATGCGGCGTTCCTCGTCCACCGACACCTTTCCGGACACGAGTGCACGCAGCAGTTGATCGGCTGGACGCTCGGTCGTGGCCGGTGACGTCGAAGTCGAAGGCGGGGTTTGTGCCGTCTGTTGGGGTGCCGCCTGGGGTGGCGTCGCCATGGCCAGTTTCTGATCCTTGAACCAGCCCATGTCCAGCCGATCCGGGTCGCTTGCCTGGGCCGCAGAGGCCGCCATGGCCAGCATCAGGGCGAATAGAGTCTTGGTCAAAATTCGAACCCTCCCGTGGGCGATATGGTGGTTTCCTTGGGTTTCGGCGCCGGTAGGTAGCCGAGCTTGACTGCGACCAGATTGCCCTCGGCGGCGAAACGCCTGGCCGCCTCGCCGGTCACGGCCTGGCCTTCCAGCCGCTGCATCTCCTCGGCATTGTAGTGGGCCTTGCGCAGGTCCTCTTCGTTTAGCCCGCGCAGCCCGGCAGTCGCCACCACCTTGTTGGGATCGCGCTGCTGGGTCAGCTCCGCGGCTCCGGCCAGGACATTGTTCGAGCCGGCTGGCGCGTGGCCGCGTACCGACAGCAGGCGTACCCAGCCAGTCTTGCCGCCAACACGGATTTGCGTCCAGCCACCCTGGCGGGCCAACAGGTCAACCTTGTTGCCCTTAACCGCCTTGCCGAGATCCCTGGCCGATGCCGAGGCGGTGGCGCGCAGGGTATCGTCCCTGAGCATCAGTCCTTCCGTGGCCCAGGCTGGCATGGCCAGGCAGGCTGCCAGCAGCAACGGGAAACCCTTCTTGAACACCATGCGTTTGCCTCCTCGATCGATTCAGTTTTGCTGGTTCATGCGCTGCAGGCGCTGGCACAGCACGCCGATGATGCGCCTGGACAGCGGTGCGGAGTAACGCATCAGCTCCTCCAGCATGGCCGGCGGCAGGACCAGGGCGGTCACCTCAGTCTCCGCAACCACGCTGGCCGTGCGTTTTTCCTTCAGTAGATAGGCCATCTCGCCGAAAAGTTCGCCGGCTTCGAGCACGCCCAGCTTTTTGTCTTGCCCGCCGACCGTCTTGTACAGGCCGACCCGGCCGGAATGGAGATAGTAGGCGCAATCGTTGTCGTCGCCTTCCTGGATCAGCCGTTCACCCGGTGCATAGGTGCGACCGTAACTGTCGAGCAGGCGGCTGGCACGGCCGAACACCCAGCCATCCAGGCGATTGCTGCCGGCCTGGTCCTCACCGAGGAACAGGCGTTCAAGGGCCGCGACGTCGACCTTGGTCAGGGCGTACAGGCACTGGGCCCAGAAAAAGAAGGCCAGACAGGCGAAATAGGCGCCGATCAGGACGAACACCACGCCGCCCAGGGCGCCATAGACGGCGCGGTATTTCTCGACCGAGAAGAACAGGCCGAATCCGGTCGAGAGCATGGCCAGGGTCAGGGTCGAGAACAGGGCGAACAGCATGGCCAGGCGGGCCTTCGGATGCTGCACCGGCAGACGCCAATAGGCGGCGAAAACCAGTCCCCATACCGATACCAGGACTAGGATGGAATTGGATAGCTGCAAGACCATCGCGTTGGCGGAGCCGAGCAACTCGCCCTGGGCGAGGAAACTCAAGGCACCCTGGGCCAGCACGGCGAAGACGACCAACAAGAGAATGGCGGGAATGATGATCAGCGGCAGGGTCCAGGACACGATCATCTTGCGCTTGGACTCGACCGGGAAGATGACCCGGAAGGCCGATTGCACCGCGTTGACCAGACCGCGCGAGGACAGCACCAGGGTCAGCAGGCTGGCGCTGCCCACGGCCGCGCCGGCACCGCTGGGAATGAAGCCCATGGCCATCAGCTGGTCGAGATGGAACTGGCTGAAGAACGCCGCCAGCAGGATGGAGGCGATGTTGGAGGTTTCCGCCAGCCAGGCCAGGGCCTGGGCGGCGTAGACCATCAACAGGACCAGGGGTGCGGCCGAAAGCAGGGAATAGAACGCCGTCGCGGCGGCATGGTTTTGCAGTTCGTTCTTCACGAACAGGCGCCAGGCGGTATAGGCCACCTGGATCAGCCAGTCGATCTGGTTGCGGCGTTCGTGGTCGATTTGCATGGCCGAATTATGTTCCGAAATTCCGGGAATCCTGCAAGCGGGTAAAATACGCGAGTCTAGAATCCAGCAGGAAGCCCCATGTCTCTCGTTCGTCCCTTCGCCGCCCTTCGACCCGCGCCCGGCCGCGCCCAGGAAGTGATCGCACCGCCCTATGACGTGCTCAACACTGCCGAGGCGCGTGCCATGGCGGAGGGTCGGCCATGGAGTTTCCTGCACATCTCCAAGCCGGAGATCGACCTGCCCGAGGGCACCGACCCCTATGCGGCCGAGGTCTATGCCAAGGCGGCCGAAAACCTGCAAAGGATGCTCGTGGCCGGTGTGCTCAGGCAGGACGACCGGCCGGGCTACTATGCCTACCGCCTGATCATGGGGTCGCACGTCCAGACCGGTATCGTCGCCGCCGCCAGCGTCGCCGACTACGACACCAATCGCATCCGCAAACACGAGTTCACCCGTCCGGACAAGGAAGATGACCGAGTGCGCCAGGTCGAGGCCTTGAACGCCCAGACCGGACCGGTCCTGCTGGCCTACCCGCACGCCCCGGAGGTCGACGCCATCCTGGCTGCCGCCACCCAGAATACGCCGGACGCCGATGCTACCTCCGAGACCGGCGTCCGCCACACCCTCTGGGTGATCGCAGACGAGGTCAGCGTGGCCCGTTTGACTGCGCTGTTCGATGCCATGCCGGCGCTCTACATCGCCGACGGCCACCACCGTTCCGCCGCGGCCAGCCGGGTCTGCGCCGCGCGCAAGGCGGCCAATCCGCAGCACAGCGGCGACGAGCCCTACAACTACTTCCTCTCGGTGATCTTCCCCGACCATCAGATGAAGATCCTCGACTACAACCGGGTGGTCAAGGACCTGAACGGCCTGTCCGAGGCGGAGTTCCTCCAGCGGGTGGCGGAAAACTTCACCATCGAGGACGCCGCAGGTCCGGTCAGCCCGGCCCAGCCGCGCGAGTTCGGCCTCTACCTGAACGGCAAGTGGCGCAAGCTGCACGTCCATCCCAGCCTGGTGCCGCACGACCCGGTCGCACGTCTGGACGTCAGCCTGTTGCAGAATCATCTGATCGCCCCGATCCTGGGCATCGACGACCCCCGCCGCGACAAGCGCATCGACTTCGTCGGCGGCATCCGCGGCCTGGCCGAGTTGGAGAAGCGGGTCGATTCAGGCGAGATGGCGGTGGCCTTCGCCCTGCATCCCACCCACATGGAACATCTGATGGCGGTGGCCGACGCCGATCAGGTGATGCCGCCGAAATCGACCTGGTTCGAGCCCAAGCTGGCCGACGGCATGGCGTCGCACCTGCTGGGCTGATCGGGGTATTGTGGGCGCGGGCTTGCCCGCGCTGGTTTGTGGCAGTTGGCCTTGAGCCGTGGCGGTTGTTCTTGGTGAGGGGCATTGGCCGGGGCGCCCGGCGTCGCCTTTTTACTTGGTTGATCGCTGCAGATATCCAATCGACGCCCGTCGCAGCCGCAAGGCATTGGTGACGACAGAAACGGAACTGAAGCTCATGGCCACCGCTGCGATCAGTGGCGACAACAGAAGTCCGAAGAACGGGTACAACACACCCGCAGCGATGGGCACGCCGAGAGCATTGTAGATAAGCGCAAATCCAAGGTTCTGGCGCATGTTCGCCACTGTCGCCACCGATAACCGGCGTGCCGTGACGATGCCGCCCAGGTCACCCTTGACCAGGGTGACCTGGGCGCTGGTCATGGCTACGTCGGTGCCTGTGCCCATGGCGATGCCCACGTTGGCACGGGCCAGCGCCGGGGCGTCGTTGATGCCGTCGCCCACCATGGCGACAATGTGGCCTTGCGCCTGGAATCGCGCCACCAGTGCGTCCTTGTCCTGCGGCTTGACCTCGCCGTGGACCTCCTCGATGCCGAGCTTGCGGCCCACCGCGTTGGCGGTGGTCAGGCCGTCGCCGGTGGCCATGACGAGGATCAGGCCGCTGCGGCGCAGGCTGTCCAGCGCTTCCGGAGTGGAGGCCTTGATGGGGTCGGAAACGGCGATGAGGCCAGCCGCCTGGCCGGCCACTGCCAGGAACATGACGCTGGCGCCCTCCAGGCGCAGGGCCTCTGCCCGCTCACCCAGCGGCCGCCAATCGACCCGGTCTTCTTCCATCAGCTTGGTGTTGCCGATAGACACCGTCTTTCCATCCACGCTGCCACGCGCGCCGATCCCCGAGGCCGACTCGAAACCGTCCGGGGTGCTGAGCATCAGCCCGCGCCGGCGTCCCTCGGCGACCAGTGCGTGGGCCAGTGGGTGTTCGCTGCCTTGGTCGAGGCTCGCTGCCATGCGCAAGACCTCTTCCTCGCTCCAGCCCGCTGCCGCCACCAGGCCGTGGAACACGGGCTTGCCCTCGGTGAGGGTGCCGGTCTTGTCCACAATGAGGGTGTCCACCTTGCGCATGGATTCGATGGCCGCGGCATCGCGGAACAGGACACCCTGCCCGGCGGCCTTGCCGGTGGCGACCATGACCGACATGGGGGTGGCCAGCCCCAGGGCGCATGGGCAGGCAATGATGAGCACAGCCACGGCATTGATGATTCCATAGGCCCAACTCGGCTGCGGCCCGAACAATCCCCAAGCGACCAAGGTAACGAGGGCAATCGCCATTACCCCGACGACGAAATACCCGGCCACCTCATCGGCCATGCGCTGCATGGGCGCGCGGGAACGCTGGGCCTGCGCGACCATCTGCACGATCTGCGCGAGCACCGTTTGCGAGCCGATCTTCTCGGCCCGCATGATCAGCGCGCCGCTGGTGTTGAGGGTGGCGCCGATCAGCTTGTCGCCGGGCGACTTGGATACCGGCATGGGTTCGCCGGTGAGCATGGACTCGTCCACGGCGCTGGAGCCTTCGAGCACCTCGCCGTCCACCGGCACCTTCTCGCCGGGGCGTATCCGCAGCCGGTCGCCGGGGTGGAC
>Ga0265297_10007044_pt1 | contig 15835 bp, 11 predicted proteins | sample Munlanlwell13791_FD_192502 | JGI IMG/M metagenome (GOLD analysis project Ga0265297, IMG submission 192502) | Leachate microbial communities from a municipal landfill in Southern Ontario, Canada - Leachate well 137-91 | ecosystem: Engineered > Solid waste > Landfill > Unclassified | place... | reverse complement strand
AACGGTCTGGTCGGCTTCGGCAAGATTCTTGGCCGCGATCTCCACCCCCACATCGTACCGGTCCGCGCGAAAGACCAGGGTCTTGGTGAGTTGAATGCCCCGCGAAGAGATGTTCGTGAAGGTGACCCGCGCGGACTCATCGCCGGCTTTGAGGTCCAGGCTGGCCCTGTCCACCTCGAAGAAGGCCCCGGCCTGCTCCTGATCCGCCCAGGCCGACAGCGGACCCTGCGGAATAACCGTGCTCGGCGTGACGAGATCCACAAGTTCCCCGCTGGCAACCCGATAGCTCTTGAGTTGCCAGTGCGTTGCCTTCGCCCCGGCGGTCGTGAGGACCACGCGCAGCAGGGGAGTTTCCACCGTCACTTCCCGAGGAGAAACGCCGCTCTGGGCTGTGGGGGTATACGTGCGCGGCATCGCGGGCGCTGCTGCCTGGACAACCGCGGCGGTCGGGGCCGGTGCTGCCGTTGCCGGGGCCGTGCCGGATGCCGCAGGCGGCGTGGCGACGCTCTGGGCGGCCGGCGCGGGGGGTGGCGTTTCGAATTTTGCCACGTACCACTGGTAGCCCAGCAAGATCAGGATGACGAGCACCGTCGCCAGGATTGCGTTTCTCTCCATCGATGATGCGCTCCGCGGTCAGGAGTGGAAGTTACGGAACGGGGTCGAATCCCCCGGGGTGATACGGATGGCAGCGGAGGAGTCGCCTGAGGGCCAGCCAGGAACCCCGCGCGGCACCGTGCCGCTCCACTGCCTCCAAGGCATAGGCGGAACAGGTCGGGGCAAAACGGCATGCGGGGGGAAGAAGGGGGCGAATCCAGCGCTGGTAGCCGCGGATCGGTGCCAGGATCACCTGCCGTCCACTCATGGCATCGGCCTCAATTCCCCCGCGCGGGAGGGGCGGGTTCGGCCCGCCGCAAGAGGCGGAGTAGCGATCCGCGCAGATCTCTCCGGGGTATCTGACCCACGTCTCCTCGGATCATGAGGAGCACATCGGTTCCCGCCTGCCCGGCGCCCCAGGCCCAGAGGCACTCGCGGGCGATCCGGCGGGCACGGCTCCTGGTGACGGCTGACCCTGACCGGCGCCCCAGGGCCACCACGCGCCGCTCGCTCGCTCCGGATGCTCGTGAGACGATCAGGATCCAGGGTCCCCCCTGGAGTCGCCGCCCGACCTGGCGGATCTTGGAAAACCAGTCCGCGCCGCGCCGCGTCATCACACAGGGCTCGTCCTGCTCAGACCGTCAGGCGATGCCGCCCCTTGGCGCGCCGCCGCTTCAAGACTTTTCTCCCGTCCGCGGTGCTCATGCGCTTCCGGAAGCCATGGCTGGCCTTCCGCTTGCTCTTGTTGGGCTGATAGGTCCGCTTCATGGAAGCCTCCTTGACCGATGCGAAAGGGACAGAATATTTTCGCTGGGTGTAATTGTCAAGTGGAGATTGGATATTTCGCAGTGGAGCACGGGGGCGCTATCGAGCGCGACGTGGCGTGGCGGGTCTGTGGGCTGGACAATTCACGAAAGGATGACGCGGCTCGGGTTGTTCAGGACAGCTTCCAGACACGCCATCGACAGGCTACCTTTCATTCGGGTTGTGCCGTCGCTTCCTGCGCCCGGTTTTTCCCGGCACTCACTCACAGCTTTAGCCGTGAGATCTCCAGGAGCCGCCCCTCTCGTAATTACTGACATGATGGTATATAACTATATGATTTTAATATGCTTGTTGGTTTATCCACACCTGTGGAAAAAGCTGTGTGTAACTTTGATTGCTCTCGGAGGGTCTCGGGAAGATTTTCTGGGATGATCGAGCCAATTTTTCTTGAGAGTTACAGGCGAAATCCAGGACAGAGAGAGGCGGGTGGTAATGGGCGTGACCGGGTGAATTATTGTGAGAGATGTAATTCTCTGGTGATTCGTAATTCAAAACCAGAGTTGGAGTGAAAATATTCTCCAATCACCCAGGCGTCGATTTTCACGGCGGCCTCTCATTGACTCGTGTGGACCTCCCTGGTAAAATATGTAGATAAGTCTAGGGTTTTTCCACAGCCGGCCGGAATCGTGTCTGTGGGGTGGGGATGAGAATTTTACTCACACGCTGTCCCCACTCCTTGCGTCACCACAAGACACCATCTTCCGGGTAGTTACTCCAACGTCCACATATTCTCGGTACTACGGGTACTACTGTATTTTTCTTTACCGGATCTTCAAAACACCAGAGCGTGTGGAAAAGCCTTGGGCGTCGATGAGAGAGGGGTAAACCAATGCATATCCGTGTGGAGCGCGATCTCTTCGTAGAAGCACTCGCACCAGTCCAGGGAGTTGTCGAAGCCAAGAAGACACTCCCGATCCTCTCACATGTCCTCATCGAAGCGCTCCCCTCCGGTCTGTCACTCTTCGGGACCGATCTCGATGTCGGGATCCAGACCCAGTGTCAGGCCGAGATCGTCACCCCTGGAGCCGTCGCCGTCTCGGCAAAGAAACTCTACGAGGTCGCCCGCGAACTTCCGTCTGCACCGATCGAGTTTCAGGTCGATGCCGAACTGCATGTCGATATCACCTGTCAGCGCTCCACCTTCCGCATGCGTGGATTGCCGCGCGACGAGTTTCCGGCCGTCCCGAAACTTCACGGGGAAAACGAGGTTGCGCTCGAGGCAAAACTGTTCCGGGACATGCTCCGCAAGACGCTCTTTGCCGTCTCCTCGGATCAGACCCGGTATGCCTTGACTGGCGTCCTCTTGCAAATATCTCCCCAGCACATCTCCATGGTCGGCACGGATGGACATCGCCTAGCCCTGGTCAGGGCACCGCGTCCTGCGGAGTCCGGGACGCAGACCATCGAGGCGCTCGTCCCCAGGAAGGCCATGGCCGAAGTGTCGAAGCTTTCCCGGGGGGATGAAGGGCATATCCGGTTCTGGCTGGCGGAAAACCAGTTCATGCTCCGGCAAGAGTCCACCACCATGGCGGCGAGGCTGATCGACGGGCAATTCCCGAATTACGAGCAGGTCGTGCCTTCCTCGACGGCAGAGCAGATCACACTGGCGGCGGACGAGTTACACGGGGCGCTGCGCCGGACATCGGCCATCAGCGGCGAGCGGACCAACCCGACCGAGTTTGCGTTTCAGGACGGAAAAGTCCGCATCTCCTGCATCAACATCGATCTCGGTGAAGCGCACGAAGAGATCTCGGCAGAGTATGCCGGCCCGGAACTCCGGGTCGGTTTCAACGCCCGCTACATCCTGGACTTCCTTGCTGCTGTCGACGTCGAGCGGATCACTCTCCAGATCACCGATCCCCTCAACCCATCCGTGTTCCGCGTGGCCGGGGATGACAGCTACAGTTGTGTGATCATGCCCATGCGGATCTGACCGGGCGCGCGACGAGAGAGTCGATCCCGGCAAGCCGGAAGGGGAGGTATGCCTAAAATAAACGGTTCTCCGCAGAACGACACCACCTACGGTATCGATCAGATCAAAATTCTCGAAGGTCTCGAAGCCGTACGGAAGCGCCCAGCCATGTATATCGGCGGGACGGGACCCGAGGGATTGCACCATCTCGTCTTCGAGGTCGTCGACAACAGCGTCGACGAGGCGCTGGCCGGCTTCTGCGACCGCATCGAGGTCGTCGTGCATCCGGACGAGAGCGTGAGCGTGACCGACAACGGGCGCGGCATTCCCGTCGAGCCCCACGAGCAGACCGGCCGCCCCGGGGTCGAGGTGGTCCTGACCACGCTCCATGCCGGCGGCAAGTTCGGCGGCTCCGCCTACAAGGTTTCGGGGGGACTCCACGGCGTCGGCGTTTCCGTCGTCAACGCCCTCTCCGCCTGGATGGAGGTGGAAATCTCCATCGGCGGCAAGCGCTACCAGCAGCGCTACGAGCGCGGCAAGCCCACGGCCGACCTCGAGGAGATCGGCAAGGCTCGGCGCACCGGCACCCGCGTGACATTCCTGCCCGACGAGGAGATCTTCGCCGAGCGGAGCGTCAGCTGGGACACCCTGAGCAACCGTCTGCGCGAGATGGCCTTCCTGAACCGGGGGCTGCGCATCCTGCTCACCGACGAGCGCCAGGAGCGCCAGGAGGAGTTCTTCTACACCGGCGGCATCCGCCAGTTCGTCGAGCTCCTCAACGAGAACAAGACAACCCTGCACCCGCGGCCCATTCATATCGAGGCGGAGCGGGACGACACCTACATCGAGATCGCGCTCCAGTATAACGACAGCTATGCCGAGACGGTCTTCTCGTTCGCGAACAACATCAACACCCAGGACGGCGGAACCCACGTCATCGGATTTCGCTCGGCCCTGACCCGCACCGTCAACGCCTATGCCTCGGGGCGCAACCTCCTCAAGGACCTCAAGGTCAGCCTGAGCGGCGACGACGTCCGCGAGGGGCTCACCGCCGTCATCAGCGTCCGGCTTCCCAGCCCGCAGTTCGAGGGCCAGACCAAGGGGCGCCTCAACAACCCGGATATCAAGGGGCTGGTCGAGGCCTTCGTCAACGAGAAGCTGGGAGAGTACTTCGAGGAGAACCCCGGGATCGGCCGGCGCATCGTGGAAAAAGCCAGCGATGCCGCGCGGGCTCGCGATGCCGCGCGGCGCGCCAAGGAGCTCGTGCGGCGCAAGGGAGCCCTGGATGGGGGCGAGCTGCCGGGGAAGCTGGCCGATTGCTCCGAGAAGGACGCCGCCCTCTGCGAGCTCTTCATCGTCGAGGGGGATTCGGCGGGCGGCTCGGCCAAGCAGGGCCGCGATCGACGCTTCCAGGCCATCCTGCCCCTGCGCGGCAAGATCCTGAACACCGAGCGCGCTCGCGCCGACAAGATGCTCGCCTCGCTGGAGATCCGCGTCCTCATCTCGGCCATCGGCGCCGGCGTCAACCCCGAATTCGACGCCACCAAGCTCCGCTACCACCGGATCATCGTCATGACCGATGCCGACGTGGACGGGGAGCACATCCGGACCCTCCTGCTGACCTTCTTCTTCCGGCACCTGCGCCAGATCGTGGACGGCGGGCATCTCTTCATCGCGCAGCCGCCGCTCTACAAGATCAAGAAAGGGAAGATGGAGCGCTATCTGAAGAACGACCGCTCCCTCGCCGATTTTCTGATCGAGGCCGGGGCCGAGTCGATCGACGTCGAGCCGACCGGCAACGGGGGCCCCCTCAGCGGCCAGAAGCTGGCCGCCCTCCTCAAGAAGGTGGCGTCCTGGCAGCGCTGGCTCACCGCCCTGGAACGGCGCGGGCACAACCCCCACGTGATGGCCGCCCTGGCCGCGCAGGGCGGGGTGTCCCGCGGCAGCCTCAAGGACGACACGCGGGCCGGCCGCGTCCTGGAGCGGCTGCTGGCCACGCTCGGCGAGCAGGCGGAGCGCCACGGGCCATGGGAAGGGGTGGTGGAGTGGGACGAGGAGCAGGACACCCACCGCCTCCTGGTCACCGTGGGCGGCCAGGCCGGCTGGGGGGCCCGGAGCGGTTCCGTCGTGGATGCGGCGCTGCTGGCCTCGGCGGAGTACCGGGAGCTGGAGGCCGCCGCGGCCGCCCTGAAGGCGCTGGGCCGGCCGCCCTTCACCTTGACGGCCGAGGGAGTGATTACCCAGGCCCAGTCCTGGACCGAGCTCTACGAGCAGATCATGGCGATGGCCAAGCGGGGCATGAACGTGCAGCGGTACAAGGGCCTCGGCGAGATGAATGCCGAGCAGCTCTGGCAGACCACGATGAACCCGGAGACGCGCACCCTGCTGCGCGTCCAGGTCGAGGACGCCCTGGCGGCAGAGCGGATCTTCACCACCCTGATGGGCGACCAGGTCGAGCCACGCCGGCAGTTCATCGAGACCCACGCCCTCGAGGTCAGCAACCTGGACATCTGACGACCGCGGGGAGTTCGCGATCGGCGATCCGACAAATCCGCGGGGCGGTCCGCGCCGCACCCGCACGCCGGACACCGCGAAACGGCCATGAAGCCGGCCCGCTGCCCCGAACCCTGAATCGCTCGCCACCCACACACCGGGAGATCCCGTGCCCGATTCGAACGACAGCATCGTGCAGCAGCGCATCGGCGAAGTCCACCCCACCGACATCCACGAGGAGATGCGGCGCTCGTACCTGGACTACTCCATGAGCGTGATCATCGGGCGGGCGCTCCCCGATGTCCGCGACGGCCTGAAGCCGGTCCACCGGCGCGTCCTGTACTCGATGGACGAGATGGGACTGGCCCACAACCGCCCCCACCGCAAGGCGGCGCGCGTCGTCGGCGACGTGCTGGGCAAGTATCACCCCCACGGGGACACCGCCGTCTACGATACCATCGTCAGGCTGGTGCAGGACTTCTCCATGCGCTACCCCCTGGTGGACGGCCAGGGGAACTTCGGCTCCGTCGATGGGGATGCCCCGGCGGCCATGCGCTACACCGAGGTCCGGCTGGCGCGCATCGCCCAGGAGATGCTCCAGGACATCGACAAGGAGACGGTGGACTTCGCCCCCAACTACGACGAGTCCACCCGCGAGCCGGTGGTCCTGCCCGCGGCGCTGCCCAACCTGCTGGTCAACGGCTCCTCGGGCATCGCGGTCGGGATGGCCACCAATATCCCGCCCCACAACCTGGGGGAGACGGTCGATGCCCTGATCCTGCAGCTCGAGCGGCCGGACGCCACCATCGACGAGCTGATGGAAAAGCTGCCGGGCCCCGACTTTCCCACCGGGGCCTACATCCACGGCCGCCAGGGGATCCAGGACGCCTACCGGACCGGCCGCGGCCTCATCCAGGTGCGGGCCAAGGCGGCGGTGGAGAAGGGGCGGGGGGGGCGCGAGAGCATCATCATCACCGAGCTGCCCTACCAGGTGAACAAGGCCAAGCTGGTGGAGCGCATCGCCGAGCTGATCCGGGACAAGAAGATCGAGGGGATCGGGGACCTGCGCGACGAGTCGGACCGCGAGGGCATGCGGATCGCGATCGAGCTGAAGAAGGACGAGCCCGCCCTGCCGATCCTCAACTCCCTCTACAAGCACACCGCCATGCAGTCCACCTTCGGGGTGATCATGCTGGCCCTGGTGGACAACCAGCCCCGGGTGCTGGATCTCAAGCAGGTGCTGGGCTACTTCATCGATCACCGCACGGTGGTGGTGGTGCGCCGCACCCGCTTCGAACTCAAGCAGGCGGAGGCCCGCGCCCACATCCTGGAAGGCTACCGGATCGCGCTGGATCACCTGGATGCGGTGATCGCCCTGATCCGCCGCTCCCGCTCGGTGGAGGAGGCGCGCGGCGGGCTGATGAGCGAGTTCGGCATGAGCGAGCTCCAGGCCCAGGCCGTCCTCGACCTGCGCCTGCAGCGGCTGACGCAGCTGGAGCGGCAGAAGATCCAGGACGAGTACGAGGAGACGATCCGGCTGATCGCGCGCCTCCAGGCCATCCTGGGGAACGAGGCGCTGGTCCGCCAGATCATCAAGGAGGAGCTCGTCGCCCTCAAGGAGCAGTACGGGGATCCGCGCCGCACCGAGATCCTGGACGAGACCGCAGAGATCTCCTTCGAGGACATGGTGGCGGACGAGGAGATGGTGGTCACCATCAGCCACGGCGGCTACATCAAGCGGAGCCCCCTCACCGTCTATCGGTCCCAGCGGCGCGGCGGCAAGGGCACCACCGGGATGGCCACCAAGGACGAGGATTACGTCGAGTACCTCTTCGTCGCCACCACCCACAGCTACATCCTGCTCTTCACCAACCTGGGCCGGGTGCACTGGCTGAAGGTGCACGAGGTGCCGCAGTTCGGCCGGGCCGCCAAGGGCAAGGCGCTGGTGAACTTCCTGCAGGTGCAGGCGGGAGAATCGGTCACCGCCATGATCCCCATCCGCCAGTTCGAGGCCGGCAAGCACCTGTTCATGGCCACCCGACGCGGGGTGGTGAAGAAGACCGAGCTGTCGGCCTACGCCAATCCCCGCGCGGGGGGAATCATCGCCCTGACACTGGACGACGGGGACGAGCTGCACTCCGTGCGGCTCACCGACGGCCAGGACGAGATCTTCCTGGCCACCCGGCAGGGCATGGCCATCCGCTTCAGCGAGAACGCCGTGCGCCCCATCGGGCGGGTCGGGCGAGGGGTCAACGGGATCGACCTGGAAGCCGGCGATGTCGTCGTGGCGGCGGAGGTGGTCCGCCCCGGCCTGGCCATCCTCACGGTGAGCGAGCGGGGGTACGGCAAGCGGACCGCGCTGAACGAGTACCGGCTCCAGGGGCGCGGGGGGAAGGGCATCCAGAACCTCCGGGTGACGGAGAAGAACGGCCCGGTGGTGAGCGCCCTGCAGGTGCAGGAGCAGGACCAGGTCATGATGATCTCGCAGGAGGGGAAGGTGAACCGCCTCCCCGTGCGGGAGATCAGCCTCATCGGCCGGGCCACGCAGGGGGTGCGGCTCCAGGGGCTGGAGGCGAGCGACCGGGTGGCGGCCGTCACGTCCCTGGTGGCGGACGAGGCGGACGAGGTGGGAAACGGCGCGCCCGCCGGCGGAGACGAACCCGCCCAGGACTGATGCGGGAGCCGACGCGCGCCAGGAGTTCCGGAGCGCCGGTCCGCGGGGAACACGGCCACACGGGGGCCTGGTGGTGCGCGCGGAGCGTTTCAGGGTCTTGCCCGCCGCGCCGGACCATCGCGATGTGGTGGAGAGAGAGGGCAGAGGGATGCTGGACCCGCGGTTCGTGCGCGAGAATCTCGAGGCGGCGAGAAGCCGGCTGGCCTCGCGGGGCCTCGCGGTGGATTTTGCCGACTTCCTGGAGGCCGACGGAAGCCGCCGCCGCCTGCTGGCCGAGGTGGAGGGGCTGAAGCACGCCCGCAACGCCGCCTCCGAGGCGATCGCCCGCAAGAAGAAGGCCGGCGAGGATGCCGCGCCCCTGATCGCCGAGATGCGCGGGGCCTCCGACCGGATCAAGGCCCTGGATGACGAGGTCCGGGCGGCGGAGGCGCGGGCGGAATCCAGCCTCCTGGCGCTGCCGAACCTCCCGCACGACTCGGTCCCCGTGGGGGCCGACAGCGGCGGAAACCTGGAGGTGCGCCGCTGGGGAGAGCCGCGTCGCTTCGACTTTCCCCCGAAGCCCCACTGGGAGATCGGCGAGGCGCTGGGCCTCCTGGATTTCGAGCGCGGGGCCCGCATGGCCCAGGCCCGCTTCACCGTCCTGACCGGCCTGGGGGCGCGGCTCGAGCGGGCCCTGATCCAGTTCATGCTGGATCTGCACACGACGGAGCACGGCTACACGGAGATCTTCCCGCCGCTCCTGGTGAATGCCGCCGCCATGACGGGCACCGGCCAGCTCCCCAAGTTCGCCGAGGAGCTGTTCAAGACCCACGACGAGTCGCTCTATCTGATCCCGACCGCCGAGGTGCCGGTGACCAACCTCCACCGGGAGGAGATCCTCCCCCCGGGGAGCCTGCCCAGGTCGTACGTCGCCTTCACCCCCTGCTTCCGCCGGGAGGCCGGCTCGTACGGCAAGGACACCCGGGGGCTGATTCGCCAGCACCAGTTCAACAAGGTCGAGCTGGTCAAGCTGGCCGAGCCGGAGCGGTCCTACGAGGCGCTGGAGCAGATGACGCGGGATGCCGAAACGGTCCTGCGGCGGCTGGGGCTCCCCTACCGGACCGTGGTGCTGTGTACCGGGGACATGGGCTTCTCGGCGGCCAAGACCTACGACATCGAGGTCTGGCTGCCCGGCCAGCCCGGGGCCTCCGGCCAGCCCGGGGCCTACCGCGAGATCTCCTCGGTCAGCAACTGCGAGGCCTTCCAGGCCCGCCGGGCTCAGATCCGCTACCGGAAGGCCCCCAAGGCCCCCGTCGAGTATGTCCACACCCTGAACGGCTCGGGGGTGGCCGTGGGGCGGACCTGGCTGGCGGTGCTGGAAAACTACCAGGAGGCCGACGGCAGCGTCACCATTCCCGAGGTGCTCCGCCCCTACATGGGCGGGCTCGATCGGATCGCCAGGCCCTGACCGTCCGCCGCGGGCAGGGAAGAGGTCCGGGCCGAGATTTCCGCTTCCCTTTCTGGCCCCCGTCTCTTATTATCTGAGGTCTCCCGCGCCCACCGGCTCCGTCGGCTTGGGCCGGGAGGACCCGGGCCGGGGAGGGGTGGCCGAGTGGTCGAAGGCGTCCCGCTTGAAACGGGATGACCGCAAGGTCCGTGGGTTCGAATCCTACCCCCTCCGCCAGCGGGGCGATTCGAGCATTCTCCCGGACGGCCGGATCAGGGCTGCCCCGGGGGCGGCGCAGCAATCGAGGACGAACAGTGAAACGCGGAGAGGTGGCCGAGCGGCCGAAGGCAACCGCCTGCTAAGCGGTTGGTCGGGTAAAACTGGCCCCCGGGTTCGAATCCCGGCCTCTCCGCCAAATTTTTTCTTGCTGCCCGGTCTCGTGAGCGCAGGCCTCCGGCCCAGGGGGCTGCGGCGCCCGCGAGGCCCGGGGGGATTACCGGCCGAGCGGTGTCAGACGCGCAGACAGGCTTCAGGCGGCGTTTCGCCGTGGGGGCGGCCATCGCCGTTCCGCTGGCCGCCGTGGCGATTTACTTCGCCTTCGTCGACCATCCGGCGCCGGACGCGCCGCCGCCGGCTGTCGGCATGGCGCAGCCGGGACTCCCGGCGGACCACCCTCCCGTCGGCGGCCAGACGGCTGTCGCCCCCCCCGAGCAGCACCCCCAGATGGGCGGAAGCGGCCGGCCGGTCCGGGTGCCGGAGAGCGTCCGGGGCAAGTGGCGGGCCGTCACGCTCACGGTGGAAGCGAAGGACGGCGCGAGACCGCCGCAGCGATTCACGATCGCCCTGGGAGGGCGGCAGAGCCTCCCCGGGGGCGCGATCGAGATCGAGGCTCGCGAGTTCCTGCCGGCCCTACAAGTGCAGAACGCCGAGATCACCTCGGCAAGCAACGACCCCACGAACCCGGCCGCCCTGGTCCGCATCCGGGAGAACGGCCGAGAGATCTTCATGGGGTGGCTATTCGCCAGCTTCCCGGAGATGCAGCCGTTCGAGCACCCCACCACCCGGATCACGCTGCTGGAGGGGGTGCCGGCCCGCTAGAGCGGGCACGGCCGCGGGAAAAATTTCGCATCGACGACGCACGACCGCCCAGCCGGACCAGAACCTTGACCCCGCGCGCCGGTTGTCCGTTGTCGGTTTGACCTGTCAACGGGATGGGATACGGAGAGGTACCGAAGTGGTCGTAACGGGCCCGCCTCGAAAGCGGGTTGGGGGGCAACTCCCACGTGGGTTCGAATCCCACCCTCTCCGCCAGTCCGAGATGCGCGCGGCAGGGTTCGCCGCCGCCTCGAACAGGACGGATTCCGAGAGCTTTACTTGTTGCGGGCGAACGACTCCTGGCGGACGGAGAGGTGTCCGAGTGGTTGAAGGAGCACGCCTGGAGAGCGTGTGTGGGGGTAACTCCACCCCGGGTTCGAATCCCGGCCTCTCCGCCAGACGTTCCCTGCCCGCCCGAGAATGAGCGGCGAGCGCCGCCCTGTCGCACGGAAGGCCGCCAGGCGGTCCCATCGTCCTTGCCCGTGGGCGTCGGACGGTTCGTGCGGTGCTGATGATCGGGTCTCGCGCAAGGTAGCCCTGTGAACTCCGCCAGATCCGGAAGGAAGCAACGGTAAGCAGAGAGCAGCCAGTGCCGCGAGTCCCCCCGGTCGGAGCCGCACGGGCCGTCCGGCGCTCGCTCCCCGATCCCGGGCGTCCGGCGCAAGCCGGGCGCTCAGCGGCGAAGCCGACATGCCCTACGAGGTCATTGCCCGACGCTGGCGCCCCAAGACCTTCGAGATGGTCGTCGGGCAGCGCCACGTCACCGACACCCTCAAGAACGCCATCGCCGGCGATCGACTGGCCCACGCCTTTCTCTTCACCGGCCCGCGCGGAGTCGGCAAGACGACGACCGCCCGCATCCTGGCGCGCGCGCTGAACTGCGTCGAGGGCCCCACCGCCACCCCGTGCGGAGAGTGTGCGGTCTGCAAGGAGATCGAGGGCAGCCGCTCCCTGGACTGCATCGAGGTGGACGCCGCCTCCAACACCCAGGTGGAGAAGACGCGGGACCTTCTGGAGACGGTCCAGTACGCTCCCACCCGCGGCCGGCACAAGATCTACATCATCGACGAAGCCCACATGCTGTCCCTCTCCTCCTTCAATGCGCTGCTCAAGACGCTGGAGGAGCCCCCCGCCCGGGTGATCTTCGTCCTGGCGACCACCGAGCCCTACAAGATCCCGGCCACCATCCAGTCCCGCTGCCAGCGGCACGATTTCCGGCTGCTCAACCCGCCGGAGATCGTCGCGCGCCTTCAGGAGATCGCCGCCGCGGAAGAGATCGCCGCGGATGCGCAGGCGCTGACGGTGGTGGCGCAGGCGGCGGCCGGGAGCATGCGGGACGCCCAGACCCTGCTGGATCACGCCATCGCCTGTCTGGGGAAACGGCTGGAGGCGGAGCCGGTGGCGGAGTTGCTGGGGCTGGTGGCCGCCGGAGTGCTGGCCGAGGCCGCCGAGGCGATCCTGGGGCGGGATGCCGCCGCCGCGCTCGACGTGGTGGACCGGCTGGTGCGCCGCGGCCACGACCTGCGGCAATATGTGCTGGATCTGTGCGGGCACCTGCGCGACCTGATGATCGTCAAGGCCTGCCCCGACCCGGGGGCGCTCCTGGAGGGGGCGCGGGTTCCGGCCGAGGCGCGCACGGGTCAGGCCGCCCGGACCACGCTCCCGGAGCTGGAACTCATGCTCCGGACGCTCCAGCAGGCCGAGGGGGAGATGCGGCGGTCGAGCCAGCCCAGGATCGTGCTGGAGATGGCGATGATCCGCCTGACCGAGATCCGGCGCGTGCAGGGGCTTTCCGAGATCCTCGATCGCCTCGCCGCGCTGGAGGGGCGCCTCTCCGGCGGACTGTCCGCTCCTCCGCCTCCGCCAGCTCCGCCGCCCCCCTCCCTCTTCGGGGCGGGGCCCTCGGCCTCCCGGACAATCCCCGCGGCCTCTGCCCCTTCTCCGCGCCCGGTCGAGCCGGCCAGGCCGGCCCCTCCGTCCCACTCCTCGGCGTCGCTCCCGCCCGATCCAGAGCCCCAGGAGCCGGCCGCGAGAGGGGCGGACCCGGATCTCGGCGGGGCATGGGCCGGGGTCCTGGATCGACTGCGGGGGCGGAAGCGCCTGGCCACGGTGCTCCAGGATGCCAAGCCGGCGGAGCTTTCCCCGGACCGGCTGACGGTGGAGGTCCCGAACGGCAACGCCTACATCCGGGACACGCTGGAGGATCCGGAAACGCGCAGGCTGATCGGCGAGGCCGCCACCGCCGCCTTCGGACGGCGCCTGCGGCTGGAGTACCGGTTCGTCGCGGCGGCCCCGGGGGCGAACGGAGGCGGGGCGCCGCTGCGGGATCACCCGCTGGTGCAGGAGGCCCTCCGCGTCCTGGGGGGCGCGGTGGTGCGGGAGGTCCGGGGCTGACCCGGTGACTTCTGGCGGGCGGGGGCCGGAGCGCCGTCCGCCGTTTCGCAGCGCGACAGGCTGGAGGGATCGGATGGCGGGACTCGTGGAGATCATGAAGCAGGCCCAGAAGATGAAGGCCGAGGTGGAGCGAATCCAGGCCGAGGTCGGGGCCAGAACGGTGGAGGGGAGCGCCGGGGGCGGCATGGTCACCGTCGTTGCCAACGGACGCGGCGAGCTCCTCTCGATCCGCATCGATCCCGAGGCGAGCCGCGAGGATCGGGAGATGCTCCAGGACCTGATCCTCGCCGCGGGAAACGACGCCCTGCGCAAGGCGCGCGAGCTGCTGGCCCAGGAGATGGCGCGGGTGGCGGGCGGCCTGGGGCTGCCCGGACTGCCCGGACTGCTCGGACCGTGAGCACCGCAAAAAAGGAAAGTGAAAAATTGAAATCCGGCCAACCCGGGCGAGTCTGACCCCTGTCCGTCTTCCCCTTTGCACTGGAGCCGTCCGCATGCCCCTTGCCCCGTCCGCACTTTCCGGTCTGATCGAGCAGCTCGTCCGCCTGCCGGGGATCGGGCCCAAGAGCGCCCAGCGGCTGGCCTTCCATCTCTTGAAGGTGCCGCGGGAAGAGGCGGCGGCGCTGTCCGAGGCGGTGCTCAACCTCAAGGACAAGACGCGCACCTGCCGCCAGTGCTTCAACATCGGCGACGAGGAGCTCTGCAGCGTTTGCCAGGATCCGCGGAGGGACCGCGGCCTGCTCTGCGTGATCGAGGAGGTCAACGACCTGCTGGCCGTGGAGAAGACGCGGGAGTTCCCCGGCCTCTACCACGTCCTGGGCGGGACCCTGTCCCCGCTGGACGGCCGAGGCCCGGACCAGATTCGCGGGAAGGAGCTTTTGAACCGCCTGGAGAGCGGGGAGATCCGCGAGGTGATCCTGGCCACCAACCCCAACGTGGAGGGAGAGGCCACGGCCCTCTATCTTCTCCGCCTGTTGAAGTCCCTTCCCGTGAAGGTGACGCGGATTGCCCGGGGGCTCCCCATGGGCGGGGACCTGGAGTATGCGGACGAGGCCACGCTGGCCCGCGCCCTGGAGGGGCGGCGCGAGCTCGGATGAGCCGGGGACGGGTGTCATGCCGCAGCGCGATCTGATACTCTACGAGGACGATCAGCGGCGTCTGACCCGGTGCCTCGGGGGGCTATGCGAAGGGGCGCGGAGCCGGGCCGCCTTCCTCATCGACCGGAACGGCCGCCTCCTGGCTCAGGCGGGAGCCGCCGGGAACGTGGACACCACCACGCTGGCCTCGCTCACCGCGGGCAGCGTGGCCGCCACCTCCGGGCTGGCCCGGCTTCTGGGAGAGCAGGAGTTCAGCGCCCTGGTCCACGAGGGAGACCGGGAGAGTCTGCACGTCTCGATGATCGCGGGCGAGGCCATCCTGGTCGTACTCTTCGACCGGCAGACCCCCCTGGGGCTCGTCCGGCTGCGAGTGCGGCAGGCCTCCGAGGAGCTCTGCAGCGCCTTCGCCGCCGTCGGATCGGCGGGGAGCAACGCCGCCGGCCAGGAGCTGTCCCAGATCACCGACGAGGACATCGACAACCTCTTGAGCGTGTGAGGCCGCCGCCGTGTCATTCATCAATTACGCCGCCCGCGAGATCAACTGCAAGCTCGTCTATTACGGACCGGGTCTCTGCGGGAAGACCACCAACCTCCAGAAGATCTACGCCCGGACCGATCCGGGCGCCAAGGGCAAGCTGATCTCGCTGGCCACAGAATCGGAGCGGACCCTCTTCTTCGACTTCCTCCCCCTGGAGCTGGGCAGCATCCGCGGCTTCAAGACCCGCTTCCACCTCTACACCGTGCCCGGCCAGGTCTTCTACGACGCCAGCCGGAAGCTGATCCTGAAGGGGGCGGACGGGGTGATCTTCGTGGCGGACTCGCAGCTCGAGCGGCTGGAGTCGAACATCGAGAGCCTGGAGAACCTGGAGACGAACCTCCGGGACCAGGGGCAGGACCTGACCAAGCTGCCCTTCGTCATCCAGTACAACAAGCGGGACCTGCCCAACGCCGTCGCGCTGGACGACCTCCAGGCGGCGCTCAACCCGCGGGGCGTCCCCTGGTTCGAGGCCACGGCCGCGACCGGCGCCGGCGTCTTCGAGACCCTGAAGGGAGCCGCCAAGCTGATCCTGAACGACCTGAAGCAGAAGATGGCGGGATAGGCCCCTCGCCACACGCGCAGCTTGCGGTCCGGCCCGAGGCTTGCTATACTCCCGCGTCCATTCCGGTAGCAGGAGAAGCGGCTCAAGAAATAAACGGCGAAACGCCAAAAAATGCCCCCGATTCCCCGGTAGCTCAATGGTGGAGCGAGTCCGCCGCCGGCGGATTAACCGCGAGGGTGCAGGGTCCCAAAAAATGCCCCCGATTCCCCGGTAGCTCAATGGTGGAGC
>Ga0265297_10007043_pt1 | contig 15835 bp, 19 predicted proteins | sample Munlanlwell13791_FD_192502 | JGI IMG/M metagenome (GOLD analysis project Ga0265297, IMG submission 192502) | Leachate microbial communities from a municipal landfill in Southern Ontario, Canada - Leachate well 137-91 | ecosystem: Engineered > Solid waste > Landfill > Unclassified | place... | reverse complement strand
GACACGATCAACCTGCTTGCCCGGTTAATAACCAACTACTTCTCGCCGGCATCCTCAATATCAAAAGACGGCACACTGATTGGCGGGTCGGCAGGCCCGGAATACGACCTGTATATGAGTTACATCCTCGGTCAGCAGGCGTGGGTGGAGGATGCGTTTGAACAACTGCTCCAACCATACCTCGACGAGAATGGATATACCAACCATTCGATACAGATCGACATCCCCGCACCGCAGGTTGATAAATCCGAGTTCTGGCTGAAACTGGTTGACGAAGGCCACAAGACGCAGAGCATCTCATTGAACGAACGGCGAGCGATCCTCACGTGGGCAGGTGCGGAACTTGAAGAGCTTGACGACGAGGGCGTCCAGAAACTCCAGGACGAGTATTCCAAGAGCACCCCGGCGACAGCAGGGTTCGGGCTCCAGCAGGCGAAAGTCATGACGGAGATCGCGAAGATCGATCCCGGGGACCCCTATGCGTTCATCAGTAAGGGCAGCCAGCGGAAGTTCTACCAGGCGACGCTCGGTATCCAGGACGGGGAGGCATGACCGCCACCCGACCGACATTTCTCCACGTTTCGAAAGGCCAACCGGCAAAAACGAAGAGGTTACCATTTCGCCCGCTGTCAAAAGACCGGCAGAAAGATCCGGCGTCCGCGAAACCACTTGAAGAACGATACCAGAAAAAGATTGAAAAGTTTTTACGCGAGTTCGTGAAGACCACCCGGGACGAGATATTCGAGAAGTATGGATCGGCGTTCGTCCATACCGCCATCCCCGCAGGGATATCACCGAAGATGATCACCGAAGCTACGGGGATGGCTGCACAGACCGCGCTCGCGGTATACGGTGTAGAACTTGTCAAAGAGATGGTAGAGGAGGCATACGAGTATGGATCCGATTACGCCGGAACCTCGCTGGCACGTGCAGGAGCCGCAACCGGAGTAACCGGATTGTTACCTACTGACATTTACGCGCTCGAATGGTTAGCCGAACGGAACCTGACCGCTCTTACAGGCATCACTGAAAAGATAGCAGACGATATAACCCGGATCGTCGGTGAAGGGATCATGCAGGGGTTAAGCGCGAGAGAAGTGTCAAACAACATTGACGCGGTGGCTGACCTTGTAGAAGGCCGGGCGCGAACCATCTCGCGGACCGAGACGATGTATGCACTCAACCAGGGCGCACTCCACCGGTATCACGATGTCGGGGTGACGAAAGTCAGATGGATCACCGCCAGGGACGATCATGTCTGTGACGAGTGTGAGGCTCTTGACGGGAAAGAGTTTGATATCGATTCCGTTCCTGACATCCCGCGTCACCCGAACTGTTTACTCCCCGATACATTTTGTGAAGCGCCCGAACTCGTCGCGGCATCTATGGTTTCTTATTCTGGTCCGGTTATCGAACTTGTCCTTTCCCCAGGCAACACTCTCACCGTCACCCCGAATCATATGATACTTACCCCAGATGGTTTTGCCGCTGCGGATCTCCTTAATGAGGGTGATTATATATTCTATTGCCCCCTGCCCGAAAGGAAAATCGCGATTGACCCAGACAATTATAGGAATCCAACCAGAATTGATAATATATTCAATTCGCTTATTGAATCTCGCCGCTGCTCTACCATATCCATGCCAGCCGCCCCCGAAGATCTCCACGGCGACGGGAGGGGATGTTATGGCAACATCAACGTTGTACGGCCCGATGGCTTTTTGGTAGATGATGGAGAACCCCGCATCAACCAGCATCTCACCACAGATTCCTTCAATTCTGGTGGGTTTGACTCTAATCTCTCGCGTGATCGCTCTCTGGCAGAGTTCCTCATGTGTGCGGCGCATGCCACGGACGGCGGCATGAGCGCTCTCCGTGAGTCTGCTCCGTTCTTCAGGACTCGTTTGAGACATACGCAAAAACATAAACTCGGAGCGAGTGCGAGGAGTAATTCCGATCTCTTTCAGCCGTCTGGTTATGAGTGGCCGGGATACATTCAAAGCCTCCGCGATTGCCTTGACAGATTCCCCAGAATCGTATCGCCTGCGAAGATCGTTGAGGTCAATATTGATACGTTTCATGGTAAAGTATATGACCTCCAAACATTATCAACTTTGTTCATTGCCAATTCAGTGATAGTATCGAACTGCCGATGCACAACCGCGCCGGTTGTAATCAAACAAGTCGAACTTGACCTATCGATATAGAAGAGGGATATGGCGTCCGGACAACCATTCACATCCAGGGAACAGGCACACATAACCAGATATGCATATAAGAGGAGCTGGGGGCATCTTGCGAAAGACCTTGCGGAATTATACCCAGACGATAACAATGGATACCGGAGCGGTGAAAGTATCAGCCGGTGGTATCGTAACCAGGAGAGACGGAAAACAGAACGAGAGAAAGGGAACAAGGTGATGATCCTGATAGAGAAAGGGACGTTTGATCTGGTCAAGACGTTAGGGTATCGGAAAGAGGACATTGACGGGATACTTTATATGCACCTGCTTGAAATTGTGGATCATGCGGGGGTATTGTTAGCCGAATCACAATAATTTATACCCCTAATTTTCAGCAGTAATCTCTCGTTTTCTCGCGACACATTTAAATAACATTAGTGTTAACACTGTTAACATAGATATAGAGGGATATAGAGTATGCGACCCAAACCCTATATGCCTGCACGGACTGATCGGGTTACAACTCTCGACCAGTTCCTGCACAAGATACGGTTCCCAGACCCGGACCCGGGGTTCAGACGGCGGGCTGGCGGGATGCCCTGCATCCGATGATTATAAAATAATCGTCCACCCAAAAAGCCCGAACTATCAGATAGTTCAACTGTTCTCGTTTTTATTTCGTTTTTATAAAATCCTGAACTGAAATCGTATATAATATACAAGAATCATAATACTATATGCCTGACTCCTCAATTATAGAGGGCAACTCCTCTTTTGTAGGTCTGTCTGATTCAGGACGAGTCAAGGCACAGGCAGACAGTGATAAACCCCGCTGTAAAGGCCCGACCTGTTTCTTCGGTCACGCTGTTAAGGCTGCATCCCGGAGCAAGGCTCACGAAGTCGTTCTCCAGGTGCTTAACCGGTGGTTCGACCACGGAGACAAGGAGGTCTATTACGGCGTGGACAACTTCACCGGGACCGGTCCAGCCTGGGACGTCTCCCCGCTGATATACGCACAGGTTCATCCTGATCACAACCTCGTGAAATCAGACATCGATGCTGCATTGAAGAGCGTGAAAACCGCAGAAGGTGAGGAAGGCAGGCTTTGCGGTGCGCTCAAGAACATCGACGTGATGATCCCGGGGCAGCCGAGGCTTGCTGGTGGCGTGGTGTTTGACGATCCGGAGATCGAGGCCCGATATGAGAAAGGCGAGCTCTCGCTCTCGACGGCGTTTGAGTGTTCAACCGACCCCTCGAACCTTCTCGCCAACACCGATGTGACGCAGGGGAAACTGAAGGGCAAGATCACGCCGAACCATGTGCTGGTATTCAAGCAGGATGACGACAACCAGCCCGGAGACCCCGGGGCGATGTTTCTCCATCAAAAGGAGGATAGCAATGTGACAGAGTTTGATAACGCCGGTCGCGTTATTTCCCAAAAGAATGCGTCCCGGTTTGAAGAAGCGATCAAAATACTTCAGTCGTTGTGGCGGGAGATGACAACCAACGTGTCGCCTGCCGAATCGAAGAAAGCGAAACCTGAAGAGGAAGACGAGAAGGTGAAAGCCGAACATCGGGCAGGGACGAAAAACGAGCAGCCCGACGAGGAGGACGAAACAATGGAAGATGAGAAAGTGAGAACCGAGCTTGACCGGATGAGGACCGAGATCGACAACATGAAGAAACTGGTCGAGGACAAGCAGAAAGAGATCGATACCCTGGTCGCTGACAACAAGGCGATGAAGGAGAAGCTCGACACGGCCGACCAGGAGAAAGCCGAAACCGAGTGGAAACATCTCAAAGAATCGCAGATTCCCCCGGCGTGGCTGAAAGGCGACGGTGCGGAAGAGAAACAGCGCACCGAATACGAGACTGACAAGGTCGCGTATATGCACAAGGTGCTTGAACACAGGAAGGCCGGAGCTACGCCTGAAGAGGGTGAAGGGTTCGACCATACCGCAGGAAAGAAGAAAGAAGAAGACGAGAAATCCCCGGCAGCGGTCGCGATGGAACTCCGCAAGATTACCGGGAGGATGTGATCTGACATGACTGACTATACAAGCGGATCAGCGTATCCGACATCAAGAATCGCTGGCAACGTCAACCAGGGCGGTGTCGAACTTGCCTGTATCCTGTACGAGGGGACGATCACCGTCACCAACACAGGGTTCGGGCCTGACGGGTATAAGGACAAGGTAGCCACCGCGTCGGCATTCATCAAGAAAGACCAGTGGGTTACCCTCGACGTCGACAGCGGGAACACCTTCGTGGCGACATACGGGTTACCGGTTGTCAAAGCGATAACCAACGGCACACTGATTGTCGGCAAGGTAGTGAGCGAACCGCGCTGGCAGAAGGTCCCCGGGACTACCCAGGACACTTGGGCGACTATGCTTGCAGGGAAATACTTCCGTGTTGCGACCGTCTGGTTCCCGGGAATCACCGGTGTAGAAAAGGCTGTCGTGGTTGGCGCGAACACCGCGAACATCGTTCCGGGTGTCCCGGCGACCATGCAGGTTGACGCATCGGCAACGACTGCACTCTCAACCGCTGACGGTGTTGTCACCTTATCAGCAGCAGACGCGTCAAGTGGTGGTCTGGGCGTAATATCGTTCCACTACATCGCAGCCGGATCGAACACCCAGTATGCCCTTCTTGGGTTCACTGGCGGCGCTGTGGTGATCCAGGAATAATAACGAGGTGAAAAAGAAAATGACACAGATGTCAGGCGCAAACGAACGGTTCCTGAACACCGACGTGATCCTCTCGGAGGTCATGCGGACAATGGAACCCGATATGGTGTTCATGCCACTGATTCCGAAAGTGGACTCCCAGGGACAGCCTATCAAATACGGGGTGAAAACCTCGAAGTCCGCAGACACGAAAAAGCAGAGCCCGCGTATCCAGACAGCTAGCGCGAAGTTCCCTGAAGTCCATCTGTCGAGGATGACACAGGAGGCGGCACTGCTCAACAAAGAGGGGTTCTCTATCCGGCTTGACGAGGACTCGCTGAACCTCCCGGCCGGGGCGGACATGATCGTTGACGGGCTCCAGACGCTCGGGCAGTGGATCGCAGAGTCGGTCAACACGAACATGTATTCCACCCTCGACGATGGGAGCACAGATTCCGGAGCCACCCTTACTGATTGGGGGACCATTGCAGAAGCGACACCGCTTACCGATCTTCGTGCGTTCAAGAACGCGATGAAACGTGAAGGCAAACCTTACCGGATGACCGACATCTTCGTCGAGATGACCAACTTCAACGAGCTTGAAGAGTATCTCGCGAACAGCGAGTATCCTGCATACCGTGACGCTGCCATCAACGGGGTAGCCACCGGCGCGTCCAGCACGATGACCGTCCCGATGGAAGGTAAACCACTGATCCACGGGCTCCATTCAGGGGTAACTCACGGCGACATCATGGGCCTTGACGGTATCCACAAGAACGCCTCAACGTTGTTCTTCTGGAACAACCCGAAGTATACCCGCCCGACGATCAGTTACCAGGTGGCCAACCCGTCTTCGCCCAACGGAGTCGAGACAAAGACGGTTGACAACTTCGGGCTCTCCGCTCACCAGTTCTTCGACGACGAGAAGCACGAACATGTGATCCAGGTCTGGGTCGACTATGTTGTGGTCGTGAAGGACGCTTACGGAATCATCACCGAGAACGGTATCTGATTCGCAAGGAGGAACCCGGAACAAACATCCAAACTTTTTCATGCCCGACTTCTCCAGTAGGGCTGGAAAAACAAAATATCAGGAGGTAAAAAATAATGGTATATTCAGCACCAACCGCAGAGTCGCTCCGGCGTCTTGGCGGATCTATTCTTCGGAAGATCGCGTATGAGCTGGGTCTGATCGCCACCGATATCGCGGCAGTAAGGGCAGAACTTCTTGCAGCCGAACTCGGCGACGTTTCACTCAATTCAGGCGAGATCCTGCTCGGCAGTTCCGAGAACGAAGCGGCAGCGGTAACACCGTCCGGAGACGTCACGATAACAAACGCCGGTGTCACAGCAATCGGCGCAAAGAAAGTCAAAGTCGCCCAGATGTATTCGGCATCGGCAGGCAAGATCCTTGTCACCCAGGCAAGCAACGCGGTTGCAGAGAAGACGATATCCGGTGCGATCAGCATGGACGCCGACGGTGTTGTCACGCTCGAAGAGTCAGCAATCAACCCGAGCAAACTCGCACTGACTGATACTTACATCATAGTAGGTGACGGCAGCGACGAGGGGGCAGGAGTTGCAGTGTCAGGCGACGCAACACTCGCCCGGACCGGTGCGCTGACAATCGGCGCGAAGAAAGTCACCGCTGCGAAAATCGCACTTGCTGACGGGAAAATGTTTGTTGGCGGGGCTGACGGAGCAGCAGCAGAGCAGACGCTCACTGGTGACGTTACCGTCACGAACGCAGGCGTCACAGCAATCGGCGCGAAGAAGGTTGGGAAAGCGAACCTGATCTCCGAATCGGCGGACGTTGCAGGGAACCTGTTCGTGTCCACCGGTTCTTCGTCTGGTATTGACGAGGTTGCAGTATCGGGTGACGCCACCCTTGCAGCAGACGGCACGCTCACAATCGCGGCCGAGGCGGTAGACTACTCGAAGATCAGTCTCACCGATGGAAGTATCCTGGTCGGTGACGGTGACGATATCGGGTCCGAGGCCGCAATCTCCGGTGACGCTACGATGAGCAACCTGGGAGTACTCACGATTGCCGATTCGGTTCTTGAAGCCAGCAACGTGGCTGATGTGGATGAAGACAATGTTGTCGGTGGTATCCCAATCCTGTTTGTGGTTGACGTTGCGAACACGGCAGACGATTATGACGTCACCATGACGCACAAGGTCAGAGTGGTTGACGCCTGGATAGTCTGCACCGGTGTCGCGGCCCATGCAACCAACGATACCCTTCAACTGAAGAACGGGACGAACGCGATCACCGACGCGCTCGCGAAAGGGGACACACAGTATGCTACCAAGCGGTTCACCACGATTGACGAGACATACACGGAGATCGCGGCATCGGGAACCCTCCGGGTAACCGCGGTCAAGGATACCAACTGTGCTGCGAAAGTGTTCGTGCTTGCCGTGAGACCGGCAGCAGCGTGAGGATGGTGGTTCTGGATGACTGACGCATTCGCAACTCTCATATTCACGTCCGCCAGTGATGCCGGTGACGCTGTTGAAGACTGCCCGGCGGGGGTGTTCCAGCACCTCGAATCGTATTACCAGGCGTGTAAACAGAAGTTCATGCTGGTCAATTACGGAGACGACGCGGCAGAGATCGCCACGTTCTCGTTCACTGAACAGACGGGCGCGGCCACCATCGATTCCGAAGACGCCACCGTTGACATTGAGGTGGAGTTCGGCACGGACGTTACCACGCTGGTCGCCACGTTTACAGTGAGCACAGACGCCCGTCACGCAAAAGTCGGCGGGGTAGCCCAGGTCAGCGAGACCACATCTAACGACTTCACCAGCGCGGTGACGTATCAGGTGACGGCAGAGAACGGAACTACAAAGGACTGGACGGTCACGGTGACCGTCGCAGCGGAGGCATAATATGACATACACAGTCGAGATATACGAATCGGCAAGTGACGCGGAGACAGCAATTGAGGCGGAGACTGACACGCTCGAACAGGTTGTCCCGTATCACGAAGGGACTGCGCTTCGGTTCATGGTCATAACATCGGCAACATAGAGGAGGGGGATCCAAACCCATGACCCTCTCCGCTAACGATATGGCGAACCTGTCGGAGTATACTGTCAGCGACACGCAATCCGGGCTGACGACATCGGTTTTCACCTACCTGTCAACCGTCGCCAAGAACCGGTTAGATTCGGACCTTGAAAGCATATCAACTACCGAGACGATCGCGGACGATACCTATGATTACCTCCACGGGCTGATGGTTGCTCATCTGTATACTGTGAAGAAAGGCGCAACCGGGTTCCAGAGCATGAACGCTCACGGGTTTTCGGTGACAATCAAACCCGGATCGTCATCTTACCTGCTCCAATACGACGACGAGATCGCGAAATGGGCTGCCGTTGTTGAACAGAGGACCGTCACCTCGACCAGCACCGACACGCTGCTTGATGTGAAACGGTGCGATGCTGATATGCCCGGGCTCCGTCTTGACCATTCACAACCGAAATCATTTTTCCGGAGTTTGCCATGACTGACGGCGATGGTTACACTATCACAGTCGACTGGTCGAACCTTGAACGGATAGCGGGCGAAATGAAAGGCGTCCCTGACAGGGCGACGGAACTCCTGGCTTACATCCTCGAAGGGCAACTCAAAGAGAAGACGCCCGTTGGGATGACCGGTCAGGCGCAGGCCGGGTGGTCATCGGCACAGAAATCTCCCGGCGTCTGGGCGGTCACGAACCCCTACATGTGGGCTAAGTATGTTGACACCGGCACACGACCGCACGCACCACCGATGGACGCGATCCGGGAATGGGCAGAGTTCCGGGGGTTACCCTGGTTCCCCGTCTGGCTCGGTATCGTCCGGCGAGGGACACGGGCACAACCATACATCCAGGCATGCATTGACGCGACCAACGCACAGGTCCCGGTAGCGTTCAACCAGGCGTTATCAGAGGCGAAGATATCATGACCGGATACGAACTCACGCGGCAGGACGTTGAGAACATCGCGCTGACGAAACACGGAGTTGAAGAGTTGAAGGCAGGGATCAACCGGCTTGAAAAACTGATTGAGAAACAGTGTGACCATTGCGACGGCCGGATGAAAGAGGTCGACCAGCGGATGGACAAGATCGAACAGAAACAGATGTATCAGAACGGTTACACCACAGGTATGACGAAGAAGGAGGTTATCGGGTATAGCAGCATCCCGTCTGTTATAGTCGGCGGCGCGATTGCCGCCTGGGAGTTTTTGAAGTATCTATCCGGGGGAGGTGGATAACCCACCATGCCACCTACTACCCTCGCCACCGCCGTGAACGCAATCCTTGACGGCCTGGTCACATACCTCAAAACCGAACAGCGGACGGGCGGAACATTATCAGATGTAATAGTCATCGCCCGGGGCGACCGGGCGTCACCGTCACCCGAGGTCCCGGCAGTCTACCTTGTCCCGCAGAAGATGATCGTTGTCGAACCAACCACATCACAGTCAGAATGGTGGGAGATGCCGGTGAACATCGGGACGATGGTGAACAGCGACATACCGGAGATCGGGTATACTGCCGCGACTGACCTTGCCGCCCGTGCCCGTGCGTTACTTCTCACCCACAACTCCCGCAACATCGGGCTGGATTACATCAAGATCATTAAATCGTCCACGTTCGATCCCGCTGGGCCCTGGAGCAGGGCAGAAGGAAACTACCATACTGCATCCGCAGAGGTAAAAGTATTATTCAAAATAAGAGGTTAAAATGTCTGAAATTTTCAGGTATATAGGAATCGGGAAGGAGACCTCGTTCGGGTCGGCGGCAGATGCGACCATCTACCTTGAACCGGACTCCTGCTCGTTAGATGTCCCGACCGAACCCGAGATCGTGATCAAAGGCGGGCTGGGACGGATGAGAAGGAGAAAACGCCCCGCGTTCTATTCGTGCGGCGGTAACTTCGTTTATGCAGCAGACGTCCGGTCGCTTGGATACGTGTTCCGGTCGGTGCTCGACCAGTATATCTATACTGCTGGCGACACGTTGAACACCCACGAGTTCTACGGCGGGAACGAGAACACCCCTACCAGTTGGACGGTTCGTGCAGGGAAAGACCTGTTTGAACATATATTCCTCGGTTGTGTCGCCAACCAGACGACTATCAACGTGTCTGACGGGCTGGTCACAGTCACGCAGGACCTGTTCGCACAGAAAGACGATCCGAACACCATCAAAGGGTATGTCGACGTCTCTGCGCTCCTGCCGGAAGAGTATCCGTTAGCGTTCTACGAGGTGGCGGCAAGTGTGAACGGTGTCGCCGTGAGCACAATATGTCGGTCGCTTGACATCACGGTGGCAAACAACGTGTCCCGTGACGGCGGCAGGCATCTTTCAAGCCGGTATGCAACCAGTTTCAAGTCAGCGGCGCGTGACATCACGATGTCGATGGAACTGGAGTTTGAGGATATGGATATGCTCGAACTGTTCTGGGGCGGCTCTGACGGGCCCACTGATACCGGGTCGACACTGTTCCCGCTGCTCCTCGCGTTCGATGGCGGGGATTACGGGTCGATGGAGATCTGTCTCCCGAACGCCATGATGACCAGCGTCCCAACACAGACAAAAGGCACAGACCTGATCTACCAGAAGATCACGTGCAGGGCGCTGATGGGTGAAGATGTAGAACTCGCCGACGAGACCACCATCAACACAGACATACTCACAACAATTGAAAGCGGAGCGACAACACTCGAATGACCACCAAAAAAACTGACCTTCTAACGAAGGAGATACTGATGGCAGGCAAGAACGCCACCATCGAGATCGAGATCCTTGAACCACAGGGAACCGTAATAATCCGACCGCTGACAGCAAGCGAGATCAATCTGGTCGAGCTGAAAAAGATCGAAGGTTCCGGGAAACAGACGATATCATACGACCAGGCGCGAGCAGGGATGATCAACCTGGACCTCTATGATACAACCAAGAAGTCGTTCGCCTCTGACGTGATGGCGGTATCGATGGCGTTGGTCGATCCGAAACTGTCGGAGGGAGATGTGAAGAACCTCCCGCAGATGGCGTTCAAACAGATCGTGTCGGAGATATACCGGGTGTCAGGGGTAACGAAACTATCCCAGGACAACATCGCCACCTTTCGCGAAGAGCCCGGGAGGTCGTGAGTTATGGAACCTTCATCTGTTGGGATACAGGTTCACCGACAGGATGGAGGACCTGACACTCGCGCAGACGTTTTTCCTCAAGACTATGATGATAATGACGGATCAGGAGGCGACACCTAACCCGAATGTCAAACATCGTTGAGATTATCGTCAACGCGGTAGATAATGCGTCCGGTGCGTTCGAGAGTATCCAGTCTGCCGGGTCCGGTGCGGCGGACATGATAACCTCGCACTGGAAAGAGATCGCGGTTGCTGCCGGTGCGGCCGGTGCAGGACTTGAACTGGTAGCACGGTCACAGCAACAGCTTACTGAAGACACGAAGAAACTTGCGTCCGCTACCGGGATGAGCGAGGAGTCTATCAGGAACCTTGCACTTGAGACCAGCAACGTAACATTCCCGCTGCAAGACGTCCTCGACCTGATGCAGCAGGCTCACGCGCTTGGTATCGAAGGCGCGGAAGGGCTTCGGGAGTATGCCGACTTCTGGGATATGGTCGGTGACGCTACCGGCGGGAACGCGGTTGCCCTCGGCGAGGCGGGTGTAGCACTCCGGGCGTTAGGTATTGATGCGGGGAATGAGTCGGAGGCTTTGGATGCGTTCGGTTACATCACCCAGAACACCACGATGAGCATTGAAGACTTCCTCCGGTTCGTCGAACGGAGCGGTCCTGAGATCCGTGAGATGGGGATGTCCGTAGACGATACCGCCGCCATGCTTGGATACCTTCAGAAAGAGTTCGGGATGTCGGCGAGAGTCGCAAGGACGGAGTTCGAGCAGGCGGTGAACCAGTCAGAAGGGTCGATGGAGAAACTGTTTGAGATCCTGGGTGTAGCTCCTGACAAGTTCGGCGAGTATCAACAGGCGGTATCAGATTCCGCCGGGGTGATCGAAGAATACCGGGACATCAACAACGACACGTATACCACGATGCAGAAACTCCAGCACACTGTAAGCGAGCTGGGATACAAGTTCGGCAGTCTTGTTGGCGCGATTGAACCGCTCGCACCGGTCATGATGGCGGTTGCCCCGGCGGTCACCATATTCGCACAGTTGGCTCCGGCAGCAAAAGCGGCGGGAGGGTTCATGCCGTTACTATCGGGCGGATTGGGTGGTGTCGCTGCCGCCGGTGGCGGAGCAGTTGCAGCACTGCTCCCGTTCCTTCCGATAATTGCTGGTGTTGCTGCCGCCGCCGTCTTATTATATGCCGCCTGGAAAACGAACTTTCTTGGTATACAAGATGTTGTGGCCGGCGCGAAAGACTACATATCCGACCGGTTCGAGGGTATCAAAACCGCACTATCACCACTGAAGGACAAACTCGGTGAGGCGGCAGACCGGATAAAAGACGCCTTCGGGAAACTGTTCGGGAAAGTGGACGAACTGTTCCAGAAGTTCACCGGCGGTGTCGGTATCGTTGAAGTTATCGGGAAAGCCTTCGAGTTGTGGGGCCGGATCATGGATAAGGTCTGGGAGATCATCGGCGACAAGCTTTGCATAGCGGTTGACCTGCTCGTTGCCGGTCTTGAAATCCTGTGCGATTGGGTCGGCAAGGTGGTCGACTGGTTCACCGAACTCTGTGAGAACCCGGTGGTATCGTTCCTGATCGATAAAGTCGGCGGCGCGATTGATTGGGTAGGCGACAAGATCGACGGTTTCCTTCCCGAACTGGAGGAGACTGATAAACACCTGAAAGATGTCGGTGAGACTGCCGAGACGTCAGGCGACCAGATAGTCAAGATGGGTGAAGACGGCGTTTCGTCGTTCGATACGCTGATGGAAGGGTCGAACGCTCTTGCCGCAACCGAGGAAGTCAACGCCGTCACGAAAGAACAGGCACTTGAACTATACAGGCAATCTCTGGAACAGGCGGGGTTCACAGCGGAGGAGACAGAAGAACGTGTCCGCGAATCAGCGAACCGGTCGGTGTCTGATATAATCCAGGCGAGCAACGAGATTAACAACGCATGGGCGCAGGGCGCGTCGAAAGAGCTGGTCATGAACTTCACGACCACCGGCGGGCAGACAACCACCCAGGCGTCGCCTTACATCAATCAGACCGGGAACGCCCCCGGCACTGCGCTCGTTCCCGGGAACCAGGGGCAGATATGGCGACCGAACAACCAGACTGTCGGGACGTTGACGGCACAGAACATGGACGGCTCGTGGAGCGACTACGATATCGTGCGTGCCGATTCGTCTACTGGCAACAGCCAGTTGTATGTCACACAGCAAGGCGCAGGGTTAAGTCGCGGCGGTATCGGGCTTAATGAGGCATCGCGGGTGTTCGGGAGTAACCACAGGATCTCATGGATGGCGTCCGGTGGGAGAGTGACGGGTGGCGGGCTCGCCATAATCGGTGAACGCGGCCCGGAGATGGTCTATGTGCCGGAAGGCGCACAGGTGAACCCGTCCCGGGAACCCCTGATCGATTACCAGAAACTTGCGACCGCTGTTGTTGACGCGATGCGCAGCATGAAAGCGGGGCAGGGCGGCGGCGGTGAACACCATTGGCATATCGGCACGCTGATCGCCGATAAAGGCGGGCTCCGCAAACTCGCCCGTGAGATTGATTTGATCCTGACAGATGAGAGTATCAGGAAAGGGGTGACCACGTAATGTCCTGGATACTTGGGGCTTACACCATCCCCGAACCCTCACAGATGACGGTATCGCCGGTGGAGGTGATCCAGTCCCGGCGGTTAGCGTCAGGGAAACTGGTGAAAGACGTAATCGCGGTGAAACGGCGGTTCCGCCTGTTCTACGAGGACCTGACAACGGAAGAGAAAGAGACGTTTGAAGCGATCAGGGATAACCAACAGTTCGTGAACTTCTATTTCGTTGAGAACGGCGAAGAGACTGAAGTCACGGTCTGGCTTGAACCGTTTTCATACGAGTGTGCCTGCCAGGACCCCGAATACTGGATTAATTTTGACATATCTCTGGAGGAGCAGTAACAATGATCGAGAACATTGCCGTGAGTATCAGGATGAACGGCAGGGTGAAAAAGTATGCAGAAGGGAAAGTCCCCGGCGTTGACGAACCCGACGAGATTGTTGAGTTCAAAGACCAGATGGCCGGTAAAGACGCCGAGAAACTGTTAAAACTCGTCGGTAAAGACGCGACTGACTACATCAAACATAAAGCCCGTGATAAGACTATCAAATTCAAAAAAAACAACCAGAAAAACAGGAGAAAAGGTGAATTAAGCACTAATGCCATTAACAAACGCAGGTAGAAACTTTATGGCGGCGGCGATCTGTAACGACGGCCCGCCGACATTCTATGATGATTCGAACGCCTATCTTGGTGTCGGTGACTCGGACACCGTGTTCGCAGCAGATCAGACTGACCTCCAGGCGGCAGTCAACAAGACCCGGGCGGGCATGGATTCGGGGTTCCCATCGGTTGCAGATAACGTCATATCTATGCAGGCGACGTTCGGATCGTCTGACGCGAACCATGCATGGCTTGAATGGGGTGTTTTCAACGCTTCGTCCGCGGGGACTATGCTATCCCGGGAAGTCGAGAACCTGGGAACCAAGACCACAGGAACGTGGGTTCTGGAAGTTGATCTGACCGTTGAGATCGGAGATGAACCGGCTTAATGACGGCACGAACCACGTTATACCCTGGCAAACCGAAATCGCCTGTATCGACACTCACCGCACCGATTGATGACGATGACACCACGATTCCGGTGAGCGAACTTGCGAACTTTGATGCCGGGCCGAACGAGGCGTCGATATTCCTGTCGCCGAACGATCCCGAAACCGAGACGATCAAATATACTGACAAGTCGGCGGCGTCCGGTGCAGGCAACCTTACAGGGGTAACCAGAGCGTTCGATTCAACCACTGCGAAGTCGTGGGGGACTGACGCGTATATCGCCCGCGTCCTCACGGCATACGACTATAACGGGCTGATAAACAACCAGAACCTCATATTTGACGAGATGCCGTCAATCCCGTTATACCGGCAGGCACTCATTAACGGGAACTTTGACGTTTGGCAGAGAGGGACATCATTCGACTCTACCACGACACCAGCAAACGATGATGATGAGTATTTAGCTGACCGATGGATACTGTTATCTGACGGGAACGACATTGTAGACGTTTCACAGGAAGATACTACGGTTCCTGACGGATCGGCATACTCATACAAGATGGAAGTTGAGACCGCTAACAAGAAGTTTGGTATTGTCCAGATACTCGAATCCATTGATGCCGTCAAACTGGCAGGTGGGCATGTAAGCCTCCTATTCAGCGCATATACTGAAACTACAAAAGCCATAGAAAATTTGAGGGCGGCAGTTATATCGTGGAACGGAACCGCTGATACTGTAACGTCTGATGTGGTGAATGCATGGGGTGTGGAAGGCACGAACCCGACATTATCAGGGATTAACTGGCTCACTGATTGGGGGTATCGCAAGAGCCATATAATCAGCAATTCAGGATCAGAACTTACCGACTACCAGATCAAACTTATAGTCCATCGATCCACTGGTTCCGATTCTGGTGACGATGTATATGTAGGAACAAAATGTGAGAGCGATTATGATGATATTAGGTTCACCAAATCCGATGGCACAACTCTGCTTGATTACTGGATAGAAGAGTCTGACTCGTCTGACGCGACAATATGGGTTGAGGTTGATACCATCGCCGCCAGCGGGGACACGACTATCTATCTCTATTACGGGAACGCGGGTGCAAGCGCGTATAGTAACGGAGACGATACGTTTGACTTTTTTGACGATTTTCCCGGAAGTTCGGTAGATACCGACAAATGGAATATCCACGAAAATGGTGGCTCG
>Ga0265297_10007042_pt1 | contig 15836 bp, 8 predicted proteins | sample Munlanlwell13791_FD_192502 | JGI IMG/M metagenome (GOLD analysis project Ga0265297, IMG submission 192502) | Leachate microbial communities from a municipal landfill in Southern Ontario, Canada - Leachate well 137-91 | ecosystem: Engineered > Solid waste > Landfill > Unclassified | place... | reverse complement strand
CGCCCTTATCGGCAGCTCCCTGTGCCCCCGGTCAATCAAGACCGCCAGCTGAATTGATTTCGGCCTTCCCAGGTCTATCAATGCGTCCATTGCCGCGCGAATGGTCCTGCCCGTAAAGAGGACGTCATCTACCAATACGACATTTTTGTCCGTAATATCAAAGTCTATCTCTGTCTTATGCACCACCGGCTGCTGCGCGATCAGGGTAAGGTCATCGCGGTACAGGGTAATATCCAGGATCCCGACGCCCACGTCTTCTCCTTCTATATCCCTGATGCAGCGGTTCAGGCGTTTCGCCATAAAGGCCCCGCGGTTCCTTATCCCAACCAGGCATAAGCCTTTTGTGCCTTTGTTTTTTTCCAAGATCTCGTGCGCGATGCGCATAAGGCTGCGATTTAACCCTGCCGCGTCCAGCACTTTTGTTTTTTCTTTCATGGCTTATATGTTCTCCTACGCCCGAGCCTATCGGAAGGCTCGGCGTGCTACCTTGTGTGCTATTCACCCAGCCCTATCGGATAGGCTGGTGTGTCGCCCGCTGCGCCAAAAAAATACCCTTGGCGTTTTCTTGCCAAGGGTCCATATTAAGGAACTTAGTATTCATTTGATAGGCCTTTCTAGCTTCTCTAGAGCTAGTTTAAAGGTTATTTATTAAGCAAAATATAGCATTATTGCCTAGTGGTGTCAAGATAATTATGCGTTTTTCTCGTTTATGCGTTATTTATCAAGACATGCAGGAATGCCTTTACAACTGCCGAGTCGAACCGGCTGCCCGCGCCTCTTTTGATAATATCCATGGTTTTTTCTTCGGGATAGGCCTTGCGGTATGGCCGGTCGCTGCTTAGGGCCTGGTATGCATCCACAACTGAAATAATACGCGCGCCTTGCGGTATTTCGTGGCGCTTTAAACCTGCCGGATAGCCCTTGCCATCCCATCTTTCATGATGGTGCAGGACAAACGGCACTAAATCCGGCATACTGTGAATAGCCTTTACGATGTCGGCCCCTATCTGCGGGTGGCGCTTGATTTCATCATATTCCAGCCTGGTAAGCCTTGCATGCTTAAGCAATATGCTTTCGCTCACTCCTACCTTCCCCAGGTCGTGCAATATGGCTGCGCACCTTATGGTCTCTATGCTCTTTTCTGAAAAACCAAGCAGCCTCGCGGTCTCCTGCGCGTAGCCGGAACACCTTTCGGCGTGCTCCACGCCGTATTGTTCTCTTAGTTTCATGGTCTTGGCAAAGGCCAGGATTTCTTCAAGCATGCCCTGGTTCAAGCGCTGGGCGAGCTTGCCTATTTTTTCCTTAAGCATTTGCACGGCAATGGTATTTTCCTCTGATAAAGCCCCTTCTTTTTTGCATATATCCTGGAATGAACAGATCTTGTTGCCGCCTTCCATTTTCGCTTTGGCCAGGATTTTATCAGCCATGCATATAAGATCCATACCGCGGAACATATTCTGGTCTTCGGGGAACGATACAACTGCCAGGCTTAACTTTAATTTTATTTTGTTCTTGGCGCGGCCGAAAAATGCCGAATTGACTTCATTCAAAATCCTTTTTGCGAGTATCAATACGCCTTCTTTGTCCGTACCGGGAGATATGACCGTGAATTCCTCTCCGCCATACCGTATTACCGTGTCGTAGCTGCGTACCGCCTTGCTTATTTTGCCTGCGAATTGTTTCAACACCATATCGCCGAATTGGTGGCCATAAACGTCGTTTACCGATTTAAAGTAGTCGATGTCCATCATCACTACCGATAGCGGCTGAATGAGCCTTTTGGCCCGGGCGAATTCCGCTTCTATCGATGCGACCAGGTGACGATGGTTATACAAGCCGGTGTGAGAATCCTTAAACGCCATATCCTGCAGCTTACGGTTTGTTTTGATCAACTTCCTGCTCAGCCTTTCCCGTTCTTCCTCTATCTTTTTTCTCTCGCTGATATCTATAGTATAGATGCGGGCATTTTTAAATTTGGGCATAAGGTATATGCTTTCGGCAAACACCCTTTCATTTACTTTTACTTCCTCATAAAACTGCATTTCCTTTTTGTCTTTTATCCTCTTGATCAACGAGGCAATATTTTTGGGCAAAAAGAGCCGCGGGTCCTTGGGCAGGCGCATTTCCTGTAAGATACGGAAGGCGGCCTTATTGGAAAAGATGATCTTCCCGGAAACATCCAGCTCCAGGACCGGATTGGGGTTCATCTCAGGGAAAGAAGCGAGGTGCTCGATTTTTGCTTCACTCTGCTTGCGCAGCGTTATATCTTCGATCGTGGCCTCGGCGATTCTCTTGCCGGTCCTTTCGTCAAGGCTAACAAACGAGTTATAAACTACCCATTTATTGTCCCCTTTGAGGTTTTTAAAACTGCACTCTAACCCCCGGACTTCCTCCTGCTGCGGTGCGCTGGTCAGCGCGCTTTCTTTGTCTACGCACGCGATGAGGGTATGCAAGGGCCTCCCAATGAGGTCCTGGGGTCCGCCATCAAAGCCCAGCATATCCAAAAACCCCTGGTTCGCAAAAAGCAGCCTCCCTTCGTCAACCGTAAACTTATAAATACCGATGCCGGTAAAACTGATCAACCTTTCATAAAGCCTGAGCACCAGGTTTGTAATAAGTAATTTTTCTTCGGCATTTTTGCGCGCGGTTATGTCATGGTAGGCGCTTAAGAACATCTTGCGGTTCTTGAATTGTACCAGCGAAGTCGCCACAAAAAGGGTCTTCATCAGGCCGGACTTGGTCCGTATGACTGTCTCGGTCTGGCGATAGCCGCCCTCTTTTATGACTTCATTTATGCCGTCCAGCGCCCTGCGCCGCGCTTTCGAATCAGGATAAATCAGCGCGTTGAAATCCCCGGCGTTGACCTCGCCGGGCAGATAGCCTGTGATCTCCTGCATCTTGGCGTTAAATATTTCGAAACGCCCGCTTGCGTCGCTGACGGTGATACCGACACCTATTTCTTCGATTATTTTCTCTATATCCCCGGGCTCTTCTTTTGCCTTGCGGGCAGGCGCCTCCAGGCTAAGCGCCGGCCGGAGCAAAGTGCAAATTTGGCTCGGCAGGCCGGACTTGTCTTTCAAAAACCTTGATTTTACCCTGACGGCGATTACGCCTCCGTTTTTTCTGGCATATTCCTTTATATATTCGTCTGAATAGCCCCTCTTGCCTACCTGCTCGCTTAGAATATATTCATCGGCTACGCGCCATTTCGAAGGGACAAGATCACTATGTTTCATTCTCATCGCCTCTTCGTAGCTGTAGCCTAACCGCCAGAGAAAACCGGGGCTGATATATTGAAGCTTCCCGGACAGATCGGTCCGTATCATGCCATCCGGCAGGGCCCCGGAGGCGGATGGATGTTTAACGCCGTGATCATAGAGTTTTTCCTTAACCCATTCCTCGCAGGCCTTATCCAGAAGGTTCCCCAGGAATTTTTTCATTGCCTGCGCATGCGCGATGATCTTGTCCAAGTCACCCAGCGGAATAGGCCTTGGGTTGAGGCGGTCCAGATAATCTCCAACGATAAAATTGATAGCGCACAGTTCCGTGCCGGCATAATGAGACAATAATTCCCGTGCGGGCCGGCTTACTTTAACGATAACGGAATCGACGATCTTCTCGATGTCCCGGGAAAAGACGAGTATGCCCTCCGCATCAGGAGGAGGCATTTCGCCTTTACTCTCTTTACATTCTGCGCAGGCAAACTCTATTGAAACCGCGTCTTCCAGGATGATGTTATATACCTGGGCTCCGATGTCAGCATCAAGCCTGTTTTCGCCGATTCTGAAACTCTTATAGATCTCTTCTTCGTTCTTCAGAGGATTAGCCATATAAGACTCCTTCCCCTTCGATCGGGACTATGAGCATCGCTTTGGCTATGCCTGACACAATAAATTTAAATTATTATATTGAATAGGGCGAGCCTGTAAACCGGCTGATTCTGTTTTTTATTGACTTTCTTCCACGGGGCTGTTGCGGGAACGGGAGGGTTAAATTTTTAAATAAGACACGAGGGCATTGATGACGTTCGGGTCGTAGCGTTCTCCTGCGTAATGCAGCAATTCTTCTTTGGCTGCCTGAAAACTCTCTGCTTTTTTGTATGGCCTATCCGTGGTCATGGCATCGAAACAATCGGCTACTGCCAGGATCCTTGCCTCCAGAGAAATCTCATCCCCTTTTAAATGGTCGGGGTACCCTTCACCGTTGAGCCATTCATGGTGGTGCCGCAGGGGGTCTCTGAGGTGGGCGAAGTCATGCAGGGGGATAATGATCCCTTCGCCGATGATAGGATGCTGCTCCATAATCGTGCGCTCGACATCTCCGAGTGCGTCCGCCTTCTGCAGTATGTCATCGCTTATGCCGATTTTTCCCACGTCGTGCAACTGGGCCGCGTCCTGGATAGTTTTTATCCGCTGCTTATCCAGACCCAGCTGCTTCGCAATGTTGATCGCGTATTCACCGACGCGGTCGGAATGCCCACGGCTGTAAATATCGCGCGCCTCGACTGCCATTGCCAAAGCGGCGATGGTCTCAAAGTAGGCCTTCTGGTTGTTCTCGTTTAAGCGCGCGTTTTCTATCGCCCAGGCTATTTGCGAGGCGATATTAGAAAGGATCACCAACTCTTCCTCCTCAAAACTGTTGCCCAGCCTCTTGCCGTTCACCGCGATTACGCCGAGGACCTTATTCTGCAATATCAACGGAGCGCCGATTAACGGCGGCTCAAAAGCCAACGCGCCGGCTGTTGAATTAGCGGCCTTATGCAGCCGCGGGATCAGAAGCGGTCTCTTATGCCGCACGATCCATCCCACGACTTCATCATCCAGTGGTATCCTCTTTTCCTTCCGGTACGCAGCGGCCGCTCCGTGGATGCTTCTGATCACTAATTCATTTTTTTCTTCATCCAACACAAGGAGCATGCCTATCTTACCTTCCAGGGCTTCAACGGTAGTAGAAAGGATGAGGTCAAGAAAGGCATCTAGATTTTGCGCGAACGATGCCCCGCTGGATACCTTTAAAAGAAGCCCCTGAACCGTTTTCTTGGATTTTTCCAGCTGCTCAATATTCTGTTCCAACTGCTGCACGATCTCGTTGAACGCCCGCGCAAGCTGTGCGACCTCATTATCTCCGTAACTTTTGATGTTGATCCGCCTGGAAAAATCTCCTTTCAGCATGGCCTTGACGTTTTCTGAAACGCGCGCGAGCTTAATCAGCGTCTGGCGCATGCTGAAAAACCCGATGAGCGACAGCACCCCTATCGCAAACACCGCCCAGAACAGGAGGTTTTGCTCTATTTTTATTTCGCCCTTGAATATAAATAAGAAAAGCAGGCTGGAGAGTATTACGAAGGGAAGAAAAGACATTAAACTGAAAAAAACCGCGAATTTTCTTATTACAGACGCGTCCTCTACGGATTTTAATTTTGTAGCGGAGAGTTTTTGTACAATGTTCATATAGTAAATTATTATATAAACGCCCGGGCCAAAGTCAACATATTATAAGGCGGCGGCCCGCCGGGGCTAAATTATGACGACAAACTCTCCCCGGGGCTTGCATTTTCTTAAATCCTGCGCGATATCGGCAGCTTTCCCTCGCTTTATTTCCTCGAACTTCTTGGTAAGTTCTCTGGCGACAACAATTTCTTTATCCTGAAAAACCACGTTGATATCTTCCAGGACCGCCTGGATCCTGTGGCAGGATTCGTAGAACACGACAGTGCATTTTAAACCAGACAGATACTTCAGCCTGTTCCTTCGGCTGACCGTTCTGTTCGGCAGGAAACCCTCGAAAAAGAATTTATGGGCAGGCTTGCCGGAAAGGACCAGAGCGCCGACAAAGGCAGTCGGTCCCGGGATGAACGTTATCGGGATATTGTTTTTTATGGCCAGGTTGATAATGTTGTAGCCGGGGTCCAGTATGCCCGGGCTCCCGGCATCTGAAACCAGGGCGACGGATTTGCCCTCTTTCAGCTTCGTAAGGAGCTGCTCGGCCTTTGTAATGCGATTATGCTGGAAAAAACTGGTGGTAGGAGTCTTGATGCCGTAATGATTCAAAAGTATCGAGGTGTGGCGGGTATCTTCGCAGGCGATCAAGTCGGATTCTTTTAAAACCTCCAGCGCGCGCAGGGTGATGTCCTTAAGATTGCCTATAGGCGTTGCGACGATATAGAGCATAGTTTAGTGTTAATAGTTCAAAGTTCATTGTTAATAGCGCCGGGCTTGTGTTTACCATGAACTACGAACCCTGAACTATGAACTTTATTCTACGGTTACCGACTTAGCCAAATTCCTCGGCTGGTCAACGTCGCAGCCGCGTTTCACCGCGACATAATAAGCCAAAAGCTGCAGGGGGATTGCCGTGATCAGGGGAGAAAAAAATTCATCGATTTTCGGGATAAAGATGGCTTCTTTTGTCATTTCTTTTGCCTTCTCATCCCCCTCTGAAGCGATCAAAATAAGCTTGCCTTTGCGGGAGCGGATCTCCTGGATATTGGAGATCATCTTTTCGTACACCTTTGATTCCGGAGCGATACAGACGACCGCGCGGTATTCATCAATTAACGCTATGGGACCGTGCTTCATCTCTCCGGCCGCATAGCCCTCTGCGGGGATGTATGAAATTTCTTTTAATTTCAGCGCCCCTTCCAGGGCCAGCGGATAGTTGATGTTGCGGCCCAGGAACAAAAATGAGCCGAAATTGTGGTGCCTGCGCGCGGTTTCCTTGACCAGGTCCTGTCTTTTCAAAACCTCTTCCTGCAATTTAGGGATGCTCCGTATTTTTTCAATGAGACGGTGAACTACTCCATTTTGGATTATCTTTTTTTTGGCGGCAAGATAAAACGCAAATAAGTAAAGGGCCGTCAATTGCGCGGTAAAGGCCTTAGTCGAGGCGACACCTATTTCCGGCCCCGCGTGGGTATAGATAACCCCGTCTGATTCGCGTACCAGGGTTGACCCGAGCACGTTACAAATGGTCAGGGTAGCCGAGCCTTTTTGTTTTGCCTGCCTGACCGCGGCTATCGTATCGGCGGTCTCTCCCGATTGGCTTATCGAGATGATTAGCTCGTTCTTATCTATCAGCGGGTCGCGATACCTGAATTCGCTTGAGACATCTACGCTGACCGGCATCCTGCAGACCTCTTCGATTATATATTTGCCGCAGAGGCCGGCGTGGTACGCTGTGCCGCAGGCGACAATTATGATCTTATTCAGACCAATAAGGACATCGTCGCTGATCTTAAGTTCTTCAAAACATATCCCGGCCCTATCTTTCTTGATGCGATGAGACAGCAGGTCTTCCAGGATCTTGGGCTGCTCGTTGATTTCTTTGAGCATGAAATGCGGCCAGCCCTGCTTCTGAGCTGAAGATATATCCCAGGTGATACGGGTCGGCTCCCTTTCCACAACCGCGCCTTCGAAATCAAGGATCTTCACGCCGTCGGAGGTCAGAACCGCAATTTCCCGGTCTTCTAAAAAAATCGCGTCTTTTGTGAAATCCAGCAGCGCGGGTATATCAGAGGCGAGAAAGTTTTCTTCCTTGCCCGCGCCTATCACGAGAGGGCTTCCAAGCCTGGCGCCGATTAACTTATGGGGCTCTTTTTTAGAAATGACACCTAAAGCGAAGGATCCTTCCAGTTTAAGCAAGGCCTTTCTTACGGCCTCTTCCAGAGGTGAGTTGTTGCGGTAAAACTTTTCTATCAAATGGGCTATTACTTCCGTGTCGGTCTGGCTTACGAACTTATGCCCTTCCTTAATAAGTTCGTTTTTTAATTTAGAATAGTTCTCGATAATCCCGTTATGCACTATGCTGATTTCGCTTTTGCAGTCGAGATGGGGGTGGGCGTTAACTTGATTGGGCGCTCCGTGCGTTGCCCATCTGCAATGGCCTATACCTAAGCTGCCGCTTAACGGCCTGTCTTTGAGGAGCTTCTCAAGGTCTTTAACCTTGCCGGGGACCTTGCGCACAGAAAGCGCGTCTTTCTTTTGCAGGTATGTTACTATTCCGCAGGAATCATAGCCCCTGTATTCCAGGCGCCTTAAGCCTTTCAAGAGTATCGGCTGGGACTCTTGAGCTCCAATATAACCGATGATCCCGCACATTGAGTACCTTAAGTAGTGTCCCCACGGGGATTTGAACCCCGGTCGAGAGCTTGAAAAGCTCTTGTCCTAGACCAGGCTAGACGATGGGGACGCAAATTATTCTTCCTCTTCCGCTATGACAGGCGCGACGCAGGAAACCCTGTCTTTGTCCTGAAGCTTGATCAGCCGCACACCTTGGGCGGAACGGCCGGTCTCGCGGATGTCTTTTACTGCGCAGCGCAGGAAAATGCCGTTCTGCGTAATCACCATTAATTCATCCTGGTCGCTGACGGCCTTCAGGCTCACTGCCTCGCCGTTTTTATCCGTAACCTTGATATTAATGACGCCCTTGCCTCCTCGGCTGGTCAGGCGGTATTCGTCTATCGTCGTGCGCTTTGCAAAGCCGAGCTCCGTAACCGTAAGAATGGCGGCGTCTTTCCTGGCAACCACCATGTCGATAACCGCGTCTTTTTTGTCAAGGGTGACCGCGCGCACGCCTTTGGCGCCTCTTCCCATGTCGCGCACCTTTATCTCGGAAAATCTTATTGCCTTGCCCAGCCGCGTGCCGATCAATAATTCCTGTTTGCCGTCGGTCATTTCAACTCCGATAAGTTCATCGCCCTTCTCCAGGGTGATGCCGATTATCCCGGCCTTACGCGGATTACCGTAGGCGTCAAGCTTAGTCTTTTTAACAAGCCCCTGCTTTGTCACCATCACCAGGTATTTATCTGAAGAAAATTCCTTTACCGGTATAGTGGAGCTTATCTTTGAATCCTGGGGCATCTGAACCAGGTTTATTATGGCCTTGCCTTTTGAGATGCGGCTGGCCTGGGGTATCTCGTAAACCTTCAGCCAATGCACCTGCCCTTTATCCGTAAAGATCAAAAGATAATCTTTTGTGGAGGCCACAAAGAGGTGCTCGACAAAATCCTCCTCCTTGACCTCAGCGCCCGTGACGCCCTTGCCTCCGCGCTTTTGTTTGCGATAAGAGCTGACCGGCAGCCGCTTGATATAGCCTCCGTGGCTTATCGTCACAACCACATCCTCTTCGGCAATCAGGTCTTCTACCTCAAGCTCTTGCGCCTCACCGACTATGTCAGTCCTGCGCTCATCTCCGTATTGTTTCTTAAGCGCCTCCAGCTCATCCTTGATTATGCCCTCTATCTTCTTTTCCGACGCCAGTATCGCCCGGCACAACTCGATCTTTTTCAACAACTCCGCGTATTCCGCGTCTATCTTATCCCGCTCAAGCGCGGTCAGCCGCTGCAACTGCATCTCCAGTATCGCCTGCGCCTGCACATCGGAAAGCCCAAACTCCTTCATCAGGTTTTCTTTAGCCGCAACAACGGTCTTGGAGGTCTTGATGACCTTGATTATCCGGTCAATGAATTTGAGCGCGATCTTTAAACCTTCCAGTATATGCGCCCTCTTCAGGGCTTTATCCAGCTCAAACTGGGTCCTGCGGCGGATAATTACCTTCCTGTGCTCTATATAACAGTCCAATATCTGCCTTAGATTCAAAACCCGCGGCCGGTTTTCAACCAGCGCAAGCATGATTATCCCGAAAGTAGTTTCCAGCTGCGTATGCTTGAACAGCTGGTTCAGTATTATCTGCGGCTCGGCATCGCGCTTCAATTCAAAGACAATACGCATGCCGTCTTTATCCGATTCGTCGCGGATATCGGAAATGCCCTCGATCTTTTTATCATCCACAAGGCCTGCTGCCGCCTCGATCAAGCCCGCCTTCTGCACCTGATACGGTATCTCCGTCACGATGATCAGGTCTTTGCCGTTCTTCTGATGCTCAATCGTCGCGCGGGCACGCACGGTCAACTTACCCCTGCCCGTTGTATAGGCGTCTTTTATGCCGGACTTGCCGCAGATGACTCCGCCGGTAGGAAAATCCGGCCCTTTTACATAACGCATCAGGTCCTTTGGCTCTGCCTGCGGATTGTCCAATAAATAGATCACCGCGTCCGCTACTTCGTTAAGATTGTGCGGCGGTATATTTGTCGCCATACCGACGGCGATACCGCTTGAGCCGTTTACCAGAAGATTGGGAAGCGTTGCGGGCAAAAGCAGCGGTTCCTGCAACGATGAGTCGAAATTGGGCCCGAAATTAACCGTGTCCTTATCGATATCCCGCAGCATCTCATCGGAGACCGAGGCCAGGCGCGCCTCCGTATAACGCATCGCTGCCGCCGCGTCTCCGTCGACAGAGCCGAAATTACCCTGGCCGTCGACAAGGGGGTAACGCAGCGAAAAATCCTGCGCCATCCTCACCAGCGTATCGTAAACAGCGACGTCCCCGTGGGGGTGGTATTTGCCCAAAACTTCACCGACTATACGCGCGCATTTCTTGTATGGCTTTGAATGATCCAGGTTAAGCTCCTGCATGGCGAAGAGGATCCTCCTATGCACGGGCTTTAAACCATCGCGCACATCCGGCAGGGCACGGCCGATGATCACGCTCATGGCGTAATTAAGATAAGAGTCCTTTATCTCGTCTTCAATATAAATTGGGACAATTTTTTCGTTTCTAGTGTACATCGTTAATTATTTCGTTTTTCCGTTGTCCATTTTCTCGCGATAACGAGTAAACGAGACAACGAATAAACGAGCCTATATATCCAGGTTCTTTACCTGATGGGCGTAGTTTTCGATAAATTCCCTGCGCGGTTCGACCTGGTCACCCATTAAGACCGTAAACATCTTGTCCGTTTCTACCGCGTCTTCGAGCGTCACCTTTAAAATAGTGCGTTTTTCCGGGTCCATGGTGGTTTCCCAGAGCTGCTGCGGGTTCATTTCACCAAGGCCTTTATACCTCTGAATATGCATGCCTTTGCTTGCCTGATTTTTTATGTAAGCGAGCGTGTCTTTGAGCGAATAAAAATCATTCTCGTCCTTCTCATTTAATATTCTGAAAAGCGGCTTTTCCTTTTTTTCCTCTTTGCCTTTACGGGCATCTGTCTTTTTTTCCAGAGGCACCTGGCTGTAGGTTTCGATGTCCAACCCTAATTTCTCAATTTTTGCCACAATGCGCTCAATATCCTGGGCATCAAAAAGCTCCAAGAGGTCCTGTTCAATTTCTTTGCCTTCTTTTTCAGTCAAATTAGCCAATTCCTGATCTGAATAGACAAATTGGTCAACTCCCTCCACTTTTACCCTATAAATTGGCATTTTTTTGGTCTTAGGATGTCTTAAATTGAGATATTTCGTGAAATTTACTCCCTTTTTTTCTAAATTCTTGCTTACCTTCTCCAGCTCCACTAGTAACCCAAGAAGCTCTTTAAATTGGTTATCAGTGAAAACCTGCTTGTCTTTAAGCCTGACCAAACGATGCCCTTCTCTGCCAAGCTCCAGAAGCAGATTATCCATTTGCTGCTCCGTCTGGATATACTCCTCCCGGTTGCCGCGCTTGATCTTATAGAGCGGCGGCTGCGCAATATAGATATAACCATCCTCCACGAGTTTCGGCATCTGACGGTAAAGAAGAGTCAGCAACAATGTGCGGATATGCGAACCGTCCACATCCGCATCAGCCATTAACACAACCTTATGGTACCGAAGCTTGGCGACATCAAACTCTTCTCCCACTCCTGTCCCCAGCGCAGTAATGATCGTGCGAATCTCTTCATTGGATAAAATTTTATCCAAACGCGCCTTCTCTACGTTCAGTATTTTACCTTTTATGGGTAAAATCGCCTGGAATCTCCTGTCTCTCCCCTGCTTGGCGCTTCCTCCGGCTGAGTCACCTTCCACGATATACATTTCGCATAATGCCGGGTCGCGCTCCGAACAGTCCGCTAATTTTCCCGGCAGACCGGCAGACTCAAGAGCGCCTTTCCTGCGGGTTAACTCACGGGCCTTACGCGCCGCCTCCCTGGCGCGCGAGGCAAGGACGACCTTATCCACTATTTTATTTGCTACCGACGGGTTCTCTTCAAAAAAACTATTCAGGGCATCGAACACCGTTGAGGCGGTAAGGCCCTCCACTTCCGAATTGCCCAATTTAGTCTTGGTCTGGCCTTCGAACTGAGGATTAGAAACCTTAACGGAGATAACCGCGGTCAGTCCTTCGCGCACATCGTCTCCGGAAATAGCTATCTCGTCTTTCAGGAGATTCTTGGACTTTGCGTATTGATTGATCGCGCGCGTAAGGGCGGACTTAAATCCCGAGAGATGCGTGCCTCCTTCTATGGTGTTAATATTATTTGCGAAAGAAAACAGGCTTTCGGAATACCCATCGTTGAACTGCAGAGCGGCCTCCAGGAAAACCCCCTCTTTTTCTTTTTCAAAATATATGACCTTATTATGCAGGGGGTTCTTGTTCTTGTTCAGGTATTCCACAAAAGACACGATACCGCCGGAAAACTTGAAGTTCGACTCCTTGTCCTGGCGCTCATCTTTTAAATTAATCTCCAGGCCTTTGTTTAAAAAGGCCAGTTCTCTCAGGCGCTGAGAAAGCGTATCGTAAGAATAGTCTACGGATTTAAAAATCTCCTTATCGGCCTTAAAGGTTACCTTGGTGCCCGTGGTCTTTGCCTTGCCTATAACCGTCAGCTTGGATACAGTCTTGCCTCGTTCGTATCTCTGGTGGTAAATCTTGCCTTCGCGCTTGACCTCTACTTCCAACCATTCAGACAGCGCGTTAACAACGCTGACGCCGACACCATGGAGGCCGCCAGAGACCTTATATACCCTGTGGTCGAACTTCCCTCCGGCGTGCAACATGGTAAGAGCGACTTCAACAGCCGGCTTTTTTTCGGTCTTATGGATATCCACCGGGATGCCGCGGCCGTTATCGGCAACGCTGATACTATTATCCGGTCCCACTTCGACCTCTATCTTGGTGCAATATCCGGCCAGCGACTCGTCTACGGAATTATCCACGACCTCATAGACCAGATGATGCAGTCCGCGCGTGCCGACGTCTCCGATATACATTGCGGGCCTGCGCCTTACCGCCTCCAGGCCTTCCAGGACCTGTATGGAGGTTGCGTCGTAAGACTTGCTCTTTTCTAATTCACGCGGCGAAATATCCTGTTTTCTTTGCACCTTATCTTTTCCTTCTTTCACTCTAATCTCCCAATGAAAACCTTATGTCTTTTACGGGCGCGCAACCCCTGTGCAGCTTGTTCAATATATCTTCTTTTTGCAGGTTCAAGTAATAAAGCCAGGAAGAAGAATCCACCCTAATACTTAATACCCCTTTTCTAAAATTATACAATTTTACATGCTCCAGGGCTTTTTTGGCAAGAACTTTTTTTAATGCCGCCGCTACCTCGTCGCATGAGCCTTGTTTTTCTTTATCGTGCCACTCCTTAAAAACCGCCCTGACCGTTTCTTTTATATGCTCCATAAACACTATCCTATGCGCATCGGCAGAACTATATAAGTATAGCCATTGATCCGCATAACACCGGGTTTTTCGCTATCTGTCACCTCCAGCCCTATATCCTCTTCGGAAAGATTTTTTAAGACATCGATTAAATAATTGGGGTTAAAACCGATCGCCATCTCTTTACCGGTATATTTTGCCCGTACCTCTTCCCGCGATTCCCCGATATCGGGGGTGGATTTCGACACAACAACCTTATCCTTAAAAACCTCGAACTTCACAGCCTGATAATCAGGTGTCGACAATAACGCTGCTCGCTTGATCGCCAATAAAAATTCTTCTCTATTAATAACGACTTTATTGTCCGTGACCGCGGGTATAACCTGCCGGTAATCCGGGAATTCACCTTCAATAAGGCGCGATATTATCACCACCCCGCCCAAATCAAACAAGGCCTGATTATTCCCCAATACAAAGGAAAGTTCCCCTTCTTCCCGGAGGTTCCGGTTTAATTCATGGATAGTTTTAATGGGGATAATAATACTAACCGTCTTGGCGACATCCTGTTTGATTTTTCTCTCGACCATCGCCAGCCTTTTCCCGTCGGTAGATACGAGAGTTAAATTGTTTTTATCTATCTTCAACAACACCCCGTTTAAAATATACCGTGTTTCATCCAAAGAGACCGCGAAAGAAGTCAATCCCAACATGGTCTTTAACAGCCCTTGATCGATCTTAATAACCTCTTTATCTTTAAATTCCGGCAGTTTTGGGAACTCTTCTCGCTCAAGCCCCATTATTTTAAATTGGCAGGAGTCGGTCTCAATAGTAACAAGATTATTCTTTTTTGTATGAATACTGACATTATCCCCCGGTAATTCCTTCACAATATCATTAAACCTTTTAGCGGGGACCGTGATCGCTCCGGCCTCCTGTAAATTCACAGGTATTAAACAGGTTATCCCGATATCCAAATCAGTAGCCGTCAATCGTAAATTATTCGATTCCGTCTCAATTAATATATTAGCTAATATAGGTAATGTCGATTTAGGTGTAATCACATTTTGCACCATTTGTACACCGCTTAATAAAATACTCTTTTCAACCTTTATCTTCATCCTGCCTCCTGTTATTAATTTATATAAAATACATAAATCATATTCATAGTAAATAGGTTGTGTTTCTGTTGAAAACTTTCTAACTCATTGATTTTTATGTGATACGACAAATTTAATACGTTGAATAAACCTTGGATTATTGTTGAATTATCTGTATCACTCTTTCCACTTTATTTTTAATCACACCGTCTTTGCTGACTTCTTCTTTAATCTTATTATAAGAATGTAAAACAGTAGTGTGGTCTTTGCCCCCAAAGAAATCCCCTATTTCAGGTAATGATAAGTCGGTCAATTCTCTACTGATATACATCGCAATTTGCCTGGGAAGCACTATTTTTTTATTGCGCCTGCGCGTCTTTAATTCGTGCAACGAAATACCAAACTCCTCCGCCACACATCTTTGTATAAAATCCACGGTTATGAGTTTTTTTGGTTCTTTAAGCAGGTCTTTTAAGACATCTTTTGCCAGATCCAGGCTGATCGGTTTCTCTTCCAGCAAAGAACAGGCAATTATGCGGATCAATGCGCCTTCCAGCTCGCGGATATTGGTTTTTATTAACTGGGCGATAAAAAATATGACGTCATCCGGCACGGATACATGTTCACGTTCGATTTTCTTTTTTAAGATAGCCACGCGCGTTTCAATGTCCGGGGGTTGTATATCGGTAGTCAGTCCCCAACTAAACCGGGAAACCAGCCTGTCCTGGAGATTTGCGATTTCCTTGGGCGGACGGTCGGAAGAAATAATAATCTGCTTATGGGCGTCGTAGAGGGTATTAAATGTATTAAAAAATTCTTCCTGGGTGGACTCTTTGCCAGCGATGAATTGGATATCATCTATAACCAAGACGTCGGCGCTCCTGTATTTTTGCCTGAATGCGACCGTTGAATGATGTTGAATCGCGTCGATTAATTCGTTCGTAAACCTCTCGGAGGTTATATAAAAAATCTTCGCATTGTTGAATTGCTTTTTAATCCTGTGGCATATAGCCTGCATAAGGTGGGTCTTGCCGAGTCCCACCCCGCCATAAATGAACAACGGGTTATAGGTTTTGGCCGGCGATTCGGCTACTGCCAGCGAGTAGGCGTGGGCATGACGGTTGGACGGGCCTACTACGAAATTCTCAAAGGTATAACGCGCGTTCAGATTGATACCCGCAAGAGATTCCTGGGGCGCCGCTGCTTTCACCGCCTGTTGCGCGCTGGGTAAAAGTGCCGCGTCCCGGTCGCTCATTACACCGATTGTCACCCGGACCCCCTCCGAGGCCAGATTATTGACTATTTCTTGTATTAATTGCCTGT
>Ga0265297_10007041_pt1 | contig 15840 bp, 36 predicted proteins | sample Munlanlwell13791_FD_192502 | JGI IMG/M metagenome (GOLD analysis project Ga0265297, IMG submission 192502) | Leachate microbial communities from a municipal landfill in Southern Ontario, Canada - Leachate well 137-91 | ecosystem: Engineered > Solid waste > Landfill > Unclassified | place... | reverse complement strand
ATTTTGAGACTGCTTGTCTTCGCCTGTAAAAATTTCCTGTATTTTGCTTAATTTTTCGGTATTACTTTCCAAAACAGGAATTTTATTTTTTATTGCCTCGAAATCATTTTTCATGGCATTGATGGCATTTATATCTATTTCGGGCTTTATTTCCGGCTTCGCTTCCAGTTTTATATCCGGTTTTATATCTGGTTTTGCGGGGTCAGATTGTACCACCTGTTCCGTTACGTTAACTACTTCTTCTAGCATTTATTTAATTCTCCTTTTCAATTTTTTCTACTAAGTTATTCTTCTTTCTTATATATTCAATTGGTTTATTAAGAATAAGCTTATAAACCGACATTGAAGTTCTTATATCATTAATCTCATCTATGGTTCTGGCATTATAGCTTTCAAGTAATGCTCTTTTAAATTCTATCGACCTATTTATCCATTCGGATAAATATTTCCATCCTTTTGATTTAATGAAATCTTCAAAAACATTACCTCTTGCTATAACCTCTTCTGGGGTTAATTTTTGTTCTACCTCTGTTAATTTTTTAAAAATATCTCCTCTTTGATATTCGTCCTCCATTAAACCTCCTTATTACCTCTTTATTGTGCTACCGGTAAATTCATTTGACCCTGCATTTGCCCGTTCGTTTGCCCGCTCATTTGTCCCGATTGATTAAGCATGCTCTGCATTGGATTTTGTCCAGACATCTGTCCCATCATATTCTGGGGTATCATCTGTCTAAAGAACTGGTCTGGGTTAAGGAAATGGAGAAGTTTCATTAATTCCTTATCAAATGCAGTCTGGTTAAATTCAGGATTTCCGGCAAATATCTGCCTGTATCTTAAAAGCTGTTCTAACCTTGCATATTTACTAAGCCCTTCAAGTGAAGCGCCTACCGGCTCGAAATCAAATCTTCCGATAATATCTTCAACATCATATTGAGTTACAGTATATTGTTCTCCTGTAAGTTTGAATATTTTATCCGTATTGATGAATTGTTCATTCAAATCAACCATAAATTCGCTTCCACGACCTAAAATATTCTTGCATAATAGAAGTATCATTAATTTGAATCTGTAGTTTGCTGCTTCCTGTAAACTCAAAATACCCGTCGCTGTTTCCCTGTCCTGTGATGGTCTGCCCTTAGAATAATCATAAATTCCGTGAGTGGTCTGGATATCATCCGTTATAATCTTTGCTTCGGTAAAAGCATTTGTCGTAACATCTTTTGTCTCAAGAGCTTCTATACCATCGACATAATTGGTTTGTATTACACCACCTGGCTCATTTATAAGATTATCGATGTCAACATCTGCATCTCTTGCTATCTTATACATACAGTTGATGGCAAGCTTTAAGTTATCCATTCTAAGATTTCTTAAATCATTGAGTTCATTTTGAAGAGATTCGACCATTTCCATGAGACCTATACCATAGAACTGGTGTTCAACCGGGCAAATAATTCCAGAAACAAAAGGTTTTCTGCAATGCCAGTATGGATTTTCTTCATCCCTTATGACGACCTGTTCTTCTGCAAGAACTATTACCCTATCGTCTTCCCAATGTTCATAAAGGGTTACTTTCTGTGAATGTTTATCAATGCTATTATTGGGATCATGTTTATCAACATTTATAAATCTTTCCCGACCATCATCATGTCTAATAGTTCCTTTGATTTCTTCAACCATATTTACATTTTTATAAATGCCCATCTTCTGCATCTGTCTTAACCTGTCCATAGTGGTTTCTGTCACCATAATGCAGTATTCAGCCGTATCAATAGATGTAGCTTTGGGGTCTATATAAAAATTAAATATATCTATCGGGTATATATATGGGTCATCATAATAAAGTATCTCTTGTTCAACTTTTTCTATGACTGGTTTGCCTTTGTCATCATAAACAGGATTGCCAAATTCATCAATTTTAGCTCTGAACCTTTTTACTTTGCGATATTCTTTTTTCCAGTCGACTTTGGCTATGCATGTCCCATATATCAAACACATCTTGGTTAAAAGATGAAATGAATTTATAAAATCCATTCTGTTTATTTGATAATTTAGAAGCTTTTCGATAAGACTTGAATTTACAATATCTTCTGCTGAACGTGGTTTAACCGCAACAATTGGATCATATGAAAATATTGCCTCCATAACTCTGGGTATTACTGTTTCAACAGATGAAAAGCTATATGGTATAAAAAGCCTTGCCTGAAATTTATATTCTTTTTCACTTGCAAGACGTGAGCGGTATTGTTTCTGGTATCTTAACCATGATTGGTCATAATTAAGTCTTCTATAATCTCTGGCAGTATTAAACCTGTCTTTTACAAGCTGTTTTGCCTTTTCATCCTTTTCGCTTAGTTTTATTTCTACCAACCATATACACCCTCTTACTCCTCATGTTTTTGCTACTTATGCTTTTTGCTTTCTCTTTTTTACGTTGGCTTAAAGAACCTTTTTTCTTTTTGTTTATACGCTCAGGAAGTTTTTCGGTATCTGCTGTTTCATCCAACCATTCGTTAAATTTTTCCCTTGATATTTTCCCTTCTTCTACCATAGAGGCAAATTTACGAAGTTGCGCCTGGCTTTTAAATGGCATCTTTATCAACCTTTCTGTTAGCCTCGGCAATTTTTTCAATAACTTTCATCATCTTTATCTTGTCTTCTGGCTTTAACATGTTGTGCAAAACCTTAAAAACATAAGGACGTTTTTTATTATTTTGTTTATTTTCCTGCCATTTCTTTTCAAATTTAGGCATTTTTATCTGTTTTTCCTTCATTTTTGATATTTTTATCTTTTAAATCTTTTTTTTCCAAAACACTGCTTTTTTCTCTCAATTTATCTATATTTATATCCGGAATCAGTCTTATTGCGGAAGTTTTTAATACCATACTTTCATAACCGATAATATTCCCGTCCATATCGGTGTGTGTGGTGGTCTGTTTTGTGGTTGACATTTCCTGTTCCGCGATATATTCAACTTTTTTTATCGTATATCCATCAAGAACCAACATATCCTTTGTTGTTGATTTATCGTCGTTATCTGTTACTACTTTTATAATGCTCATAATTCTCCTAATTCTTTTATCAGTTCTTTGTTATTAAAAATTCATTCATAACAGTATCTCCGTTTTTATTTCTCTTAGTTGCTATATACGGGATGTAATAATTTTGTCCATTCGCAAATAAAATATAATATGGATAATAACTTCCTCCATAAGCAAGCCATTTCATATTCTTAAAATATCCCATATCAAAACTTGTTTTTGGGATAGTTGATTTGCTTCCAATTGGATTTTTTTTCTTAAATATTTTCTGTTTTAATTTCTGTTTTATTCTATCAAGTAAATTTTTTAACATATCAATATCCCGTATATGGATTTCTTTTTATATCTTTTTGTTTTCTTTCCTCTTTTATGATAAGGGGAAGTGTTGGCCATACCATAACAGCTATTGCCAGAGCCATCACTCTGTCATCAAAGTTGCTGCCGGAGGCACCCATTGAACCATCGGAAAGTTCCGTATAGGTCGAAAGTTCATCAAGTAATTTTTCGCTATGTAAAATCAAATCCTTATCACGAAGAGAAGTATCAAGCCTGTCTATCATTAAGGATTTTGTTTTCTGTGTTGTTTTCCAACCCAAATTTTCGGTAGTATGAGTTACACGTTTTCCAAATTCCGGTCTGTAATACAGTCTGTAATATATCGGTTTTAAGTGTGTTAAAGTTGTTAAACCATGATTGTTTACTTCTACCGCAATCAATGCTTCGTTATAATATCTGCCAGCAATGGCAAGTTCTTTAGAGAAAACTTCCGGTCTTATATGACCACAATATTCTGCAACTTGCTCCATATTCTTTTTGTCAAGAACCTCAACAGTAGAATAGTTGCCATCTGCAAGTCCTTCTGCAACATCCGCTCCAAAAACATATCTGTTATCCTTTTCCGGATGTTTATAAATAGCCCAGTTACCTGTTTTGTTTAACTTAAGTTCTATTTTCTTTTCAAGTATTCCACTTGCATTTTTAACTTCAACTTCGACAAACTCACCTATCTGCGGAGGTAAAGTTAGCTCACCTTTTTTATTTTTAAGTTGCGCTGTATAATCTTGCAGTATTTCACTATCAAATACATTCTTTCCAGTAGTGATAAATGCTTCTATGTCATCAGACGGGTATTCCTGCTTGAATTTATCAAGACGGTTATTACACTTGTTTCTTATAGCCCATCTGCGCCAATATATCTGTTCGTCATCAAGGTTATATCTTTCTTTTAATTTCTTTTCATTGCCATAGTTGGGATGATCCCAGTCTATTATTTCAAAATCGGTGGGCACTTCTTTTCTGTATTCTTCAAGCTCAAACCATGCTATAAAGATTGGTATATATTCATTCCGCCCAGCTTTCGCATCCTGCCATAAATCATAATAATAACCACCTACACCATTAGCCGTGGATTCAATTACTATTATTGAATCTTCATCATCTACGATAGCCTGAGGAAGTCCAGTCATTACTTCTTCCGGTTTCTCCCAGAAAGCAAGTTCGGAGATATGAAGATTCTGTATTGTTAAGGATCTTCCGGCCTGCGGGTTATTTGCCGTATCAACTCTTATAACGCTTCCAAGCCCAGCTTCCCTGTCTTTGGTTTTGGGATTTGGATTTTCAAATAAAACTTCAATTTTATTTGAAGTTTTTTGCATTGGCTTAAAATCAACATCCAATTTGTCGTAAAATCTTTTTGACATCTTAAACAGATGTTGCGTTGATTCTTTATCATGCGCAATAATGAGAGAAGTTATATTCTCGTTTGTTGCGGTATTGTGAAAAATTAAAGCCTCAATTAATGTTGAAATGCCGGTCTGTCTTGCTTTTAAAATTATGATTCTTACCGGAATATGTTCTTTTTTTAATTGCCGTATTTTTTCATATACTTTTGTCTGTACTTCATTGAATACAAATTTTTCAAGCTTTGCTTTTTTTGTTTTTATATATAAAAGTGATTCTATGTAGAATCTCGGATTATCATGTAATTCTTTAAGCAGTTCCTCTTCGCTCTGAATTATTTTGTTCATACTGCATTTTCATTCTCCTGAGCTTATCTTCGAGTGAAGATTTTTCTCCTATTTTTTTCTCTACTGTTTTGTCTCTTGCTTCATCTATTAGCCCGTACAGTTGACCATATAATTTAATTGCGGTTATCTTGTCACTGTCTTTTGTCGATTTATCCTGTATAATTTTTAGAAGCTGACCGGTTACATCCGCAAAATTATCGGCAGCTTTGCGTTTTGTTTCGGATACTATTGCATCCCTTACGGTCGCTTTTTGGCGCATGTTATAGAGTGTTTTTTTATTGACACCAATAAGGTTTGCGATATATTCTTCAGTTAAATTTCTTGTAGTATTTTCGGGATCGGATTTTATTTTTACATATTCTTTTTCGGTTTCACTTAAATCAGGATACTGACCATATAAATCCTTCCTTGCTACAATCTTTCGTCCCCTACCCATTATTTATCCTTTTCCATAAAGCCATTATAAGATTCGAGGTCGTTCAAAAAATTAAATGTCTTATCAACTATTGCCAATTCTTCACTGCCTGAAAAATAATTCTGGATACCCTTAACTTTTACATTTGTCCTTATTACGAGATTTTTAAGAATTTCTTTCTTTTTTTCTGGACTGTATTTTTTGCCATGAATTTTATCTAATGCTTTTTGTATATCTTCTCTTGTAAGAGTTTTTTTATTTTTCATGACAGATTCGATATCTTTTAAATCTGTTTCTATTTGTTTATCTTCAAGTGTTGCCATAATTTGCTCCAAAATATTAGAGGGGTGGGATTACCACCACCCCTTTTAACTCAAATCCACCCTTATCCACCCTGTACTTTTTATTGTATGGAGAAGCACCAAACCATGTCAGGAGGAATTATTTTCTGTTTTTTTTCAAGTTCCTTAAAATCATTAATTAATCTTTGTTTTTCTTTATCGTCTGCATTTTTGGCTATATTGTGTTTTATAAATCTTTTCAGCTTGTTTATAAACCTTCTGCCCATATCTTTGTATCTCTTGCAATGCTCTTTATGGTTTCCTATCTTTCTTGCTCCGCCACCGGATTTCTGTTTATTGGCCATTATTCTTTAGGTAATGCGCCCTTATTGATTATGTTGTCTGCTATTGCTTTTATGATTTTGTCGTAAATTAATTGCGCAACAACAAGTGTTATTATACCTACAATCATGCAGTTATATAACGGTAAATCTCCAAAATATCCAGAATAAAAACCGACTACGATAGCTATAATCCCAATTATAAAAGCCAAAACTTCACCCTTAAAATACTTTGCTATTGCTGGAATCTTTAACAGTATGAATGTAACTACCCATACCGATAAAGCAACCATCCACATTTCTTTAGGAATTGTTATAAATTCTTCCATTAAATTTTCTCCTTTAAATCTTCTAAATTATAAAAAACAGGAATTTTAAGTTCCTTTGCTCTGTTTATTTCCATCAATGTTCCGCTCGAAGTTTGGTAGTATGGAAGCACAAGAACCGCATCACTTGCTTCAAGCCACACCATCGAATGTTCTCTTATGTGCTCAATCGAAATTTGTTCCCCTTCTCTTAGTTGAAGGAACACATTATAATCGAGCCAGGGAATAAACGGACTGTATCCCGCAAGTAAAACTTCTGTCCCAGCTCTGATTCCTCTTCGTATATTGTTGAGGATATCCAAAACATTATCAGCAGAATAAGAGCCTGCTATATATGCTTTTTTCATTTGCTTTCCTTTTCAGTAATATCCATTGCCAAAAACATCATTGCCCGACAGAAGAAATGTCCGGCATGATCATCCTGTCCATCCTTTGCCATCCATGCATAAGCATGAGCCAAGGCGTGATTTAGATGTTCTTCAGCAGAAATCTTTCGCCAGTTATCTCTTTCATATTTGTTAACACCCTTATATAATACTTCTGAAAGACGAAACATTGCTTTCGGGTCAGCTAAATGAAAGCCGTATCCCATCTTACTCTGCTTCCCGCCGTTTTTATTTACTTCTATTTCTTCATTTTGAGACATTCCTTTAATCATATTTTTCCCGCTAATAATTTTTTATAATAAAAAAGCCCGTGACGTTAAAGTTGGGGCTTAAATCATGCTTAAAATTTAACTGTGTGCCTCTAAGGTGCCTTAAAATTCATTTTAGAAATACTTAATCTTATTTTTATATCAAGACATAATTTGATATCTGTATACATATTATCTTTTAAATAAGCACCAAATTTGATGACGATAAAAGCATATTTATATAATTGTCTAAATGATTAATTATCTGAAAAATTAACTCTATCAAAACAATTGCTGAAATCTGAGTTATCGGCTAGATTATTGTCTAAATTATTTCTAAGTCGGTTTCTAAATCATTATGAAAGTTCTTATTAAAATCTTCCCATCTTTTATCATAATAAAAACTGATTCTCATTATACTGTTGCTATTGAATTCTATTTCTTTTATCTGCTTTCCAGTATTTAACTCTATTGTATTTATTACTTCGCCAATTGTTGTTGATTCAGCTACGTTTAACATTTACTCTCCTCCATTCATTTACAATATTGGTTTATGTCTTTTTCGTATTGAGCATTACCCAACCTAACGTCAGTATTGAGATCATATAAATCAATGCCCCCCATTAGGTCAAATTCGTTGTCATAGTAATCAACATATATTTCATATTTTTCCGTTAAATCTTTTAGCTCTCTAAGAAAATTATCAATTTTGTCTTCCATTATCGCTCCAATCTACTATTTTTATATAATCCAGCAAGAGGTTAAGTTCTCCTATGGATTTTTCTGATTTAATAATTTCTGCTCCCAGCGGGAGCATTTTTAAAATACTTTTATTTAAAGTATTGTCTGTATCGTCTCTTGTAAAAATTAAAATCATCTCTTGATCTTTTTACTCATTTTATGCCAAAATGCTCTTACCCAGTAATTCTGGTAATAAGCAATTATTTCATCATTTTCTTTATTGAAGGGAATATTTGTTACTTCAAAAATTCTTTTTACCAGATGCAATGTTTCGTGAACCATTCCATGATAATCTTGACGATTTTGAATCCACACCAAGAAATATCTTATTGTTCCATCTGTTTTACTGCAGACTTCACTACAAAAACAATCAAAATTGTCCTTTTCTTCTATTCCTCCAATATTTTTGAGCTGATTCCTATCACCTACAACAAGTTGAACATCGCATCTGATTAAAGGACATATAAATTTATATTTCATATATTTTCCTTTGGTGGAGTTATTATTTAATTAGACTACCTTGTTTTTCTCATTTTCCGGTATCTTATTGCTGCCTGTTTTTTCCTCAAACCACACATATATTGCTTGGAAACACTGCACTTTAACTTGGTCTATTTTATTCCCAATCAAACTTTTGGCTGGTTCTATTTTTTCCCTATCTAAGCCAACTTCTATAATATTAAAAATTTCTTTAAATAATCCGCTGAAAGAATTATTTATTTCTCTTATACAACCATCTATTTCATTATTCACTTTTACCTCACCCTACTTTTTGATTTAACAAACTATTTAACAAAACGTTACTTAACTCCACCAAACTTGAAAAAAAGATTTTTACTTCAAAATTATAACTTGCGGCAGGGAACAGCTTTTATCTAGAATGAGTCCCTGCAAGACTGCTGGCACTAGCTCTCCGTTGTAGCAGCCAACCCATCTTGTCCTTTGCTTGTCAAAGGAAGCGATGGTGCTTTATCCCCATGCCCAGGGATTATTCAGCCACGCAAGTATTTTTAATATTTTATTTCGATAAGTTACCAAAAATGTCTACTTGATGTTTTTAGTTTTTGGGAATATTCTTATATAAACATCAAAATCATAGTCTTTTAAATTTAAATCCCCAATATTGCCATCATAGAAATTAAATTGTTCTTCATCTTTTTTATATTGTCCGACATAAGTAAAAGCTTTATTTATGTCGTTCCACGCAGCATCCATCATTTCCTTAGTTAAAATTCTTTTAATTCTTTCAAACACAATAAAATCCTTTTTTATTTTTAATAAATTTCTATTTTTATCCTATTTTTCTAAACACAAATTAATATTTTAAGATGATAGGATTCTAAAATTACATATGGGATGTATGAGAGTTTAACATCCTTATTTGAAAAATCTGGCCTGGGGGCGTGATACCCCCTGTGGTATATATCATGCTCGTATATGTATCAGACTGCTAAATCTATACACTACACATAAACATGAACAGAAAAATATAAAATAGTGATCATGTAAAAATATCTGGCTAGTACGTGCTCTGGGGCATAAGTCATATACTATATATGGTGTTAAACGATTAAATCTATATATGTCTATACTTAAATCGTGCTCAAGTTAACATAAACAGCATTATAGGTACTATATAATTACGACAAAAATCAATATTGTGGCTGGCAAGCAGTATATATGCAAAGAGTATTAAATAGTATTAATTAAACAGTATTAATAATTACTGATTAATAAGTATTAATTATATATAATATAATATAATATTATATCAAATACTATATTATATATATGGGAAATATCCCTTAATGCGTGATAATATCCTATCCATTATATAATTATTCCCTATTTGCCACAATTATATCAAAGTTGCTATATAATAGTTAATTATATATTATATTTATATAAATGTCCTAAATTATAATTATTTATATACTTTAATATGTCAAGTGTCAATACCCTAAATGTCTAAATCCTGGGTTTTAAAAAATCTTAAAAATATTTATAAAAACACTTTTGTTATAGATATAATTATAGAGAAACTCAAGACCTATTTGAAAGAACTTTATTCTATGCATTAAATTTTAAATAGACCGGGTATTATTTATGCTTTATTCCAAATTATTTAATCTTAAAATATTAAAAATAACCGGGTAAAAGACTACCGGCTGAGTTGCATGCAGTCTTAAGAGAGAAAAGTTTTAAAGAACGGATATCAATAAATAAAATTATTAACGAAATTTTAGCAAAGGAGCTGGAGAAATGAAACTTACAAAAATAACAGACGTTACAGATCAGAAATTTTTTAAAGTAAGATGTGACGATATGCTACAAACAATAGGTACGGAATGTAAATTAATTGTTACTAAATCCGGTAAAGAAAAAATAGATAAACTGCTTAAAAATGGACATATACTCTACAATTCCGATGGCAAATATCAGCCGAGAATAACCGGAGCAGTTTTAGTCTAATTTTTATTTTACCCTTCAAGGGCGGGAGAAATCCCGCTCTTTCTTTATTTCCACCACTCCAAAGTGCTGCAAATTGCCTCAATCAGTCTGTCTATTTTTTTATCTATGTAAATTTTGTATGAGAGTCTGGGCAGACTTACCGGTAGGGATGATTCCATATTGGCAACTCTGACATCTGTTTCAGGTTTCTGCTTGGTGTAAGCAAGCTCACACAGCACAAGGTAAGCGACCCTCAATCTCTCTATCCTATCAACGTTATTTGCGCCCGATTCGGCAATTTTAACGTTGTTTTTGAGATCTCTTATTAATGCGCTGAGATCGTTTTTATCAAGCACAAATACACCATTTTTGATTTTACAATTACGCTTTATAATTGTGCCTATCGTTTCGTTTACTTTCACTGATAACTTCCCCCCCTGTATCATCTGCTGCGCTATGGTTTTTATTTTGACTCCTTATAATTTTATTTCGACTCCTTATAAAAAGGAGTATGACATTTAGGGCAAGCATTTACGTAATCTGTCTCATAAATGGGTATATTCTTATATTTTACTGATTTAGGTTGTTTTTTATATACATATAAATTACCTTCTTTATCAAATCCAGCAGGCATTTTTTTTAAATAATCATCTCCAACAGCTTTTTTGACTTTATTGCCATGCACAATCCGATACAATTTAAAACTGCCTTGTTTTGTAACTAATAATTCCATTCACTTTACCTCCCTTACTGCAATCTCAATATTTTTACCATCAAACTCTCTTAATTTGTTATTTAATGATTCTCCATTTACAAAAACCTTCTCGCTATAGTGTACATCATAATCCATCATTCCGCTTGCCACTACTTCCCACCCCTGACCTTTTTGCAGGATTTGGGAGGCTATCTGTTTTATTTCTTTATATAGTGGTGCGTCTTGCCAAATAAAACTCTCCAGCACCTCCACAATATCGGCTTCGGTGATTATCTGCTCCGGTATTTTGGCAAGGATATTACCAGCAACTTCATTCTTTAATGCTTCTCCTATTTCTACTTTATACCCAGATTCGCTGTAAAGGTAATCTTCTAAATCAGTCAGTTCCTCAACTATCGCTTTTCTTAATTCTTCTTTATTCATTATTGCCTGCCTTCTATGTTCTACGTTCTAATTTTTTACAATTACAATAAGGACATTCAAAATCAGATATCTCTTTGCCTTTTGGAATTGAAACTGGATTACATTTACCACAATTTTTACATACAACAATTACTTCGTAATTGCTCATTTCTCTCCTTCCTTTTGTATTAAATCATAAACAAATCTTATTGCCATTGCTCCTATTTGGATTGCTTCTTTTCTAAGATTTTCATTATTCTGCTTTGGATATTTTTTAACTTCTTCCCAGAGTTCATCAAGTTCTTCTTTTATAACTGCGTAGCCCTCATGGTAAGAATGAAATTCAGGAAAGCCATACTTTTTTACAGCTCTTTCAAATTCATCTGCCATTTCTGCAGCTATTGTATAGGTTCTTGGCACATTTAAATCGCTCATTGTTCCTCCTCCGGTATAAAATTCTTAACACATTTTTGGCATAATATCATGCTGTCGCCCTTAAAATTAAACGTAAACCAGATTTTATTTGTAAGTGTTTTATGACATCTATCGCACTTAATAAGATTTGTTTTCTCATTTACTCCTTGCTCAAACATTTCCCCTCCCTTTCAAGTTTTTTATAAATTCAATAATATCTAGCAAACAAGTATTATTAAAAACAGTATCAAACATAGGAAAAAAGCAATATTGTCTCCAAGGCGCATACCATCTTATAACTGCTAATATATATCTGCTTGATTTTGATTTAACTTCAAATGTTTTTGTTTTTCTATATGTATTTATTTCAACAAAATCTAAATATTTATTCATCACTCCCCCAGCTCTTTATATATTTTCCAATATTTTCTCTGTGATTTTGGGACTTCGTTATCAAGGTAATCGGTTATTTCCTTTAAGTTTTTACCTTCAATACATTCAAAAATTCCATCTATACCAAAATCAACTGTTCTTTTGTATTCAGTGTTTATAGTTAAATATTCAATCTTATTTTCTTGCTTAAAACTATTTTTCCATAATTTAATAAAGGATTTCTTAATCATTATTTCTTTCCCTTTCAAGTATTACGATTACGTGCTGAACATATTTCTTATAAAGTCTATAAATATGATATTGCCATAAAGTTAAATGTCCCTTATATCTGCGTGTTTTAATTGTCCAGTACCATTCAAACATTACTCCCCCCTTATGGCTTTTATGATTTCTTGTGAATAGGCTTCAATTAATAATTTCTGTTGTAATTCCGCCCATTGTAAACTAATTTTGTTTTGTTCATATTGTTGAGTCCAATAGTTATATTTTTCTATCAAACTCTTCGCATCTTCAATAATTTTATCCTTATCAATTTCAGGGATTGCAAGGTTGCAAATGGCGGTAATAAGTCTTTCATTTCTATCATGCCAATCCATCTCTTCGCTTCCATCTGTACAGTGATGTCGTTCTAAATAATCAGGGTAAGGATTTTTATTTCTAATTATCTTCTCTATTTCATCCCTGTTTAAATATTTGGTTTCAGCAGCACTACTTAATAATTTTTCTAATCCTGCTATTGTGTTGTCCTTAACAAGTATCTGCTGTTTAAGGTCGGCATTTTCTTTTTTATAATTTTCTGCGATTTCGCCAAGTGTTTTAATCATATTTATCCTTGTCTTACTTTTAATAAGCAGATAATCTACTATCTCCGTAAGCTCTTTTATTATTTCTTCATTAGTTTTCGTGTCTTTAATATTTTTCCATTTTACGTCTTCAAGAGTCCATAATTTAAATTCATTTTTACGCCTCATTCCTTCACCTCTTCAACCGATATAATTACTTCTTTATTTAAAAATTGTTTTAAAAAGTCTCTACTGTAAGAGGGGTCATTTTTAATTATTGAATCTGTTAATGGCAGCCCTTCCCTCAATACTAATTGCTCAAGAAAAAATCCATAATCATTGCTGCCCCTGTGTTGTATAAAATATCCTTCTCCTTTAGATAATCGCAATTTTCCTCTTATTATCTCCATTATTCCTTCACCTCCAGACTTAGGATTACTTGTTTGTCATTCATATCAAATAATTTAAGTGGCTCATCGTGATATTTAAGTAAACTAATTACACAATTATCATTTTTGTCTCTAATATCAGCATCATACTCATAACAAATAAATTTCCCTTCCGCTATTACCTCCTGCCTGTTTTTTACTATCTTGGCAAGGTCTGCAATTTCCTGTTTTAGCTCTTTCCCTATAAATCTTCTACTTTCATAATATTTATAAAATTCTTCTTCTAGAGTCATGATTGCTCCTTCTAATAGTGATAACTTGTATACTCTATATTCTTATCTGTATCAGTGATACAAATATAAAAATATTCTTCAAACAATTCTTTTAAAGTTTTTGGTGCTGGCTCGGGTTTATTAGATTCCACGTAAAACTTATAAATATCGTCAGAATCACCTCCGTAACTTGCATACACTGATATATCACCTACTTGTCCGATAAAGCTGAAAGAATATTTATAATAACTTGTAAAACTTAATGTTAATTTTTCAGATATGCTTTCATATATCTTTGCAACCTCATCAAAATTATCTTTTGTTATCGCTATTTGTTTTCTATCGCTCATTTACTTCCCCTTTCTGTAAATTATTTAACTCTTCTTTCAATTCACTTTCAACTCGCTCATAATCCTTATCAAACAACCTATTCCTATTAGCTAGCAGATACTCATAATCCTGCTTACGATTTTCTTTTATCCAGCCAATAAACCATATCGGATCAAGATGAGCGGACTCATTTTTAAACTTATGGCAACCGACATCTAAGCAACACCCGTTTCTTATATCCCATCTGAAAATTAGATTATGCCTTGAGACAATATGATGTGAGTTCAGATTTGTAGTCTTACCGCATATCTCACATTTATTACCTGCTTTGAGCTTTACTAACAAAGCCCAGAGAATATCGAGTTTCTTTTTGATGGATTTATTTGATGTTGGCTTTTTTGTTTTAATCATTCCGGCCACTCCTTTATAATTTCTGGATATTTAAGATTGTCTTTTAGGAAAATTGGAATTTTGCATAACCTGCAATCTTCAATAATTTCTTTTACCCATTCGTTTTGATGCACTGGTTTCGGCGTTAGACCTCCGATAATTACCCAATCAAGTTTTGTAATTTCAGGGGCGTAATACTCAATATCTTCCATTTTGCTAAGCAGCGGCTCATAGGACACAAAAGTTTTATTCCTGCCATCGTTTGCCAGATATAAATCATATAACCTGCCCATGTTTTTATTATTTTCAACGCTTGTACCTAACCAGCAATTTTGAGGGAATACAAACTCTTTATACCTGCTTGGATTTTTAGTTAAGAAAATAAAAGTATGCTCTTCATAATTCTTAACAACATCTAAAATTCCCTGTATCCAATAATGCGGAATCCACTTACCGAAGATGTCATGCATAGAGCCAACAAAAATTCTGGATGGATTTTTAGGAATATGTAAAAATGCCAATGGATCAAATTTTATTTTTTCATCCCATTTAAACCTCTTGTACATCTTTTTTGCATAACAATACCAGCAATTATTTTTACAAAGTCCTTTTATTGGATTTATTGTAAAATCTACATATTCAATCTTTGTTTTATTCATTTCCCCTCCAGTAATTCTGGGTTCTCAAATTTATTTCCGATAATTTCTAAGCCATCTTCAAGTAGTTCCACCCTGTCATAACTACAAAGCAAATATTCTCCTTCTGTTTTTTTGTCTATTAAGACATATTGCAGGGTATTGGGGTTAAAGGTTACTTCTCCTACTATTGTGAAGTCATAGCAAGTCATTCCGTCATATTGATAATCAGCCCTTATAATATCCCCCTCATAGATTTCCTTGCCATTCTTGTCTTTAAGTCCGGTGTATTGCTGTATCTCTAAATTATCTAACTCTGGATTAGTTAATTGTTTGCAATAATAAGGTTCATAACTCCCATGAGGAGATATGCTATATTTAACTAACACAGCCGTATCATCACCAATACAAAGATACTCTAAAAAATCTTTACCAATCCATATTTTTCTTTTTTTATCCCATGCCCTAAACCTAATTTCTCTCATTTATTCACCTCACAATAATCACTTAATATTTCCTTCTTTATCTTCCCACTCAATACCATTTTTACTATGTAGCCTCCACATCTTGCCATCATAGCTTGGCACTAACCCCATTTTCCACAGGCCAACTGCTGACTGGAATGGATAACCTTTGATTGAATTAAACGGCTCTTTTTTGTAATCGATATATTTCCATTTTTTGATTTTTGGGAAAAATGAACCTATATAAGCCCCGACCGAAGCCCAGACCGAATCCCTGACCGAATCCCTGACCAAAGCCCTGACCGAATCCCTGACCGAATCCCTGACCGAATCCCTGACCGAATCCCTGACCGAATCCCTGACCAAAGCCCTGACCGAATCCCTGACCAAATC
>Ga0265297_10007039_pt1 | contig 15842 bp, 15 predicted proteins | sample Munlanlwell13791_FD_192502 | JGI IMG/M metagenome (GOLD analysis project Ga0265297, IMG submission 192502) | Leachate microbial communities from a municipal landfill in Southern Ontario, Canada - Leachate well 137-91 | ecosystem: Engineered > Solid waste > Landfill > Unclassified | place... | reverse complement strand
GTAGTAACTAATTCAAAAAATATCTACCAACGATTAAAGCTCCTTCGGTCCCATGGACGTCAGGAAAACGCGGAAGGATATTTCTCAACAACGAAAGAGTTAGACTACATAGAATTGGGATATAACTTTCGTTTACCTACTATCTGCGCAGCATTGGTTCTATCTCAATTGAAAAAAATTCAAAAAATTATCACAATAAGAAGGGAAAAAGCTATAGCTTTCACTAAGCAATTATCACCAATAAAACAGATTACAACCCCTACTGTAATAAAAAACCACTTCAGTGTCTATCAAATGTATACGATTCAATTCAACGATCAGAAAACCAGGGATTCCGTACAAAACCACTTGACCAAAGCAGGGGTAATGACCAAAGTGTATTTCGAACCAGTACATTTAAAAACGTTTTACAAAAAGCAATTCAAATATAAGCCCGGTAATCTCCCCAAAACAGAACACATAGCAACAAAAGTTCTTACATTACCACTCTATCCGACTTTAACAGATACTGAGATAGGATATATTACTGATACGATTAAAAACTGTTGTAGGTGATCATAAATGGAAAAAACCTTAGAAAATATGTTTAAAAATAAAAAAATACTTGTCACTGGAGGAACAGGTTTTATCGGGGGAGAAATCGTTCGTAATCTACTCGAATATAAACCTGCGGTAGTGCGTATTTTCAGTAACGATGAGCATAACATATTTCAATTAATGCAGGAGCTCGACGTTAAAAACAATGTCCGCTTTTTAATCGGAGATATCCGAGACAAAGAACGACTGAAACTTGCGATGAAAGGTATCGACATCGTGTACCATGCCGCTGCGTTAAAACATGTTCCGCTCTGCGAATATAACCCTTTCGAGGCGATTAAAACAAACGTAATAGGTACCCAGAATGTAATCGAGGCAGCATTAGCAAACAGCGTAGAAAAAGTCATCGCGATAAGCACCGACAAAGCAGTAAACCCGGTCAATACAATGGGTGCGACGAAATTATTAGGAGAAAAACTCATTGTCTCTGCGAATTATTACAAAGGCCTTAGTAAAACAATCTTCTGCTGTGTCCGATTCGGAAACGTCATTTTTTCTAGAGGTTCCATTGTTCCTATCTTTGAAGAACAAATAAAACAAAAGAAAATGATTACAATAACAGATGAAACGATGACTAGGTTTATGATGTCTATACAAAATACTGTTGATCTCGTATTTAAAGCAACTCTGCTATCCAAGGGTGGAGAAATTTTTATCTTAAAAATGCCTGTCGTTCGACTTGAGGATTTAGCAGATGTCGCAATAGAACAATATGTAAAAAAATACGGATATAGAAAAGAAGAAATTCAAAAGAAAACCATTGGCCTGAGACCCGGTGAAAAAATGTTTGAAGAACTTATGACTGAGATAGAAGCTAAAAAAGCGTTTGAAACAGAGACGATGCTGATTATCCCTCCACCTGTAGGTTTCACTGATAAAATTACGTCACCTTCAGATTATCCAAACGCTCGACTGAGTACCCTTTCGCGATATAATTCAAAAGATATTACTCCTTTTTCAAAGGAAGAAATTCGACGTTGGTTTATCTGATTGTGCATTGGTTTACACGCGTTTTTTATTTTTAATTTTTCATCCCAGACTTTAACATTTCAATATTACAAACGATAAGTAATTTTATCAGGACTAAATCTTTTTGCCTGAAGAAACATTTTCTAATATTATCCAAATTTCTTAAAAATAATTTTATCAATTCAAGTTTGTTAATGTCTCTGCCTGTTCTTCGCATACTACGTAATAAATCATCAAACGTATAATCAATCCCTTCAATATATGAATCATCTGAGATATAATATTTAATATTATTATTGTCCATCCATTTCTGGAAAAAATAATCTTCACGAGATTTCAAATCTTTTAATTCTTTGCATTTTAATAGAAGCTCTCTGTCAATTATAACGTTGTTAAATGCAAGAACATTTGTATTTTTGCACACATCATGATAATATTTATGAAAATTACTATTTTCTTTCATTTTCATAATCGGTATACTTTTTACACAAGCATATGTTCCAAGATAATTGAAAAGTTTATCATAACCATTTAATATTTTCATATCAGAATCTAACTTTAAAACGTATTTTGTGCTTGCATTCTCAAATCCAGTATACAACGCATTGCCAAGACCTATAATATTTTCTATTATCTTACAATTAAAACTTTTTGCAATGTCTAGTGTACCATCCGTACTGCCGCCATCTATGACTATGATATTATTTACTTTGATGTTATCTTTAATTGATTTAATACATTCATACAACGTTTTTTCACTATTCTTTGCGACTATTATAGCATCTAGTGTTTCTGAGGTTTTTTTGTTCATTTTATTTTCCTCGTTTTCTTTTTTCTAACATTCACTAATAGTCGATGGAATTAACTTTGGATATTATAAACCCTCAAGTTCTATTGATATAAACACAATACACAATTTTTATTTTATTTTTTTCTTACTTCAGACCAAATATACAATGCCATTTTCTTTATATTTAGTGTATCCCAAAAAAGATAAAAATCCTTTTTGTCGAACTCCTTTAATAAGAAAAGAATACAAAAATATATTAAAGAACCCACTACACAAATTCCTACCAGTTCATACCATCTGCCAATAGGGAAAATTCGTATAAATAAATAAAGAATCACTCCCATAAGTACAGCTGCTAATACGTGTAATAATATCCTATTATTACCTTTCATGTTAGCTACTCGGAATGCATACACTCTGGTGGTAATAAATCCAACAAAATACGCAATCACTATTGCGAGGGCGGAACCCATGGCACCTAAACCAGCCAATTTTATCCCGAGGCTTCGTATGTCTACGGGTACTAAAATTAGGTTTAAAATAATGCTTACTATCATCATGATTACGATTCTATTTCTCACTATGTGAGGCATGTTCATTCCTTGTAATTGACTTTGATATGGCTGTGATAATACCTCAAAGAGAACAAAAAAAGGTAGAATCTGCAAAGAGGTTAAAGCCGGTGAGTATTGGTCACTTAGTAAAATACGAATGACCGGCTCCGCAAGTACAACGAGTAAAATCACAATCGGGAAGGTAATCATACTCAGATACCGTTCTGATGCTAATGTCAACTTTCGAATGTCATCCATATTGTTTTTCGCGTGATACTCGGATATTGTCGGTAACAAGAGAACAGCGACCGCAGTTGAAAAATTTATGATGAAACGAGATAAATTGAAGACAGCAAAATATTCTCCAACCTGCTGTGCACCCCAGAATAACTGAATGATAACTCTATCGACATTCAAGATAATGATAGATGCAGCTGAGGCAATTGCCATGGGAAACGCAAACTTTGTATAATTCTTTATATAATCGATAGATGGTTTTGTCAATTTATATGATTTAAAAAAATAATATGCGAGACTAAACTGGAAGATTTCACCAAGAAGGTATGTGTATGCTAATGCTAAAACACCCAAACCTAAATAAGCTACAAAAATTGTGATAATAACGCGTATAAGCGTATACATAAAATATGGTATGTTAGCTTTAGCGATTTCTTTTTTAGCAGAAAAAGTGGTGGTGAACGTCTGCGTGAGACTATTTAAGATAAAATAGGCAAGTAGAAGGTAAACCGCTTGTTCGTGCAAGGGTGATTCAAAGCCTCGTCCGAAAACATATCTCCATATCGCTATTGATAGAAATGTAGCTGATGCGAGAACACTTGTTGTTATCAATTTAATCGTGGCAAATGTACTCGCACATTTCCCCAGATCTTTTCCCTCAGAAATTCGTTTGACATGTGCTGTTCCAAACCCTAAGTCGCCAAAAATTGAGAAAAGGGCGACAAATCCGTAAGCAAAACCAATAACCCCGTATTCCCAAGGTTGCATGTATAAGGCTATGAATTTCAGTCCAACAAAACCAAGAATACCATTCAGTAGTTGAACGAAGATGATAAGAGCTGATTTGCGGGCAATCATCGCAAGCGAATTCTTTATTCCTTATAAATAGATATGGAATCCCTCTGCATGATGCCTTTTTTTCTTCGTCCTGTTTCTTTCTAATAAAATGAGTTACAACATCATGGTTTTGGGTGTGATTTCACCTTTCACAACCGCCCCTGGGCCAATGAAAACATGATTCCCAATCATCGTTCCGACGTTGATAGCGGAATTGATCCCTGTTTGGACATGATCCCCCATCACCATCCCAAGTTTCCGTCGTTTTGAATCGATTTTCTTTCCATTTAGTATGACCGCTATGTTTTTTTTATCAAGCTTAAGGTTCGCAACCGTGGTTCCTGCCCCAAGGTTACAGTGTTGTCCTATGATGGAGTCACCAACGTAGTTGAGATGTGGGACGTTGCTATGATCCATGATGATGGAGTTCTTCACTTCGCAGGCGTTTCCGACATGACAGTGACTACCGACAGTTATATACGGCCGTAAATAACAATTGGGTCCAATCTTGCTATCATTCCCGATGACGACTGGTCCTTCAATGTAGGACCCTGAGCGGATCACCGTACCTTTTCCTACCTGGATTGTTCCAGTTATCGTCACATTTTTCTCGACGGTCCCCTGGATTATGGTTTTCATTTTCTTAAGAACTTCTTCATTCGCATCGAGGAGGTGCCAGGGGTAGACGACGTCTCGCCATTCTTTGAGAAACACGCCCTCCATGTGTTCTTGGGTCACCAGCATGTTGATGGAGTCCGTGATTTCAAATTCCCCCCGGGGTGATGCTTCTGTGTTTCTGATGTACTCAAAGATGTGTTTGTTGAAATGGTAGATACCTGCGTTGATGATGTTGGAGGTGGGGTCGTCCATTTTTTCATGGATTCTAAGTACCTGTTTTCCCTTGAGTTCTACAATACCGTATTCTGTTGGGTTGTCAATCTGGACTAACCCAATCTTGGTTCCTTTCCGTGCGGTATGTTTAATGTCGTTGATGCCAAAAATCGTATCTCCAGAAAGGACGATGAACTCGTTGACGAATGGTTCGACGGTTCCGATCGCATGAGCGGTTCCTTGGGGTTTCCCTTGATTGACGTATTTGATGGTGACGTTCCATGGTTTCCCGTCGCCGAAATATTCCCGTACCATTTCACTTTTGTAGCTGACGATAAAGATAAATTCTTTCAACCCGGCAGCACGTGCGTTTAACAGGTTCCATTCGAGGATTGGTTTGCCAGCGATCGGGAGCATCACCTTTGGTCGGGTGTAGGTAAGTGGATGCATCCGTTTTCCTTCGCCTGCGGCAAGAATCACACATTTCATGGGTTTTTTCTCCTTATTCAACCGTGACTGATTTTGCGAGGTTCCGTGGTTTATCAATGGGGCATTTCCGGAGGTCAGCAACGTGATAGGCGAGGAGCTGAAGCACCACGGTGATGGGGATGCAGGGGAGCAGGTGGGGGCTTGTTGGGAAGCGGAGGACGTAGTCCGCATGGTTTTCGATTTCCGTGTCTTTATCCTCTGCGATAGCGATCACGGGTGAGCCTCGTGCTTTGATTTCCCCGATGTTTGCGAGTATTTTTTCGTAGGTTTCGTCTTGGGTGACGATGGCGACGACGGGGGTGTCCTTGGTGAGTAGTGCGAAGGGTCCGTGTTTCAGTTCCCCGGCAGCGAATCCCTCTGCATGGATGTAGGAGATCTCTTTGAGTTTTAAGGCTCCTTCGAGGGAGAGGGGATAGTTGATGCCTCTGCCGATGAAGAACACGGAGGTGGCGTCTTTGAGGTGGGATGCGACCGCAATGATCTCGTCGCTTCGTTCCAGGACGTCTCTGACGTGCCGGGGGAGGTATTTTAAATGGAGGAGATAATTGTACAGCTCATTGGACCCGAGTTTCTTCTGATAAATCGCGATTTTTAATGCGAGGAGGAAGAGGACCATGATCTGGGAGGTGAAGGTCTTTGTTGCAGCGACCCCGATTTCTGGGCCTGATTGTTGCAGGATGTATCCGTCTGCGATGCGGGTGGCGGTGCTGCCGATGATGTTGGTGATGACGAGAGTCTTGCTTCCGGACAGTCGTGCTTCTCGCAGTGCAGCTAGGGTGTCTGCGGTTTCGCCAGATTGGGTGATGGCGATGATGAGGGAGGTTTCGTTTCGTGAGCCGAAATAGCGGTATTCTGAGGCGGGTTCGACGAACACCGGGATGTTGGTGAGCTGTTCGATGAGGTATTTTCCGACGAACCCTGCATAGAAGGATGTTCCGCAGGCGACGATGTGAATCGAATTAAGTTCGGCCTTGAGGAGTTTTTCGACAGGGTCAGGGAAGGTGATTTTTTCTTCCATTTCTGAGATTCTGCCTCGGAGGACATGATGGACGGTTTCTGGTTGGTCGTAGATTTCTTTGAGCATGAAATGGGGGAAGCCTGATTTTTCAGCGTCGGTGACGTCCCAGGTGATGAGTTCTTCTTTCTTTTTGATGTGGTTTTTGTTCCTATCAAGCACTTGGATGGAGTCGGTGGTGATGACGCAGAGTTCCCCGTCGTTGAGGAACATCACTCGGTTGGTGTATTTTAAGAACGCGGTGATGTCTGAGGCGATGAAGTTTTCGCTGTCTCCGACACCTATGACCAGAGGGCTTTCGTTTCGTGCTCCGATGATTTTTCCTGGCTCGTCTTGGCTGACTGCGACGATGGCGTAGGATCCTTTTATTTTTTTTATCGCTGCGATGAGGGCGTCTTCGAGGTTTCCTTTGTAGACGTCGTCGATGAGATGTACGATGACTTCTGAGTCGGTCTGGGAGAGGAAGCGATGTCCTTTCTTTTTGAGCTCTTCTTTCAGGGCGGTGTAGTTTTCGATAATCCCGTTGTGGACGATGGCGATTTTTTTGTCGCAGCTGAGATGGGGGTGTGCATTTTCTTTGGTGACAGCCCCATGGGTCGCCCATCGGGTATGGCCTATACCGGTGGTTCCTTTGAGCAGGGGGATTTTTTTTTCTACGTTTGCGATCTCGCCGACTTCCTTGTAGGTTTTGAGGTGTTTGTCGATGATGGCGACACCCGCGGAGTCGTATCCTCGGTAGTCGAGTCGTTTCAATGATTCGAGCAGGACGGTTCTTGCCTCTCGAAATCCTACATAGCCGATGATTCCGCACACGTTACATCACTTTGGTTTCACTTGAGATGTTTTTTCTGATGTGTTTCATGGGGCTGATTTTGCATTTTCTGCCGATGATTTTTCCTGGGTCGACGACGACATGGCTTTCGACGCTGCAGTCTTCTCCCATCATGGTTCCGATGGGGATTTCCAGTTTTTTGAATTCGTTGTCGATTTCGATGATGGTTTTCCCAGTTATCGTGGAGAAGTTATCCCCGATGATGCATCCTTTTCCGATGATGGAGCGGGAGATATGGGCGGTTGATGCGATGTGGACGTCGTTCATGATGACGCTGCTGCGTATCTCGCTGAAGGGGTGCACAACGGTGTTGTTGCCGATGCTGGTGGAGGGGAAGATGCAGGTATGCGGTCCGATTTCGCAGCTATTACCGATGACCACGGGTCCGACGATGTAGCAGCCTGCGTAGATTCTGGTGTCCTTGCCGATGCAGACCGGTCCTTTGATGGTGACGCCTTTCTCGATGGTGCCGCTGGTGTATTCGCTGGTGGTCTGGATCATGGTTTCGTTCACCGTGATGAGGTCCCAGGGGTACACGATATCCATCCATGATTTTGCCAGAAGCGTGTTGATGTGTGTTCCTTGTTCGATGAGGGATTGGATGACGGAGGAGAGTGCATGGGCTCCTTGTGCCGTGCATCGTTCGATGTCGGAAAAGACGGAGCGGGGGAGTTTGTAGATGCCGGTGGAGATGTATTTGCCGATGTCTTCTTTTGGTTTTTCGACGATGCGGCTGATGTTGCGGTTTTCGACGATAACGACCCCGTATTTGGAGGGGTGGGGGTGTTCTTTGATGAGCAGGGCGTGGTCTGTGGGGTCTTTGACGAGTTTGGAGATGCTTGCGGAATCGATGATGTTGTCCCCGGCAAGCACGATGAAGGTGTCTTTGATGTGTTTTTTTGCTTGGAGGAGTGCATGGGCGGTGCCGAGTTGTCGGTCTTGGATGACGTAGGTGATTTTGATGTTTTTGTAGTCTTTGAAATGTTCCATGATGACTTCTTTTTTGTAGCCGACGACGACGATGATTTCATCAATACCGCTTTTTTTGGTTGCGTCAAAGACGTATTCGAGGAGTGGTTTATTGGCGACAGGGAGCATGACCTTGGGCATGGTTTCGGTGAATGGTCTGAGTCGTTTTCCTTCACCGGCCGCTAAAATAACCGCTTTTTTTATCATGAAGCTCGTAGGACTGTATGGTGTGGTTCTTTATTTGCCTTTTTTTCTTTTAGTATGGTCTGTTCTTTCATAGGTTGAGAAGAATCTTTTTCACGCTGAATCTTATGGTGTGTTTTAAAAAAAAAAATTGGTTTGAATTGTTGGGTCGGTGTGTTTCTTTTTTATGACAGGTTATCCGATGACTTGGACGACGTGTTCGTTGACGATGAGGAATTCGACGAGTTCCTGGGTTTTTTTGAGTTCATCAAGGAGGCTTGCGCTGATGTTATGTTTGAAGCGGGAGAGCACGCGGCTTCCGCTGGGTCCCCAGCTGCCGATCTCGACGTATTCGTTGTCGAATGTTTTGATCCCCCCCAAGATGGTGAATGACTCGGTGACCATGCGGAACGAACAGCTGGCGCATTCGACGACGGTGCGGTAGGGGGTGTAGGCGTTGTCCGGGTCGTAAAGTGGTTCTACCTGGACCACGGTTAAAAATCCGTTGCATCGAGGACAGATCATGCTTCGTTTCCCCGTTTGTTGCCAAATGTCCTCTGCGACACTTGTTTTTTTAAACGTCATCTCTCCAGTCTCCATACCTTCTTCCTTCTCCATTCTTTATTATATTACACGCTTCCTGCATATATAGTTTTGCTTCAAATGGAGGGGAAAGGGGATGAGAAAGCTCTTTAGTGGACGAATCATATGGGGGCGAAACATGAGGCATGGATGAGAGCATGAGACGGATTACGCTGCTTTCGGATTTTGGGACAAAGGAAGGCTATGTGGCCCAGATGAAGGGCGTAATAAGTAGTATTACGGATGCGCATCTTATTGATATCTCTCATGAGGTGTCTGCCCAAAATGTCCGGGAAGGGGCGTTTGTGTTGTGGACGACGGCGCCGTTTTTTCCGATAGGTACGGTTCATGTCGCAGTGGTGGACCCTGGGGTGGGGACAGAGCGGAAGGGGTTGGTGATTACGACGAAGAAACAGATTCTTGTCGGTCCGGATAATGGGATTTTGCTACCGACGGCGCATCTGCTGGGGGACTTTGTGGTCTATGAGATTACGAATCCGAAGTACCTGATTCATCCGTTGTCGCGGACGTTCCATGGGCGGGATATCTTTGCTCCTGTTGCTGCGTATATCGCGCGGGGGGTGCCGTTTGGGGAGATTGGGACGCGGACGACGCATTTCGTTGATCTGCAGTTTCCGTTGGGGGAGCATCGAGGAGACCGGATTGTCGGGAAAATCCTGTATGTGGACCGGTTTGGGAACCTGATCACGAACATCCCTCAGGATATTCTACCCGCTGATATCGAGGGCAAGCAGGTCACCGTGGTTTCCGGGGAGCGTCAGTGGGAGCAGGTCCGGTGTGTTCCCTCGTACGGGTATGCTGCCCCGGGGGATCTGTTGGTCACGGTGGGAAGCAATCATTTTCTGGAGTTGAGCGTCAACCAGGGGAACGCCGCCCAGGTGTTAGGACTGCAAGCGGACAGGGAATGTTCCCTTGTGTTTGGTTAGAATGTTTTTCGTTTTGCTCGGTCCAGGGTGGTGTATGCGTTTTGTCCGATGTAGTAGACCGGGTGGACGCGGTCGGTTCGGAGTAGTTCGTTGTGAAACGCGGTGTCGTCTGCGGAGACTGCGACGACGGTGCCGATAAACAAGGTATGGTCGCCTACGGTGATGCTTTTGGCAAGGGTGCATTCCAGGTGTGCGTAGCCTTCTTTGATGCGGGGTGTGGAGAGGGTTGTCCCCGGGATGAGGGTCAGCCCGGTCTGGCAGGATTTGTCGACGGTTCTACCTGAATGGGTACCGCAGTACTGCGCTGCTTCGACCTTGGAGTAGGGGATGAAATTGACTACGAATTCCTTGCTTTTTTTGATGAGTGTGTGGGAGTATCGTTTTGGGGCTAGGGAGATCCCGTAGAGCGGTGGGGTTCGGGAGATCGGGGTGTGCCAGGCCAGAGTGATGATGTTGGTGTTGTTTTTTTGGTCCTTGCAGGTGACCAGTACCGTCTGCATGGGAAAAGCGTAATGGTAATAGTGCTCTAAAGCTCCTTTCACTTTCATACATTCCTCCTCCGTTACTGTTGTGTTTTCAGGAGTGCATCGAGCAGGCCATGGGCATAGTTGATGCAGCCGAACGCGGTGAAGTAGTCTTTTTTGGTGTGGTAGTATTTGGTGTCTTCGTAGTATTGCGTCGCAAGTTCGAGAATTTTCTTTTGGTTGTCGGTGAGGGTGTATTGGTTGATGTGTGTGATGTGTTCTTCGAACATGACGATGTCTTTCTGCACTCTGGTTTTTTCGTCCATGGTCTTGGTGTTTACGGGAGGTGGTGGGGGGACATAAATGTTTGCATCAGCGGTGTTTTTATCGTTTTTGAGGCGATAAAATGTTTTGTCGGGTGGCAGACGACAAAATGGAAAGGTATTTAAACCCAGAAAACAACATTTTTTTATTTAATGTCATAAATAAAATGGTGCACTCGTATGAGGAAACCTCGATCACCCATCGATAGAAACATTGAGACTGCAGTCCATGAGGTACTGGACTCCAGGGCGGAGTCTCGGATCTATGTCTACCTTCTTCGGAAGGACCGGGCACGCAGCGATGACATCATCCGAGGCACCAAACTTCACCCAAGCACTGTTCGGGAACTTTTGGTAAAGATGTATGCGCAGCGGATTATTTTCAGGGAAAAAATCAAGACGGACGGCATCGGGAAAAACCCGTACGTCTATGGTGCGGTGTCCCCTCTCTTGTTATTGCAGCGTCGTGCGAAAATCATTGAATCACGGTTGAATAGGATTGCGAATCTGTCGGGGCCCTCGAATAACAGCAAGTACGTGCAGATCACGATTGATCCGAAGGGAGGGGTACGATGAAGATAGCCCATTCCCTGGCAAAACTTCTGGTGAAACGACCAAAAACAGTCCTGCTGGTCTTCACGCTGATCACCATCCTGGTGGGTCTGCAGATCCGGAACATCTACATGCAACCGGATCTGTCCACCTTTTTACCTCAAGATGATCCAACCTTGCAGCTCTGGAGAAAAATCGATGACGAGTTCAAGATAGGGTCGACCATCATCATCTATGTCGAGGCAGATGATATCCGGGACCCCTATGTGCTCCATGAGATGGACCGGGTGGCGACAAAGATAAACACCTATGAGCTGGACAAAGGAAGGGCGGACGGGATCTTTTCCGTAAACAGCATCGCTCAGCTGATTAAACAGGAAAACCAGAAACCGGTTCTGCCGCAGGGTCTGGGTGGGACAGGGAAATATGAAATCCCTGAGGACCCGACCCTCATCACCACATACTTTGCTCGGCTGCATGCAACCGAAGGAGTTCTTTTCTTGGATTCTTACAAGGTTGCAGTGATTATTTTCCAGCTTTCGGAAAACGCTGAGAGCGTCGAGATCCTCAGTAAGGTGAAAGCAACCATTGACAAAGAAGCGCGGTATTCCACCATGTCTGTGACAGGTTCTGTTGCAACGCAACAGGCGATGCGGGTGCAGACCTTCCAGGCCTTGGCGATCGTGCTTCCCTTAGCAGCGCTCGGTGTCGCCTCGGTCCTGTTTCTCTTCCATCGGACGCTGAAGGGTCTTCTCATCGGGTTCATGCCTCTGGGCTATGCGATTCTTCTCACCTTTGGGGTGCTGGGAACGATCCAGCCTCAGTTAACGCTCCTTTCGATAGCTGTCGCTGCGTTATTACTAGGACTGGGGGTGGATTATTCGATTTATCTTGCGAATCGATTTGCTGAGGAACGAAATGTTGAGGATAAGATAACTCGAGTGGAACGCACCCTGGGATTGACAGGCAAAGCCGTGTTTATGTGTGCGTTTACGACGATTATCGGTTTCAGTTCCTTGATGACCTCAAGTTTGCCACCGATGGTGACATTTGGTTTGAGCTGTGCGATTGGGATTGCCTTTACCTTCCTCTCAGCAACCATCTTAGTCCCCTGTCTTTGCCTGATTCTCCGGTTTGAAAAGCATGAGACGATTCATCAGTGGAGACGGTTCGCGAGATTCCTAGTCGACTATCGGAAGCGACTGTTCATGGTGGCCTGTTTCTTCATTGTTCTTTCCGTCCTGGTCATTCCACGAGTAACCACTGACGTCAACTACCTCGATATGGCGCCACAGGGTATCCCTGAAGTCGAAAAACTCCTTGAATACTCACGGAATTTTGGGAGCGGGGCGAATTTCAACGCCCTGTACATTGAAACGGAAAGCCAGGGTCTGACGTACCCTGAAGTGATAGAAGCGATTTATGAGATGGAGGAGGAAATCCGAGCGGCAGGCGGGTCAGCGTACTCGATTGCTGATGAAGTCAAGCAGATTCATGACGTGTTAGACCGCAGCGTCATTATTGAAAAACTCGCGGAATTTATGGGAGTAAACGTCATTATTCTTGATAAAATCGCACAAACCGGGCTTGTGGATGACCAATATTCTAGGACAATCGTCCTTGTCACCTTCCCTGCTGGTCAAAGCGTGAAAACCTATGAAACGCTGGTCACTCGCGTCAATGAGATTGCACAAAACGCGGTTATCCCCCATAACGGGTATGTCTCTTCCCTGACCGGTCAAGATGTCATCACTGTTGAGATTGATAAGCAAATCATGAGTTCCCAGACAATCTCCCTTTCGATAGCTTTGTTGTTGGTCTTAGCCTGTCTCATCATTGGATTTAACTCTGTTGGTATCGGATTCTTAGCACTCCTGCCTGTTCTCACGGTCATCGCATGGGAACCGGGTGCATTAGTCATGCTTGACATTCCCCTTTCCATTATCAACCTCACGGTCGCTTCGATAATGATTGGCACAGGAATCGATTATAGTATTCAAACGACACAACGAGTTCGAGAAGAAATCCAAAAAGGAGTCGCGAAAACCGAGGCGGTGATCACGACCATTGAAACGACAGGGTGGTCATTGGTCAGTGCCGCGGTCACCACGACTGTCGCGTTGCTCTCCACCTTCGCGGTGAACATCCCCTCGCTGCATCAATTCAGTTTAGTCGTCGTCACACTCATCGGTTTTTCCTTAGTCGCAAGCTTATGTGTGCTGCCGACACTCCTGACGTCACGTTTTATGAAATAAAAACAGGTTTTTCACGTATTTATTTATACATGATTTTTCATTTCCCCCTGTGTTTTCAATAGAGCTTGCGGTTCCTGCTGCGATCCTTGGGATACTGTTTCTGTACAAATGTTCAGATATCCTTATTGAGGGGACGGCAAAAACTGCGATGAAATTCGGAATTTCCAGCCTTGTGATTTCCCTAACGTTGGTTGCCTACGGAACATCAACACCTGAGCTTGCGATTTCGACGACCGCTGCTCTCCAAAAAATCCCCGGGATATCCTTAGGAAACGTGATTGGATCAAACATTGCAAACCTGCTGTTGATTCTTGGCATTGGCGCTCTGATTCGGCCATTAGCAGTAGAACGGGGCATTCTTCAAAGGGAACTGATGATCATGGTTGCCGCAACCGCATTGCTTTTCCTCGTCCCGCTCTTTGAAATCATCGGTGTCCCCTCCTGGGTCGCTGGTGGTATCTTTCTGGTCTGCTTTGCTGCGTACCTCTCATATTTCCTTCGAGCCGCGCTGAGAGAACGGACCCCCCCACCTGTAAATGAATTTGGGAAACCTCAAAAGTATCTTTTGTTCATCATCGCTGGAATCATCGGGGTCATCGTTGGTGCATGGCTGCTGGTGGAATCCTCCGTATCTATCGCTCGGTTCTTGGGCATCCCTGAGATCATCATCGCGTTGACCATGGTTTCTGTCGGTACCTCTCTTCCGGAGCTTGTGATTTCCAGTCTTTCTGTGTATCGGAAACAATCAGAGATAGCGATAGGAAATGTCATCGGCTCGAACATCTTCAATATCCTGCTCGTCCTAGGAATCTCATTATTCTTTGTCCCTATGAACGCTACCGGATCACTGGTGTACCTCTCCATCCTGCTTGCAGTCAGTCTGCTGATGATTCCCTTGATGTATACCGGAGGGAAGCTGTCTCGTTTCAATGGTGCCCTGATGCTTCTGATCTATTGTGGATACATCGGGTATCTCTTTTTGTGCGGCTAACATTCTTTTCTCTTCTGCAGTCGAATCGATCTGAGAAATAAGACGTCGAAGAAGAAATTCACACAGAAGAGCAACAAACCAAGAAGAAGCTCGCCATCATACTGGGAGGCGCCTTGAGAGAATCCTCTCACATACCAATCCCCCACGAAGAAGAGGGAGACACTCATCGGCAGGAGAATCAGCAGGGGGGCGAACCAGAGCTCCAGCCGAACCAACAGCTTCCGGATTTGTTCTTTGTTCGTCTCTTTCTTTTTTTCCATAGCTTTCTCCTCTTTATAACGGATGGACCATCGGTGGAGGCAACACATTGATCCCCATGAGGAGGAGTCCTTGCCAGAGAACAAACACAAGGGTTGCCGGCAGCATTTGAATCATGAAATCATCATCGATAAGTCTGATTTTTTTTACCTCACCAACCAAGGCACCCGTCGCCCCCACCACAGAAACAAGGATCAAAACCCACCAGTCTGCTTGATACCAGGTGATCAGGAAAAAGAACAAGGAGACAAGAAATCCAATGAGCGACGCCTTTGGTTTCCCAAGATGGTATCGTGTTTCACCCATGAGGGGATCGGTGAAGGAGGCGCACAGGAGACAGGGGATGGCGATCTGCTGAGGGAACAGAAGGAACAACAGGAGAAGAGCGATGCCGAAATACAGGTAGCTCGCTGGTCGTTTCTTCTCATAGCTTCGCAAACCGAAGAACCGCTGATGATCAAGCGTTCCATGCAGTCGTCGATATTCAATGGCTATCATGCAGAGGACGATACTGATTGGAACGACTATCTTGAGACGATTCATCCATGGCTCGTCAGGGAGAAGGTAATAGAAGACAAACGATGCAGCGAACGTATGGAACACCCGGCGGAACCAATGTGCGTCAACCTCGATGGCGTTGAGCTGCTCGAGAAACTCCGTCTGGTATTTCGACATCCGTTGTTTGGTGGACTTCAAGGCGTCTTTTGCATTCATCTCTGAAAACAGCATTCGGATACGCCATCCTTCCAAGGATCCGACAAGGGTTATTGCACGATGTCTTGCCGTTCCAACGTCATCATCCCTTGTTTACTCCCCACGATCACCTCATCAGCAAGACCGATGAACAACCCGTTCTCCAGCACACCAGGGATGTTGTTAATCTCCTTTTCCAATGCCTCAGGATCCGCAATCTTCCCGAAATCACAATCGATGATGTAATTCTGGTTATCCGTGATGAACGCCTCGTTCATGATTTTCCGTAATTCCGCCGTGCACCCTAACTCCTCGAGCGCTTTCTTCGTCGCCGACCACCCGAACTTGGTGACCTCAACAGGGAGGACACAGTCGCATCCGAGGCCTTTGACGATTTTTGTCTCATCGACAATGACAAGGAACTTCTTTGAATGGTACGCGATGATCTTTTCCCGGGTGAGCGCACCGCCCCCG
>Ga0265297_10007038_pt1 | contig 15847 bp, 15 predicted proteins | sample Munlanlwell13791_FD_192502 | JGI IMG/M metagenome (GOLD analysis project Ga0265297, IMG submission 192502) | Leachate microbial communities from a municipal landfill in Southern Ontario, Canada - Leachate well 137-91 | ecosystem: Engineered > Solid waste > Landfill > Unclassified | place... | reverse complement strand
CCAGAAATATCAGTTCGCCGGAGATCAACATGCCGATGAGCGTCCGCCGCCGGATCATGCCAAAAACGCCGGCGGCCAGCAGGAACGCCGCAAGGACGAGGTAGATGTCCGCCTGTTCGTAAGCGCGCAAGAAATTCATGACTGGTTCCTCCCCGGCCGCGCGATCACCAGCGCGCCGATGATGGCGACGAGCAGCACCAGCGAGATAAGTTCAAACGCCATGCTGTAGGTGGTGAGCAACGAAATGCCGATGGCTTTGACGGAACCGTCGTTGACCGGAGCGGCAGGCGGCGTCCATTTCTGCGCCAGACTCAGCCGCGACAAGCCCCAGCAAATGATAGCCCCCATCGCCAGCGCCACGATCCCTCCCAGAATGGCCGCGCCCCGCGATTCCTCGCGGGCCGGCTCATCCGGCTCAGCCAGCATGACCGCGAACATGATGGTGACGCACACCGCGCCGATATAGATAAGGATTTCCATCAGCGCCAGGAACGGGCTGTGGAGGAAATAGTAAAGTCCCGCCACACCGAGACAGCAGATCATCAGCCCGCAAACGCTGCGGATGATGCGCGTCGTCAGGACGGCGACAAGCGCGCCGCCAACAGTCGTCGCAACGCAAAAGTAGAAAATGCCCGCGACGATATAGTCAGAGATCAGCAGCGAGTTCATCGGACCTCCGTCTTGGGTTGTTCCGCAGGCTTTGCCTCCGGCTGTTTTGCAGACGGCGAGGCAGCAGCCTGCGCCGCCTCCGCGACCTGCTCCGCCTCCAGCCGCTTGAACAGGTCCATAATGAAGTCCTCCTTGCTGGTGCCGGCAAGGTTGTAATCCTTGCTGAAGCGAATGGCCTGGCTCTTGCACACCTCGACGCACGAGCCGCACAGGCTGCATTTGGTGAAGTCGAGTTTGAACTCCTTGATCGACCGGTGCTTCTCGCCCTCCCGTTTCATGCCTTCAACGGTGATGCAATGGCTGGGACAGGTTTTTTCGCAAAGCTTGCAAGCCATGCAAATCGCCTTGCCGGTTTGGGGATCGCGCACCAGTTCGATATGGCCGCGGAACTTCGGCGTCATTTTCAGCGACTCGTGCGGGTAATGCACCGTCACAGTCGGCTTGAAGAACTGCGCCATCGTCACGCACATACCCTGCACGAGACTGTAAAACCCGCCGCAGATGTCTTTGAGATACTTCTTCATGCTCGCAACACCTTCATCATGACGGCGGTCAGAACGAGCGTGAACAACGACAGCGGGATGAGAATCTTCCACGAAAGATTGAGCAGGTTGTAGAACTGCGTCCGGGGAAAGGTCCAGCGCACCCAGATGACGGTGAAAACCACCGCATACATCTTCAGCAGGAACCAGATCACGCCGGACCCGATACCGAAGGGGCTTTGCCAGCCACCCAGGAACAGCACGGTCGCCATCGCGCTGCCCACAACGATGTTGGCGTATTCGGCCATGAAGAACACGCCGAACCCCATGCCCGCATACTCGGTGAACGCGCCCGCCACCAGTTCGCTCTCGGCTTCGGCCATGTCGAACGGCGAGCGGTTGGTCTCGGCCAGCATGCAAGTGAAGAAGATGATAAACGTCACGGGCATCAGCGGGTTCACATCGAGCCGGAAGAGATTCCAATGCCAGAACCAGCCGGCTTGCTGATCGACAATCTCGCGAAGATTCATCGTGCCCGTGACCATCAACAGGGTGATGACCACCAACAACATGGGGATTTCGTAGGCGACATCCTGCGACACCACACGCGCGGCGGAGATGATGGCGTATTTGTTGCGCGAGGCCCAGCCGCTGAGCATGATCGCCATCACATTGATTGCGCCGAAGGCGAACACAAACACCAACCCGACGTTGATGTTCCGCCCGTACAGCGTCTCGCTGAAGGAAATCACCGCCAGGCACATCATGGAGGGTATCAATACCAGCAACGGCGCCAGCCGGAACACGGTGGCGTCGGCGCCTGTCGGGACGATGAGTTGCTTGCAAAGGAGTTTGACGCCATCCGCGATGGGTTGCAGCCAGCCGGCATAGCCGACCTCGGTGGGACCCGGCCGCCGCTGGAACCGGCCCGCGCCTTTGCGCTCGGCCAGAACCAAATAGGCCGCGTTCAAGCCGACAAACGCCATGACACCGACCACGTACACCAACATATATAGGAGTTCGGAGAGACTCATGTCGGGTTCCTAGCGGTCAATGTCGGGAATCACCAGGTCGAGGCTGCCAAGCTCCGCCAAGGCGTCGGGCAATATCATGCCCGCACTGGCCTCTTCAAAAAGACTGAGGTTGGAGAAACACGGCGTGCGCAACCTGACCCGATACGGTATTTCCCTGTGGTCGCTGACGATCCGCACGAGCAACCGTCCACGCGCCGCCTCGACCGCAAAACAATAATCGCCCGCCGGCGGCTTCAGCATGCGCGGCACGCCGTGGGTCAACGTCGGCCCGTCAGGGAACCTGCCTATCGCCTGCTCGATGATCCGGAGGCTCTGGGCCATTTCTTCCATGCGCACCAGGTAGCGCGCCATGCAATCGCCATCCGGAAACGTGGGGATGTCGAAGTCGAAGTCGCGATAAATCGAGTAAGGCTCGATCTTCCGCACGTCGTAGGCAACGCCCGCGCCGCGGATCACCGGCCCGGTCGCGCCATACTTGCGGCACATCTCACTATTGATGAAGCCGATGCCTTCGAGCCGCTTGCGCAGAATGATGTTATCGGTGACGAGCGTCTTGTACATCTTGAGCCTCGGCCTCATCCGGGCGACAAAATTGCGACAACCGCGAACAAAATCAGCGTCCACATCATTACAGACGCCGCCGAAACGGTAGTAGCAGTAAGTCAGGCGGGAACCGCTGACGGCTTCGAGTATATCCAGGATTTGTTCCCGGTCATCGAATGCGTAAAGCAACGGCGTGAACCCGCCAAGGTCCAGCAGGAACGCGCCAAACCAGACCAGATGGCTGGAGATGCGATTCAATTCGGATGTAATGACCCGGATGTATTCCGCCCGCAGCGGCACTTCGATCTTGGCGGCCCGTTCCACCGCCGCCACGTAAGCGTGGTTGTAGGTCATCGCCGAGAGATAGTCGATCCGGCCGGTGTTGGGCAGGAACTGCGCCCACGTGCGGTTCTCGCCCATCTTCTCGTGCATCCGATGGATATAGCCGCAGATTGGCTCGGCGCGGACGACATATTCGCCTTCCATCGTCAGCTTCAGCCGCAGCACGCCATGTGTGGCCGGATGCTGCGGGCCGACGTTGAGCACAAACGTCTCGCGCGGCGTGTCGGAGGTGGAAATGATTTCGGGCGCGCTCACGCGACGAAATCCTTTCTGAGCGGGTGATAGTCCGCGTCTTCCGGCAACAGCAGCGGCGTCAGGTTCGGATGGCCAAGAAAGACGATGCCGAAGAACTCATGCGTCTCGCGCTCATGCCAGTCGGCGCCCGGATAGACCTTCGAGATGGTCGGGACCTCGGGCTTGCCTCGCGGCACACGCGTCCGAATCACGACTCGCCATGAGTTCATCGGATGGAAGTAGTCGTAAACCACTTCCATCTCGTTCGCCGCAATCCAATCCATGCCCGTGACGGCATCCAACGCAAAACCATGGGAGTCGAGAATCTCGGCCGCTCCAACAACCTGGTCGGGCTGCACGCAGACGTTCAGATGGTAGCCCTTGGCGGCATAGTCCTCCATCTGAACCGGACTCGTCGGAGCCGGTTCAGTCGTGCCAGACGCCGCTGGCAGCGTTTCATGCGGAATCAACTTGTTGAATTGATCCGCGAGTTCCTGAAGGGAGTGGATCACTGGGGTGTCACCGTTGGCCACCGGCGTTTTCCGGTGAGTTTTTCTTCGAGCTTCAATATCCCCTCGATCAACGCCTCTGGCCGAGGCGGACAGCCGGGAATGAAAACATCCACGGGGAAGAGTTTGTCCACGCCCTCGATCACGGCGTATTGGCCGGGAAATACATATGGTCCCCCGGAGATGGCGCAATTGCCCATCGCGATCACCCACTTCGGCTCAAGCATCTGGTCGTAGAGTGTCTTCACTGCTGGCGCCATCTTCTTGTTGATGGTGCCGGCCACGATCATCACGTCAGCGTGCCGCGGCGAGGGCCGGAACACCTCGGCGCCGAAACGCGAGATGTCAAAGCGCGATGCGCCCGCCGCCATCATCTCGATGGCGCAGCAGGCAAGCCCAAATGTCAGCGGCCAGAGTGAGTTAGCCCGGCTCAGGTCCAGCAACTCATCCAGCTTCGCAAACTTTATGATCTGGGAGAGGTCTTGGGAGCAGACTTTTTCAGGTTCCATTCAAACACACCCTTTCGCCATGCATAAACAATCACAAGAGCGAGAATCCCCACGAAGATCAAGACCTCCACCAAATCCCGGATGGCAAATTCCCGGTTGTAAACCAGCACCACGGGAATGAGGTAGAGCACGTCCACCGCAAACGCGATGAACACCAACGCGTAAAGATAATAGACTGCGCTGTAACGAATCCACGCGTCGCCGATTGGATCCATCCCGCACTCGACGAACTGCCCGGTCTTGTTGACCGTCTGTCGTGTCTTCCGGGGCGCCAGGAGTTTGGCGAGCAGAATCGGCCCAAGCGCAAACACCAGTCCGCTCAAACAAAACACGAAAACGTAAATCAAATCTTTGGCTTCTTCAGTTTGCATCATTACAACTTAACAACATAATCACTTTGAATCAGACAAAGGTCGGTGACATTAGTGTGTCTCCCGCCTGTCGGCAAGTCTTATGGAACCGGATGGAACCAAAGTAGCATTCGCCGCACCACCGACCGCTGTCGAGCCGATGTCGTGTTTAGTGGGCAACAATTTGCTCCGTCCCCCTCCCCGTCACCAACGCCAATTTCTTTCCTCCCACAAAGCGCGCGAAAGATGATATGTTGCCGGCGATGGATTCGGAACCTTTTGAGAAACGCAGCGGCGACCGGCGAAAATTCTTCCGGGCGCTGTTGAATCGCGTCGTGGAACCGTTGGCAGAAACGGTGGAACGGCCGCTGGAGAGATTTGATCAGCTCGTCAACCCACCGCCGCCACCGCCACCGCCCACGCCGTGGCGTCCCACACTTTTGCGTCCGCCTGGCGCGCAGTCGGAGAATGACTTTCTCACGATGTGCTCGCGGAGCGCCCGGTGCGTGGAGGTTTGCCCCGTGCAAGCCATCAAGCTCTATCAAAGCGACGACCCGCAAATGAGTGGCACGCCCTACATTGACCCGGAGCAGCAAGCCTGCGTCCTCTGCAATGACGTGCCCTGCTCCACCGCCTGCCCCTCGGGCGCGCTGATGCCCGTCTCCACCGACTCCGTCCGCATCGGCCTGGCTGAATGGGCGCAGGAGCTTTGCCTGCGAACGATGGGACAGGAGTGCAACACCTGTATCGAGAAATGCCCCGTCGGCGAACGCGCCATCTGCATCCACGAGGACAGCTACATTGAGGTGAAATCCGACGGCTGCACTGGCTGCGGCGTCTGCCAGTTTCATTGCCCCGTTTACCCCAAAGCCATCGTCGTCAAACCGATCTGATGCCGATAACGCTGAGGCAGAGTCAAGAACCTGGCACCGGAATGGTCGCGGCACTCGCTAGCGGCACAGCGCGCTCTTGATCATCTCCAGCGCTGCGTTCTGGTCCACGTATCCAGGTGTATTGGACAAGGCCGTCAACATGGCAACGCGGCCGCTGATCACAACCGCAGCCTGAAGCATGAATCTGGCTTGATTGGGAGGCGGGTTGTCGATGGGCACGGTCCGGTCCGTAGCTGTGTAGTAGCAACCCAACACTTCGCCCTCCTTGAATTCACGAACGACCAGTTCCTTCTCTTCCGCGCTGGCCTGCGCTCTACACCTGCCTTGTTCCATGACGTTGCGGAGCCAAGACATCCCGGGTTTCTGTTTATCGGGCGACTCTGACTTGGGCATCAAGCTCAGCAACACACGGAAACCGTTTGCCTTGTCGCGCGTAAACTCCACGGTCATCATGCCCGGCATCGTATCGCGCGGCGATGCAACGTGACCCAGCCACGCGGCGGGCACCGCCAACACCAGCGTTCCGCCGTTGGGAATCGGATACATTCTCTCGACTTTGTTCCCGGCCAATGGCCGCCCAGCCGCAACAGATTCGTAGCGCAGTCCCCGATCGAAGCCGCGGAATATCTCTTCGTCAGCCGGCTTCGGTTCGAAGACTGAGATGTGCAAGTCCATCCATCGGCGGTTGAACACGAAGTAGTAGTGGACATGTTTCTGTTTGAACTCCTTGCCCTTGAAAGGAGCCACCACCTGATACTCGACCCGGTAATAGCGCGGGTCACTTGAGACTCGCACCGAACTCTGATCAATGAGGGGGTTCCGTCTGCCATGGGACCAATAGAACTCGTAACACTCCTTGTGGCCGCCCGAAGCCGATTGTGGCCGTTCCACAAAGAACGAAAGGTTGAATCGATCGCCATGTCCTTTGAATCTGTAGTCTGTCCCATGCCGCGCTTCCTCGACCCGGTCCATGAAGGGCGCATCCACCAACACGCGCCACCCCTCCTCGGGAATCACGAACACTTTCTCGTCTGCCCGCAATGGCATCGCTAGCGTGATCAGCAGCCACACCCCCAATGCCACTCTCGTCTTCAAAGTCGTTTCGATGTTCATCGCCACCGTCCTGTCTTCTGTTTCCCGGCACATCAACCTCTCCAGCGTATCCTGGCCTGTGCCCGGTTTCACCAGTTCACCGAGTTGCCTGTCTGCTCTTGCCAAAAATCAGTGCTCCACCATTTCCATTCTCCCTTGATTGCATCCTTTGCAGGATCAATCAGCATCTTTCGGCGTGGTTGTCTGCGCAAGAACCGCAGCGGGACTAGGAAAAAGCAATGCAGCAGCGAAGGCGAAGAGATTGACTCGGGTCATCATATCCTCCTTGGGTTTGTGCGGTGGATTATACGCTGTAAATCGAGAGTAGCAAGGGTGTTGCAGACATCGGACCCAACACGCAGAGGATACCGTGGTTGAAATACGAGCGGCGGCTTGTTAGGGTCGCGCGCTTTATGGAAAGCCGATATCTTGAAACTGTCCGCCGTCGCGTCGTCGTATTCGACGGGGCGATGGGCACCAGCATCCAGTCGCGCCGGCTGCGGAAGGAAGACTTCCTCGAAGGCCGCGAAGGCTGGAATGAAGGGCTTGTGCTCTCGCGCCCCGATGTGATCGCGGACGTGCATGAATCGTTTCTCGCCGTTGGCTGCGATGTGGTGGAGACAGACACGTTTGGCGGCTCGCGCATCAAGCTTGGCGAATACGGCCACGGCACCGCCGGGGACGTTTACAAATTCAACTTCGCCGCCGCGCAACTTGCCCGTCGCGCCGCCGACAAGTTCAGCACGCCGGAACGGCCGCGCTTTGTCGCCGGCTCCGTCGGTCCGTCCGGCATGTTGCCGAGCACCGACGACCCGGATCTGGGCAAAATCACGTTCGACGAACTGGCCTCCATCTACACCGAGCAGGCGAAACCGATCATCGAGGGCGGCTGTGACCTGCTGCTGATCGAGACGTCACAGGACATGCTCGAGGTGAAAGCCGCCATCGCCGGCTTCCAAAAATGCTTCCGCGACCTCGGCCGCAGCCTGCCGATCCAGGCGCAGGTGACGCTTGATGTGACGCAGCGGATGTTGCTCGGCACCGACATCGGTGCAGCCATGACAACACTGGAGGCGCTCCGGGTGGATGTCATCGGCCTGAACTGCTCCACCGGCCCCAAGGAGATGCGCGACTCCGTCCGGTTCCTTTGCGAGAACTCGCAGCTGCCCATCAGCGTCATTCCCAACGCCGGCCTCCCGGAAAACCGCGACGGCCACGCCGTCTACCCGGAGACGCCCGCCGATCTCGCCCGCCACCTGCGCGAGTTTGTCGCCGAATTCGGCGTCAACATCGTCGGCGGTTGTTGCGGCACCACGCCCGACCACATGCGCGCCGTGATCGAATCACTCCAAGGCGTCATCCCGCGCAAACGCAACCTCAACTGACCACGGGTTACTGATTTCCAATGCCTGCTTTTATTCCATACGTCTCCAGCGCGATGAAGCGCGTGGCGCTCCTGCAAGACCCTGCCCCAACGCTCATCGGCGAACGCGTCAACGCGCAAGGCTCGCGCAAGATCAAGCAGCTCCTGCTGGCCGATGACTACGCCGGCATCGTCCAGGTCGCCCGCCAGCAGGTCGAGAGTGGCGCGCATCTGCTGGACGTATGCGTTGCCGTCACCGAACGCAGCGATGAGGCCGACCAGATGCGCATCCTCGTCAAGAAGCTCGCCCAGAGCATCGAGGCTCCGCTGGTGATTGACACCACCGACCCGAAGGTGTTCGAGGCGGCGCTGAAGGTGTATCCCGGTCGCGCCGTGCTCAACTCCATCAATATGGAGAACGGCCTGGATCGCATCGAGACCGTCTGCCCCATCGCCGAGGAACACGGCACGGCGATCATCGCACTTACGATCTCGAAGGAAGACGGCGGCATGGCCAAGACCGCCGATCTGAAGTTCCGCATCGCGGAGAAAATGGCCGCCATTGTCACCCGACGCTGGCGCATCGAGCCGCACGACCTGATCTTCGACGCGCTCACGTTCACGCTGGCCACCGGCGACGCCGAGTTCAGGAACTCCGCCGCCGAGACCATCGAGGGCATCCGCCGCATCAAAGCCGGTATTCCCGGCGCGCTGACCTGCCTCGGCGTTTCCAACATCAGCTTCGGTCTCGGCAAGCCCGCGCGCGCCGTCCTCAACTCCGTCTTTCTCCATCACTGCGTCCAGGCCGGGCTCGACACCGCCATTGTCAACCCGGCCGAGATCAAGCCTTATGCCGAGATATCCAGTGAGGAACGCTCGCTCGCCGATGACCTCGTCTTCAACCGCTGTGGTGACGCGCTGCCACGGTTCATCACCTACTTCGAGCAGCAAAAGACCGTCGTCACCGCCGGCCCCTCGAAGGAGGACGAGACGCTGGCCGCGCTCGACGCCGCAGGCAAAATCCACTGGAAGATCGTCCACCGCAAACCCGACGGCGCCGAGGCGCTTATCAACGAGGTGCTTTTCGGCCAAGCGGACGTCCAGCAAATCGCCGCGGATTTCCTCGCGCAGAAGCAAACTGACGCGCCGGCGGCATTCGCGGCATTGAAACCGCGCCTCGTCCGTCAGCCGGTGGACGTTCTTAACAACGTGCTGCTGCCCGCGATGAAAGAGGTCGGCGACAAGTTCGGCGCGGGCGAGTTGATTCTGCCGTTTGTGCTCCAGTCGGCCGAGGCCATGAAGCGTTGCGTCGCGCATCTGGAGCAATTCCTCGAAAGGCAGGAAGGGTCGACGAAAGGCAGGGTCGTCCTCGCCACGGTCTTTGGCGACGTGCACGACATCGGCAAGAACCTCGTCAAAACCATCCTCAGCAACAACGGCTACACCGTGTTCGACCTCGGCAAACAAGTGCCGGTCTCGACCATCATCAACAAGGCGTTGGAAGTGAAAGCCGACGCCATCGGCCTCTCGGCGCTTCTTGTCTCCACATCGAAACAAATGCCGATCTGCGTGCAGGAACTCCACAAGCAGGGTCAGCAGATTCCCGTGCTCATCGGCGGCGCGGCGATCAACCGTAACTTCGGTTTCAAAGCCGGCTTCGTGGACGAAGCACGCACGCAGCTTTATCCCGGCGGCGTTTTTTACTCGAAGGACGCGTTTGAAGGGCTCAACTGGTGCGACAAGCTCACGCATTCCACCACACGCGCCGACACTATCGCCACGCAGCATCAGGCTGCGTGCGAATCGCTCGGCATGATTCAGCGCCTCGACCAGCAACGCGCCGACACCGCCGCCGGCCCGCGCGCGTTGCGCAGCAAGGTGAAGCTTGGCGTTGAGTTGCCCGCGCCGCCGTTCTGGGGATGGCGCGTCGTGCCCTACATCAACCCGCGAGAGATTTTTCCGCTGATTGACCGCAAGACGCTCTTCCTGCTTCAGTGGGGCGCGTCGAAGGAAAAGGACAAGGGCCGGCTCATCAGCGAGAAGTTCGAACCGTTGCTGCGGCAACTTGAAGACGAATTCGTCGCGAACAACTACCTGACGCCGAAAGCCATCTACGGTTATTTCCCCTGCGCCAGCGAAGGCAACTCACTCATCATCTATAACCCGCACGAGGCCACCGAGGGCGTGCCGCTGGCCGACCTCACCGAGGTGGCGCGCTTCAACTTCCCACGCCAGCCGGCTGGCGCCAAGCAAAGTCAGAATCTGTGTCTTGCCGATTACTTCGCGCCGACGCCCGCGTTTGCGCGTCAACTCGGCGTCCAGAGCGATCGCTGCGACGTGTTGCCGCTCCAGCTTGCCACCGTCGGCGCGCGCGGCACGGAAATCTGCGACGCGTTGAACGCGAAGAACGACTACACGCGGAGCTACTTCGTCCACGGCCTCTACGTCGAGACGGCCGAGGGAGTCGCGTCATGGATGAACGATCGAATCAAGCGCGAGCTGCGGCTCGACGCGCGGCGCGGCCTGCGTTACAGCTTCGGCTACCCCGCCCTGCCCGACCTCGCCGAGCAGGAAAAGATGTTCCAGCTGATGCCGATCAAGAAAGAGTTGGGCGTCGAGCTGACCACCGGCTACCAACTCAACCCCGAAGCCAGCACCGCCGCCGCGATTTTGCATCATCCCGAAGCAACTTACTTCGTCATCTGAAGCCTGCCTGCCGCGGTACCAACCGGTGCACGCAGCTTCTCAGCAGCACGTGAGCGCCGACCCAAACAGCCCAAGCCACCGCCAGCATGTGGCGCTGAGAATCATCGCAGTCTTCAAGCTCGTGAAAGCCATGCTGATGATGCTGGTGGCGTTGGGTGCGCACGCGTTGGTCAGCCACGATCTATCCCGATGGGCGCATGGCATGACAGGCGAGTTGCAGCTGCAGACGCACTCGCATCACGTCCAACTCCTGTTGGCCAAGCTCGGCGCCATGCAACCCCATTCGCTGGAAGCCATCAGTGCCGTGGCGTTCGGCTTCGCGGTGTTGCTCGCGACCGAAGGCGTTGGGTTGTGGCTGGAGAAACGCTGGGCCGAATACCTGACCATCGCCATCACGACCGCGCTGGTACCGATTGAGCTTTACGAAATCTGCCGTCACGCGACGGCGATGAAGCTTGTGGTGCTCTGTGCAAACGCGGCGGTCGTCGGCTACTTGGTCGTCGTGTTACGTCGAGAGCGACGATCGTAGATCGCTGGCAAACACCGGCCACATCACGCTGTGTGCTGGCATTGCCAAATCCCCAAGGGTCACGGCTTCGCCGGCGCCTGCCAGACGCGAACCCAGTCCACATCCATCTTCGTCTTGCTGTCCACGAGTGAACCATAGCCTTCGGCGGGACAGTTGCCGGCCCAGCTCTTGTCCTGAATCTCGCAAGTGAGCAGCAAATACTCGCTCCGGCGGGAGACGGCGTTGGTCGTGGCCCATTTCTCCACGCCGTCGTAGTAGAACGTATATCGTTCCGGCGTCCAATGCAGCGTGTAGACGTGCCATTCGCCCGGGAGCGGTTGTGCGCTGAATTCCGGGGTAACCTTCGTGCCTGCTGTTTTGTGGTTTTTGCCGTAGCCGTCCCAGTGGAGGTTGATGACATACATGTCGCGCAGGTCCTTGCCCTTGTTGTCACTGGCGCGGTGTTCGACAATGTCAATCTCCGTCCCCGCCGCCGCGGGATCTCCCAGTGGCTTGCCCATGGTAGGCGGCATCATCCAGAACGCGCCCCATTGACCGGGCGTGGTGCGAAAACGGATGGCCGCTTCGATGTAGCCATACGTCGTCTCGAACTTGCCCTTCGTCGACAGAAAGCCGGTACAATGCTTGCCATCCTTGGTATAGGTGGTGATCGACAACACCCCATCCTTCACCGCCACGGCATCGGCAGCGGACTGTCCACCTTTGCGGGGGCCAACCATCGCCGTCCATTTGGACACATCAAGCTTTTCGCCGTCGAAGTTGTCGTGCCAAACCAACCTGTAAGTCGATGGCGGCTCGGCTTGCACAGCGAGAGCCATCAGCGCAAAAGCAAGGAAGAGGGAAATCCGAGCGATCTTGTTCATGATATGCCTTTATCAGCCGCAGAAAACACATGTCGTGTTTACCATGCAAGCGCGGCTTGGCAAAGCATTTGTTGCAGACGCGCAGGAAGCCGCTGCGTGTGGCATCACTCCGCCCTCACACGACACACCCATAGCCCAACCATGAGTTCTGAGTCGAGCCTCAGAACCAGCAATATCACCAAAGAAGTTCGCGCAAAAAGAAGATGCTCAGGCTTTGCGGATCGTCCGTGTCTTGTGATCGTAGGTCGTGCGGCGGCCAAATTTGAACGACTCCACGGCCATCAGGCATGTGACGGAGTGCAGATAGCCCGCCTCGATAGGTGCGCGCGTGGGCTTGCCGCTGCGCATGCATTGCAGCCAGTTGAGGAAGTGGTCGGGGGTTTCAATCGGCTTGACCTCGTTGACGCCGCGGATCTTGCCATCGCGCTTCGGACCGCCTTCGGCGCTGTAGGTCGGCGCACCCCAGTTGTCCAGATTGAGCTGGCCTTTCTCGCAGAAGTAACGATGGCGATTGCCGCCCCCGTTGCCGAAGTTGCTCGAGTAAGCCACCATGAAGCCTTCCGGATACACCCAGAGCGCCTCGACATGATCGGGACAGGTGAACTTGTTTTCGTCCTTCCACGTGAACACGCCGCCGTTGCAGACACAACTCTTCGGGAACTTCACATCGGTAATGTAGTTATAGAGGTCAATGAAGTGGCAGCCAAGGTTCGCTATAGGGCCGTCGGTGTAGTCGAGGTAACCATACCAGCCGGTGTAAACACCGGCATCGAATGCCCGCTTCGGGGCGTTCATCAGGAACTCGTCCCACGCCACGTCTTCTTTCCTCAACTCCTTGGACTTTGGAAGGTGGGCTTTGACGTAACCATACCAATAAGGCTTTTCACCGTTGCGGCATTGCTCGATGCGCGACGCCTTGCCGAGAATGCCGGACTTCCACAGTTCGCGGCAGCCGGTGCTGGAGGGCAGACTGCGGGTCTGCGTTCCAACCTGCACGACGATACCCGCTTCCTTCACCGCATCCACGGCCCGGCAGAGTTCCTCCATGTTGCGCGCCATCGGTTTCTCAACATAAACGTGCTTCTTGGCCTTGGCGGTGGCCTCGAGCTGCATCGAGTGATGATGGTCGGGCGAGGCGATCATGACGGCGTCAATGTCCTCGCGCGCCAATATATCGCGATAGCTGACATACTGCTTCACATCGGTGCCATACCATTCCTTGCACATCGCGGCGGCTTCCTCTCGCGCGAACCGCCACGGGTCGGAAACGGCCACGTACTCGACGTTCTCAGCCTTGTCATGCTTATGCACGCCCGCCATGTGCGCGAGCCGGCCGCGGCCACCGCAACCGACTTGAGCGATGCGGATGCGGTCGTTAGCGCCCATGATGCGCGCATAGCTGCGCGCCGTCATGGCCGTTGCCGTCACGCCGGTGGCGGCGGCTTTGATGAAATCCCTGCGACTGTAATCTGTGTTCATGTTGAGAATTCCCTGGTTGATTATCCTATTCAGCGATCAGCCCTTCAGAATGGCACGTTTGGCGTGATCGTAACTCGTGCGTCGGCCGTATTTGAACGACTCCACAGCCATGAGACACGCGACAGAGTGCAGGTAGCCCGCCTCGATGGGTGCGCGTGTGGTCTTGCCAGTGCGCAGGCATTGCAGCCAGTCGAGGAAGTGGTCGGGCGTCTCGATCGGCTTGACCGGAACCACACCACGGATGCCGCCGTCGCGCTTCGGACCGCCCTCGGCGCTGTAGGTCGGCGCAGCCCAGTTGTCGAGGATGAGTTGGCCCTTCTCGCAGAAGAAACGATGGCGGTTGCCACCTGAGTTTCCAAAGTTGCTCGAGTAGGCCACCATGAAGCCCTCCGGATAAACCCAGAGTGCCTCGACGTGGTCGGGGCAGGTGAACTTGTGTTCGTCCTTCCACGTGAACACGCCGCCGTTGCAGACGCAACTCGTTGGGAACTGCACACCGGTAATATAGTGGTAGAGATCAATGAAGTGGCAGCCAAGGTTCGCCACGGGGCCGTCGGTGTAGTCGAGATAGCCATACCAGCCGGAAATGAGGCTGGCGTCGAACGGCCGTTTGGGTGCGTTGCCGAGGAACTCGTCCCAATCCACGTCCTCCTTCTTGATGTCCTTGACGTAGTGATACCAGTAGGGCCTCTCGCCGTTACGGCACTGCTCGATACGCGAAGCTTTGCCGAGAATGCCGGACTTCCACAGCTCATTGCAGCCCGTGCTGGTGGGGAGGCTGCGGATTTGCGTGCCAACCTGGACGACGATGCCTGCCGCCTTGACGGCGTCCACGGCCCGGCAAAGTTCCTTCATGTTACGCGCCATCGGTTTCTCAACGTAAGCATGTTTCTTTACCTTGGCGGTGGCTTCCAAATGCATGGAGTGATGATGGTCAGGAGAGGCGATCAGCACCGCGTCAATGTCCTTGCAGGCCAGCACGTCGCGGTAGCTGGAAAACTGCTTCACGTCGGTGCCATACCAATCCTTGCAGAGCGCGACGGCCTGCTCGCGCGCGATGCGCCACGGGTCGCTCACCGCCACATACTCGACGTTCTGCGCCTTGTCGTGTTTGTGGATACCCGCCATGTGCGCGAGCCGGCCGCGCCCGCCGCAGCCGATTTGGCCAAGGCGAATGCGTTCGTTGGCGCCCATGACGCGGGCGTAGCTGCGCGCCGTCATAGCGGTGGCTGCCGTGCTGACAGCGGCGGTCTTGATGAAATCTCTGCGACTACAAACATTGCTCATTGTGGGGGTGGCTCCTGAGTTGGCTGTTGAATATGCGCTTCACAGTGTTGCCGATGATTCGAGTCGCGCGCATCCTACGCTTCGGCTTGTTCGCAGCGCTACATGGAAACCAACGGATGCTGGTATTTTTCCGACGCGTTCACTCGCCGCTCTCCAGAGCACAAGTCGGATATTGCTCTTCCGCTCGCGGAATCACCGAGCCGTTGCGAACACGCGCATGGACTCTTCAGATGCCGATGAGCGATCTCTCTCGCAGTTCACGGTCTGGCCTTTGCCTTCTTCGACTGCGACGGCTGCTTGGGAACGACGACGTTCATCAGTTTGCGCCATTCCAGAACGCGGGCGAACTCGGCCGCGTCGGCGGTGGAGGCGTTGTAACGGGACACGTCCATGTCCTCGTAGAGGGCGCGGTGCAGCGCAGCGTCGAACTTCGGGTTCAGCGTGTTGGTCTGCACGCCTGTCGCATCGCGCCACGCGCCAAGCCGGGCGCGGAGTTGCTTGACGCGTTCCGACTCGCGTTCGGCGAGGTTGTTCTTCTCGCCGATGTCGTTCGCGATGTTGAACAGCTCGACGCGGCCTTCGTAGTATTCAATGAGTTTCCAGTCGCCGTCGCGAACTGCGCCGTCAGGCTGACCGCCCTGGTTGTTGTAGTGTGGAAAATGCCAGAAGAACGGCCGGTTCGGCACTTCGCCGCCAGCGAGCAGCGGCGCAAGGCTTACACCGTCGAGACCCGATGGCACGGACTGGCCGCATATCTCCAGCAGCGTCGGCACCCAGTCGCTATTCACCACTGGCGCGTTCACGACGCGGCCAACGGGCACGCGGCCCGGCCAGCGGACAATGAGAGGGATGCGCAGCCCGCCTTCGTGAACGAACCCTTTGCCGGCGCGATACGGCGTGTTGTGCGTGATCTTCTGGTGCGGACCTTCAGGCACATGCAAACCGCCGTTGTCGGAGGTAAAG
>Ga0265297_10007037_pt1 | contig 15852 bp, 13 predicted proteins | sample Munlanlwell13791_FD_192502 | JGI IMG/M metagenome (GOLD analysis project Ga0265297, IMG submission 192502) | Leachate microbial communities from a municipal landfill in Southern Ontario, Canada - Leachate well 137-91 | ecosystem: Engineered > Solid waste > Landfill > Unclassified | place... | reverse complement strand
TGCGTCTCCGCCGTTTAACAGTGCTCTGCTGATGGCGATGCTCTCTATTTCCATGGAGAGCGGTATCAAATCGGCCTGTTCAATGACCGACATAAAAGAATCAACGATGTTTTTTGGAGCGGCGCCAATCATTATTTTATCAGAGTCAATAAACTGCCAATCAAAATAAAGTCTGTTTGTTTCTATTGGAAAATGTTGGCTCAGAATGCTTTCCACGAAATCATGGTTAACACTTTCCCTTTTATTTTTTGGAATAGTAACTATCTTGAGATAACTTTGCGATTCCGGCAGGGAAGCGATTACTGATCTAGTTGAAAGATATCTGCCCCTTACGTTTTTTACGCAAGTTTTGATTGTTTTTATTACTTCCGGAGCGTTTTTTATTTCGCCGTTAACAATCATTCCCTCAGGGATGGGGGTTTCATTAAAACTTGTTAAAACCAAATATTCTTTGCCTCGCAAATTTTTTATAAATTTCAATTCGGCAATTTTAATGCTTTTGTCGCCGATGTCCAATCCAAAAGCTAAATTTTTTGGAGAAAAAAGCATAAAATATAATCTTTACTCGCAGGATTATTTCAGATATGTCGCGTAAGCGACACCGAAATTGATAATTGAAAATTGGTCACTGAAAATTTATTCTACAGATGTCCAACTTCCTTTAAGCTCACTCCATCCGCCGGAGGGCCCGGATGAAAATGAAACATTTTCAATTCCTCTTTCGTAATCTAAAATTAAATTATTTCCAATATTTAAACGATACGCGCAGATTTCTTTGAACGTTGCGTTATTTCCCAAATCTATTATACCATACGGCGCGTAAAATATCGCCCCGTTTGCGCGGTTTCCGACATCTATGGCATTTTGCGTACTGCTGTTCAAGGTGGAAACAACCGCAAGATAGCTCCCGTCTTCGGCGCCGGCGAGAATCGCATCATTGCCCAAAGTAATAATGCCATCGGCAATTAAGATTCCACTTGTTGCGCCATACGATGAATCAAGTCTTATGGTTGCATAACTGTTTCCAACTGTAATATTACCGGTAACATAAATTGTGCCAGTGATATTCAGTGTTGCTCCGCTTGCAACCGTCAGATTGCCATTGATTTTTTTTGGGCCCAAAGAAGTGGTTCCAGATACATTTACATTGCCTTCGGTTGTGCCACCTTCCGCGGCGTCATTCTTCCACTCATCAATAAGCGCATCGGAGATGGGCATATTGGTCGGACCCGGATCAGTCGGACCGGTGACTGACGTCGGACAATGTCTTGCCCAACCGACTGCTGTCCAAAAATAATTTTGGCACCATAAATTTTTGCCGACGGTTGAAAAGGATATATCGGTTGTCGTGGCATTTCCGCTGATACTTGAGCCGGATATTTCGTTTGCCAAAACATTTCCGGTGACACTTGAATCATATAAATGAGAAGTTGATGCATTGCCATGAATATCCGAATCGTCAATGGTGTGGGCGTAGGCATTACCGTCAACGCGCATGTTGTCAATTCCGGTTGTTATACCGCCTAACCAAATTTTGAAATTCGCATCTTTGCCGCTCGTCACCCAAGAACCGCCGGACCAGTTTTGCGAATAGAGCATTGTTCCGCCTCCATAATCATCAAAAGCATCAATGCCCATTGTCCAATATTTTGTGCTTGATTGTGAAGCATCCAGTACAAGCCAATACTTTGTTCCGGCATAGACTGGAGGGGGATTTGAAAAAGCGGCGTTAATCCATCCGTATGACGTGGAAACGTCGGAGGCGTCAATGTTTGAAGACGCTATAATAGTTGTGCCCGGCAAATTGTTATTGTCATTTACTATTTTTACGCTGATGTCGCCAGGCCAGTTGCTTCGTTTTATGTAAATACTAATTTTGTTTAAAACATTGGTGATTGATGGCGTAAAACTTTGCGCGATATCAATCTGCGGATTGGTTTTGGCAAAAATAAAATCGCCGTTTTTAACAGTCCATGATTGGTCGGCGTCAAGAGCTGTTCCGCCGGCCACATAAAGATCGCCCGTGATTTCGGAGTCGCTCCATCCAGAAACATCGCCATGTGAATAAACACTGCCGTTAATTCTGGCGCCCGTTCCCATTTCCAGGCCGCCTTGTCCGACTTGCATGCCATAAACAAAACTGGATATATCGGTATTTACTGATGCTTTTGTACGGATAACACTTTTACTCATGGCTTTTGTTTTGTTTGGGTAATAGGCGGTTGCTTCTATTTGTTTTATATCACCGCCAATGTTGGTGACAACGGTATCAAAAACTCCGCCGCCAAAAACTTCGTCAGACTCGCCGTTGTATCCGCCGCCAAAACTTCCGCCGCAATTTGTGCCGGAAGTTTGATTTAAGCACCAAATCGCTTTTTGGATGCCAGCCTCGGCAATGGAATTTGTTATAACCTTCAAATCTTCTTTTTTCTCCGCGTTTCTGGCGTAGACAGCAACGTTTACCAGGCTGATGCTGTAAAGCAGTAAAATTGACATTAAAACACCCGTCACTATTAGAATGTATCCGCGAGGTTTTGTCATATTCATTAAAATTTAAATTTTATCGTTATTTTCTGTCATTTTGAGGAGTCCTAATTGTTCCGAAAGGAGATGAAGAATCTCATGATTTAACCGAGATTTTCTGGTTGAGTACTCTTTCAGAATGACAAAAGCGGAACGGGCACAATGGCGTGAAGGCACTATTTATTTCTTAAATAAGCTGAAGAAGATATCTCTTCTTGAAAGACTGTATTGTCTTGAAAATACGCTGATGCGCTGACATAAGATGCCAAGGAAGGCGTTTCTGAGCTATATCTGAAAGCAATGCTATCCATTTTGTCTGAAATTTTTCTTTTCAAATCTTTTCTTTGGCTCGTCGAATCAGCGTCGGTTTCTATATAAAAATCAGATCCTGTTTTATAAAAAACCGCATAATCAAATATTCCGCTGATTGTGTTTTTGTTTTCATCTATTGCCGGCATTTTAAAAATTATTGTGGAAGATGAAGATGTGTAGGCAACTGTACCAATGGTTTTTTCCGCGACAATGGCATTTGAGGCTTCGGCTGTTTCGCGGAAAGTTTTAACAAAAACGGTTTTTTGCATTTTAATAACAGAGGCAGAGTTTTCCATCCTGTATAAATTGCAATGGCTAATATAAAGGCCGAGAATAACAATAATAATTATAGCGAATATGGAAAGCACAATTACTGTTTCTATTATTGTAACACCGCGATTTTTCATATCATTGAGTTCTCAAAGTAGAGAGAATAATGGATTTATTAGTTCCTTTTTCAACCCAGCTTACGGTTATGTCAATTTTTTTAATATCCGAAGATGAATAAGGCTCTGAAATTGTCAGTTTTCCAATACCGTCAGGTAAGTTATTGATTCCGAAACGCCGCCATTCTTTTGGAATACCGCCTTGTGCCAAGCCTTCAAAGTTCCAATAATTTACTGTGGTGCCATAAGATAGAGATATATTGTCAAAACGGGTTGGAGTACCAACATCCGCTAACGCCAAAGAGCCGGAAGAAATAGACGCATCTGTTATATCTTGTATTTTGGTGTCATCCAAATAGAGCGAAATGGCACTTCCGGCAGCCGTAATTTTTAATTTATACCAGGTGCCGGCGCTTAAAGTTCGGAAAGACTCATAAACAGTACTTGTTATTCCGCCAACTTTTTTTTCTAAGGCAATTTTGTCAGACTTAATATAGAAAAAGTAATAGTTATTTATATCCTTAGTTCTAAACATCAATCCGGTTTTAATTGGCGTAGAAGAAGCTTTTAGTGAAGCTTCAAAAGTAAAATCAGAAATGGCATCGTTTGGCAACAACATTAGATTCAAGGTTGAAGTTGCAGATGATAGTTCCAGTGTTTCCGGTGAAGACGGCGCGGAAATATCATTTACGGTCCCAGCCGCCCCATTATTATAAATAATATTTACGAAATCCGCGTTTGTTCGGGTTGTTAAATCGGAGATCGGCAAATTCCGGAGAATCTCCATTTGTTCTTGCGCCAATTTATACGCGCCGGTGTGGAGTGATCCTGTTTTGTTCATTTGAATGATACTTAAAAGTGTGGCAAATACAAAAATTGCGCCGGAAACAAGGGCCACCGCAAGTAGTGCTTGAATTAGACCAAAACCCTTTGGGGAGTGGAACATAGAATTTTTAAAACAGAATTTAGAAAATAGAAAATAGAATAATTGTGTGCGCAAAGCGCACTCATTATTAACTTCTATTTTCTATTTTCTAAATTCTAATTTTCTATATCGCTTGACTCATGCTGTATATCGGAGATATAACCGCAAAAGCGATAAGTCCGACAACGCCTCCTAAAAAGACAATAAGGATAGGTTCAATAATTGAAGATAGATTTTTAGTTATATCCGAGACTTCATTTTCGTAAAAATTTGCCAACTCCGATAAGAGCGTGTCCAATGTTCCTGATTTTTCTCCAACCATAACCATTTGCGTAACAATCGGCGGATAAAGTTTTGGAAATTTTAAAAGAGAAGCATTGATGGATACGCCGCGTGAAAGCTCCTCTGATACTAAAAGGCAAGCTTCTTTATAGTAAATATTTCCCAAAACCGTTCCGGTTATTTTAAATCCTTCAATTACCGGAATGTCAGTTTTTAGAAGAGAACTGATAGTACGGCAAAAACGAGCAAGATTTATTTTTTTTATAATCGGCCCGACTATCCAAAGCTTCAGAAGTGAAAAGTGGATAATTTTTTTTCCCTGCGCCGTTCGGGAAAAGACCGTAAAGCCGACAATAATGGCGGAGACAATTAAAATTAAAAGTATTCCATGATAATTTACGAATTTTGAGATGGCGATTATAATTTTTGTCGCCAAGGGCAATTCTATATTCATTTCGTCAAAGATGGATAAAACATTGGGAATAACATAGACAAACATCATAATGCCGATTCCCACGGTAGCCACGACAATAACAGCCGGATAAATCATGGCGCCTTTTACTTTTGAGGTTATGTCGTGATCTTTTTTCATCTGGTTGGAGAGTTGCTCAAGATTATTTTCAAGGTTTCCGGACAGTTCGCCAATTTGAATCATATTAACAAAATATTCCGGAAATACTTTTGGGTACTTTGCGAGCATTGAGGCTAAAGTGTCTCCCTCCATTACGCCGTCTTTTATATCGGTTAAAATGGCGGAAAACTTTTTGCTTTTTGTTTGCATGGCGAGCGTTTCCAGCGCTTCTGAAATGGACAGCCCCGCTCTGACCATAACCTTGAAGTTTTCAGCAAAAAATATTTTTTCCGAAGTTGGAACACTTCCGATTCTGGAAAGAGTGTTTAATATTTTTTTTAACAGGGAATCGTCTTGTGTTATTTTTTCCGCCTTTGGTGATGCCGGCGTTTGCAATTTGGTTTTTGCCGGTTCTTTTTTTTGAAGAGCTACGCTCTTTTTTGGCGTTTCTTTTTCAAGCTCAAAAACATTATCTTCAATAATTTTTTTTGCGTTCTCTTTTAATGCGGTTTTTTTTCCTCCCATAAATACAGCTTCATTAGCTTGTTAGCTTCATTAGCTTGTTAGAAATTCCTAAAAAGCTACGGAAGCTATGGAAGCTAAAAAGCTAATTTTATTCTTTTGTCACTCTGATTATTTCTTCAAGTGAAGTTTGGCCGTTGATGGCTTTTATAAATCCATCCATTACCAAAGTTATCATTCCGCCATCTTTGGCGGCTTCGGCGATTTGCACCGCGTCGGCTTTTTTATGTATCAGCTCTTTTATAGGTTGGGTGATTTCCATAACTTCATAAATACCCAACCTTCCTTTATATCCGCTGTTTTTACACTTGGCACAGCCTGTTGACCTGTAAAAATTTATTGTGCTCAGTGTTTGTTTTGCTTTTATAAAATCCAATTTTTGCAAAGATTTTACAATATCTTCTACATTATATAATTTACCCAGTTCTTTTACAGCTTCTTTATCCAATTTGTAAGTTTGTTTACATTCGGGGCAAAGTTTTCTCACCAAGCGTTGAGCAACGATCATATTGGTCGTAAAAGCGATTAAAAATGGCGGGATACCCATATCGCCAAGGCGGGGAAGAGATGTTGGGGCGTCATTGGTGTGGAGCGTTGAAAGCACCAAATGGCCGGTCAAAGCGGCGTGAACGGCAATGTCAGCGGTTTCGTTATCGCGGATTTCGCCAACCATGATAATATTCGGATCTTGGCGCAAGAGAGAACGCAAGCCGGCGGCGAAAGTGAATCCGATTTTGCTGTTGACTTGGCTTTGATTTACCCCCAGCATTTTGTATTCAACTGGATCTTCAATAGTAGAAATATTGACTTCGGGTTTATTTAAAATTCCTAAAACGGAGTAAAGAGTTGTGGTTTTTCCCGATCCGGTCGGTCCGGTTGCTAGAATGATGCCGTGAGGTCTTTTTATGTTACGTTTTACTATCTCCAAAGGTTCGGGCAGAAGCCCCAACTGCTCTAAGGTGAGAGCGACGTTGGTTTCGTTTAAAAGACGCATGACAATTTTTTCGCCGTCAAAGATTGGAAGAACGGAAACACGGACGGAAAAACGGTATTCTTTTGTTTCTATCTTAAAGCGGCCATCTTGCGGAAGGCGATGTTCATCTATTTTTAAGTTAGAGAGAATTTTTATTCTGGCGGCAATTCCCGGATGAATGGCTTTTGGCAGAGTCATAACTTTATGCAACATGCCGTCAACCCTGTATCTTACGCACAATTCTTTTTCATTCGGTTCAATATGTATATCGGATGCGCCTTCAAAAATCGCATGTTCCAGCAAACTGTCAACGATTCTTACGATGGGCAGGTTTTCCGCCAACTCCTGAAGTTTCTTTTTATCTTCTTCTTTCACCGGCTGTTCGGTAATTTTTTTAAATTCCGCCGAGAGTGAGAGGCGATATTGTTTTAAGGTTTCTTCAAGCATGGCCGGCGTTGTTACGTATATTTCCGGCGTAAGCTCGTTTTTTCGGCCGATAAACTCAAAAGTCTGGATGTCGTCGGGATTTGTAACCGCCAAGCGCAAACAGTCATCCTTTTTTTCAAAAGCTATTACTTTGTGCGTTCCGGCAATAACCTCCGGAACTAAAAATAAAATATCTTTGCGGATTACTTTGTCTTTTAATTCCACAAAAGGCAATTTAAAGTACTCGGCCGTTGTTTTGTATAATTTTTCCTCGGTTAATACTTTCTTTTGCAATAAGAAAGTTTCCAAATTGGTTTTTTCTTTTATTGCCGTTGCTTCATAAGCGTCAAGATTTTTCTTTGTGGCAATTTTTTTTCTGAGGATGATTTCTTTTAACCGCGAAGTATAGAGCATAGGAATTAGAGATTAGAATCTAGAAAATAGATTAATAATGAGTGCGCTTTGCGCGCACGCGATCATTCTATTTTTTAACCTTTATTTTCTGATTTCTATTATACCACTCTTGATGCAACTCTAAAAACATGTTATTATAAAAATAATAAATAAGGGTTAAAATTGTTGGAAATATGATGTTTTTTGAATGGCAAAAAAGTAATTTTGGAAAAATTTTTGCAAATAAGCAAACCTGGCATGACGGTTTTTTTATTTATAATTTTTTCACTTCTTTCACATTATTACTTTTTGTCTGGGGTGAAGTTGTTTGGGTGATGTTCGCGTTAAATAACGCAAGCTTTTTAACCCTGCATTATTCCATATATTTCGGAGTGGATTGGCTGGGAGATGTTTATAATTTTTTGGTTTTTAGTGGAATCGCAACTTTTATTTTTTTGGTTAATTTTTTGATGGCAATCGCGTTTTACGCAAAAAGAAGGTTGCTGTCTCGTTTTCTTTCAGCGTCAGCATCGTTGATTTTGCTTTTTCTTTTAATCGCGACGTCACTGATAATTTATATCAATTGGAACAATCCCGGATTGTAACGAAAACTTTATGAATCTTTATGATGTAATACAAATCGCCATTATCGCAACACTATCATTTGCCATTGCTTTTTGGTTAACTCCGCTTTTAACCCATTTTTTATTTAAATATAAAATGGGAAAAACCATTAGAGACAGCTCTGTTGCGCCAATCGCCTCAAACCTTCATAAGGCCAAATCTGGCACGCCGACCATGGGTGGCATTTTGATTTGGTTTACGGTTTTGTTTTTATCGGTGTTTATATATTATGGATGGAAGATTTTTGGCTGGGAAAGTTTTAATTTTTTAAATTTTTTCTCCCGATCGCAAACTCTTTTGCCTTTGGGCGCCCTGGTTGCCTCAGCTTTGGTCGGGTTAGTTGACGATTGGTTTAATGTTAAAAAAATCGGTCCGGCCGGGGGCGGTTTAGCCATAAGGCATAGGCTTTTAATTTATACTTTAATTGCTCTTGTGGGGGCATGGTGGTTTTATTATAAATTGGAATGGGATGTGATTCATGTGCCATTTTTGGGAAATTTTAATATCGGAATTTGGTATATTCCGCTTTTTATTTTTATAATTGTCGCCACCAGCTTTTCAGTTAATGAAACTGACGGCTTGGACGGCTTGGCCGGAGGAACGCTTTTAGCCGCTTTTTCCGCTTATGTGGTAATCGCCCTTGTTCAGGAAAAAACAGATTTGGCCGCTTTTTGCGCGGCAATCGTTGGTGCGCTTTTGGCGTTTTTATGGTTTAATATCAATCCGGCCAGATTTTTTATGGGCGACACCGGTGCCATGTCTTTGGGAGTAACCCTGGGCATTGTCGCTCTTCTTACAAATACAGTGATACTCTTGCCGCTTATAGGGTTTGTATTCATGTTAGAATCTTTATCTGTTATTATTCAGATGAGCTCAAAAAAAATAAGAAAGAAAAAAGTTTTTCTTTCCGCTCCCATTCATCATCATTTTGAGGCAATTGGTTGGAGTGAGCCGAAAATCGTCATGCGTTTTTGGATTATTTCCGCCGTTACAACCGTGATTGGGCTCATACTATTTTTGGTTGATAAATAAAAAAATATTGCTAAATATCCCCGAAAAAACGGGGATATTTTTTTGTATCCCTTTATATTTCCGTCAATAAGTGCTATACTATGGATTGATTGTTAATTTTAACTTTTAACAATTTTTTATTTATGCTAAATAAATTGACTAAAATTTCAAAGCCCAAAAATTCAAAAAAAATTGATATTGATTTAAGCTTGCCACTTATTATTTTGGCTGATTCTGTTCTTTTTCCTGATCTGACAATCCCTTTGGCGGTTGGCGACAAGAGATCGTTGGAAGCACTTGAAGCATCTGCGAATAATAATAAATTTTTGGTTTTTGCCAGTCTTAAAAGAGGAAAAGTTGAATCGGCAAAAACGGAAGATATTTTTAGAGTAGGCGTATTGGCAAAAATTTTGGAAGTAACCAAAGAAAATGACGGAACTGCCCGCGCGCTTATCCAAACTATTGATCGCGTTAAAATCTCTGATTTCATAACCGAGGATCCGTTTTTTAGAATAAAGCAAGAACGACTTTCCAAACCCGCCGCGGACGGCGAAGAGCGCAACGAAAGAGTTGAGGCCTTGATGCACAGTGTTGTTAATCAATTTAAGGAATGTATTAATCTGGGCGCCAGTGTTCCTTTTAATATTCTTTTAATTGTCACAAATATGACTGACCCGTGGCAACTTACCAATATAATATCTGTGAACTTGGATTTTAAAGTTTCTGAAAAACAGGCGATTTTGGAGGCTGATGAAGCGCCGGAAAAATTGGAGCTTTTGAACGCCGCGCTAGCCAGGCAAATAAAAGTTTTGCGAATGGCCAAAAAAATTCAAAACGAAACCGGGCGGGAAATTGGTAAAATGGAACGGGAGATGTATCTTCGCGAGCAATTGAAAGCCATTGAAAAAGAATTGGGCGTGTCCGGCGGTCTTTCTGAGACTGAAGAATTGAGAAAAAAAATTGAAGACGCTTCCATGCCGGCCGATATAGAGAATAAGGCTTTAAAAGAACTCTCACGCTTGGAAAGGATGCCGTCTTTTTCGCCAGAGCTAAGTTTTTTGCGGACATATTTGGACTGGCTCACGGATTTACCATGGGCTAAAGAAAGTAAAACCAAAATTAATATTAATGAAGCGAAGAAGATTTTAGATCAAGATCATTTTGCTTTGGAAAAAGCCAAAGAAAGAGTTTTAGAATATCTTTCGGTGCAAAAGCTTGTCGGAAAAATAAAAGGTCCGATACTTTGTTTTGCTGGGCCGCCCGGAACGGGAAAGACTTCCATGGGTATGTCCATCGCTCGCGCGCTAGGGCGTAAATTTGTAAAAATCAGCTTGGGCGGAATTCGTGATGAGGCGGAAATCCGAGGGCATAGACGGACGTATGTCGGCGCTCTGCCCGGCCGCATCATCCAAGGAATAAATACGGCTGGCACAAAAAATCCGGTATTTATGCTTGATGAAATTGATAAAATCGGCAATGATTTTCGCGGCGATCCCGGTTCGGCGCTTTTGGAAGCCTTGGACCCGGAACAAAATTTCGCTTTTTCCGATCATTATTTGGAAGTTCCTTTTGATTTATCTAATGTGATGTTTATAACCACAGCTAATATTTTGGATACCATTCCGCCGGCTTTGCGCGACCGTTTGGAAGTTATTGAATTTCCGGGTTATATTGAAGAAGAAAAAATGAAAATCGCGCAGGATTTTATTATCCCCAAACAAAGCGAGGCTACGGGCATTGATATTAAGAATATAGAAATAACGGAAAGCGCTTTGCGAAAAATAGTAAGGCAATATACTCTTGAGGCCGGTGTCCGCAATTTGGAAAGGCAGATTGCCGCAATAATGCGCAAAGTGGCTAAGAAAATTATTTCCTCGGAAAAAAAGAAAATTGAAAAAATCATTATTGAAGAAAAAGATTTGCCAAAATATTTGGGACCAGCTGATTTTGAATTGACATCAGCATTGAAAACCGATGATGTGGGCGTCGTAAACGGATTGGCGTGGACTCCGGCCGGAGGTGATATAATACAAATAGAAGTTAACAGAATGCCGGGATCCGGAAAATTAATTTTAACCGGCCATCTTGGGAAAGTTATGCAGGAATCGGCACAAACCGCTTTTTCTTATGCCCGCGCGCTCAAAAAATATAATATAAAAAATGAAGATTTGCATGTTCATGTGCCGTCGGGTGCGATTCCAAAAGACGGTCCGTCGGCCGGCATTGCCATTGCCACGGCGATTATTTCTTCTTTAACGGGGAAGAAGGTGAGGGGTGGCATAGGCATGACCGGCGAGGTCAGCTTGCGCGGAAGGGTCATGGAAATTGGCGGCGTTAAAGAAAAGATATTGGCGGCTCATAGAGCCGGATTGCAAACTATAATTTTGCCGAACGATAATAAAAAGAACATAGATGACGTTCCGGCACATATCAGAAAGACACTCAATATAATTTTTGCCAAAAACATGGACGAAGTTTTGAAGAAGGCTATAATGGAAGAGTAAATGTGTTTCATTTTTGAATCGTGTGTAAAACAACGGAATGATTTTAAGATAAGTGCTTTATGAGCAAACCGGATTATCTGTTGATATTTTTGATTATTGTATTTGTTGGTTTTGGAATTTTAATGTTGTCCTCCGCCAGCGCGCCTTTTGCTATTAACAAATTTGATAATGCTTATTATTATGTAACACGGCAACTTCGCGGTCTTTTGATTGGCGTTTTTTTGTTTTTCTTTTTTTCGCGTCTTGATTATAGAATCTTGAAGAAATACAGCAACTGGATATTGGGAGGAACGATATTGCTTTTGCTTTTAGTGTTTATTCCCGGCATTGGAGCTGATTATGGAAAGGCTAGGAGTTGGGTAAATATTCCCGTTTTTGGCTCTTTTCAGCCGGCGGAATTTGCAAAATTGGGTCTCGTGATATTTTTTTCAGCTTGGCTGGAGCACAAGATTTTAATAACTAGATCTTCTTTTTGGGATATTTTTATAAAATTTTTAATTATTTTGGGAGTGATTTGCGGCCTTGTGCTTTTACAACCGGATATGGGTACGATGTCCATTTTAGCTTTAATTGCCTTGCTGGTTTATTTTGCTTCTGGCGCGCCATTATATCAATTTGGAATATTGGCGGGCTTAGGCGGATTAGGCGCTGTTATTTTGGTTATAATTGCTCCATACCGTTTGGCGCGGTTTACGGCTTTTTTAAACCCCTCGGTTGATCCCTTGGGAATTGGATATCATATCAGCCAAGCGCTTTTAGCAATCGGCTCAGGACGTCTTTTTGGTGTCGGACTTGATAAGTCACTGCAAAAATTTCAATATCTGCCCGAGGTTTCCGCTGATTCAATTTTTGCCGTTATTGCCGAGGAGCTGGGATTTTTGTTTTGTGTTTTATTTGTCGCCGGATTGATTCTTTTGTTTATAAGAGGAATAAAAGCCGCTGGTAACGCTCCGGATTTTTTTGGCAAGCTTTTGGCAACCGGAATCATTGGCTGGATTGTTATTCAGTCATTTATAAATATAGCGGCTATGCTTTCTTTAATGCCTTTGACTGGCGTGCCATTGCCTTTCGTGAGCTACGGTGGAACGGCGTTGATGACCACTTTGGCCGCTTGCGGGATTTTAGTGAATATTTCCAAGTGGTCTAATTAAAGAAAGAGCTCATGAGAATCCTTGCATTTAATGAAACCATGTGCGGGGTTGACAAAATAATAAAAATGTTCTAATTTTGTAAGCAAAGGAGAAAAAAATGGAGGACCAAGAAAATAATCTTACTAAAAGCTTAATCGTTTTGGCGCTTGATGGCTACGCTATTATTGGCATCATATTGCTCGGTGCGATCGCTTTTAAGCAAAATTGGGGAACAAAATGGTGGATCATTGTATTTTGTATAGCAATGTTAGTTATATTTTTGTTATCAATCGCCAAGTCTCTTAAGAGAATGAAAAAAATGGCGAGGTAGGTTCCAACAGGGTAGCCAAAAACCCTGTTTTTTGTTACTATTAAATCTATGAAAGATAGAAAAAAAATATTTTTGTCAGGCGGGGGAACGTTGGGATCAGTGATGCCTTTGATTGCGGTTTGGGAAATATTGCGAAAAAATTATGAATGTATTTGGATTGGCGGTACCAGGGGAATTGAAAAGAAGGTCATCAAAGAAAAAAACATCCGCTATATTGGAATACCTGCCGGAAAAATCAGGAAATATTTGAGCGCGAAAAATATTCTCGCGCCTTTTTTAATTTTAGCTGGTTTTATTACTTCATTATTCTATCTGTTAATTTATCGTCCGTATGCCATAATTGTCTCCGGCAGTTTTATCTCCACGCCTTTGATTTGGGCAAGTTGGATTTTGGGCATTCGTTCCATTGTGCACCAAGAGGATATAAAAATCGGCTTGTCCGGCCGCTTAACAATACCTTTGGCAAGCGCAGTCACTACAGCTTTTAAAGAAACATCTGAGGCGATAAAACAAAAGAATGTTTATTGGATTGGCAATCCGATACGCGAGATTTTTAAGGATTTAAAAGACGCGGAAATTAAAAAATGGAAAAAAGGAAATTTGCCACTCATCTTGATTTTGGGTGGGGGATTGGGATCGGAGAGAATAAACAATGCCGTAAAAATAATTGCGCCAAGCCTTGCGGATAAAGCGCACATAATTCATCTTACGGGAAAAAATAAAACTAATCATTTGAAAATAAAAAATTATACCCAGCTTGAATATGCGGGTGATGAATTGGCGCCGTTAATGGCGGCGGCTGATATTGTGGTTTCCCGCGCCGGGCTTTCAACTATCGGCGAGCTGGCTTTTTTGGGAAAACCGACCATTTTAATTCCGCTTCAAGGAGTGGGGCAAGAAGAAAATGCTGATTATTTTTTTCGCAAAAATGCCGCCGTTGTTGTTGATGAAAATGCCGGCAAGCTGAAAAAAGAATTATTGGAATTGCTTGCCGGTAACAATAAAAGAGAGGCGTTGGGAAAAAATATAAAAAATATTTTTCCTCCGGATTCCGCGGAAGCGTTGGCAAGGCTAGCAAAAGGATGAGATTCTTCAGTACATTCCGTTTCGTTCAGAATGACATGTGTATTTTGTTTGTCATCATGAGGGGTACCCATTTATTGTCATTCTGAGGGAGTACCCGACCGAAGAATCTCGTATTTTTATAAAAATAAAAAATCAGCTCCAATTGAAGCTGATTTTTTTAAATATTGTTTTTATATTTCATCTTCCTCTTCGTCCAAACCCATATCCACATCATCCTCGTCTTCTTCGCCGCCCAGTTTTACGCCTTCTTCTTCTCCGTCTTCCCATTTTTCTTCTTCCATGTTCTCATCATCTAGGCTCATTAAGTTGTCTTCGTCTTCAAAATAATAGTCTTTTGGCATATTTTTGTTTCAGATATTTATATTTTTTTATATAGATATCCCTACACATTAATTATATTATTTTTTTTAATTATAATTTTTTTTATTTCGCCAGTCAAATAATTTTTTGACCGTGATTTTATGCGTACGAAATTTGGCGCATAACCATAGTATACATGATTCTTACCACACTCAAAAAAAACTGTCAACGTCTTTCCAAGTATTTTGTTTTTTGCCGCATTTTGCAGGGTAATATCAAGCTTCTTGATTTCATCCAAACGTTTTTTCATGATTATGGACTTTATTGGCAAAAGCGCGGCTGCCGGAGTGCGCGGGCGGGATGAATATGGGAAATAATGGATTTTTGACAGTTTTAATTTTTTTGCCAAAGCGATGGTTTTTTGAAAATCGGAATTTTCTTCTCCGGGAAAACCGACAATAATATCAGCGCTAATATTGAAAAGGGGATCTATGTTTCGCAATTTGGAAACAATGTTTTCTATTTTTTTAATTTTTACCGGCCGGCTCATTTTTTCCAAAATTTTTTCCGAGCCGGACTGGATGGAAAAATGGAGGTGCGGCATGAGACGGTCATCTTCAAAGAGGTTGATAAATTTATCATTTACAAGCCGCGGATCAATGGAGCCAAATCTGATGCGGGGGATTGAAGTTTCTTTTAAAATTTTTTGAATAAGTCCGACGATATTTTTATATAACAAAATATTTATTCCGGTTAATACTATTTCTTTTATTCCTAAAGCTTCTTTTCCCTTTATTGTTTGTATGATTTTTGCAGGCGGGACGCTTTTTGATTTGCCGCGGATAAGGCGTGTAACGCAAAAACTGCACTCAAAGTCGCATCCCGTTTGGATTTTTATAAACGACCGCAGCCGATAATCACGCGTTGTTTCCCCTATGTTGGGGACGGATTCAAAATGCTGATTAATGTGCCTTATTAAGGCCGCGTCATTTGTGAAGTACGAATCAGTTTCAAGAATCTTTTCCAAAAAGCAACCCAAAACATAAACGGTTTTGCCTTGCCGTTTATATGATCTGACTGCCTGCTTTACATCTGATTCGGCGCGGCCGGTTACGCTGCAAGAACGGACAATGACAACTTCCGCTTGGCTAATGGGCACAAGTTCGTGCTTTTTTTCCAATCTGTCTGCCAACTCATCTGATTCGGCGATATTTACCCGGCAACCGAATGTTTTTATGTAAAATTTCATATTTAAGCATAATATCGGAAAAATTAGCACCTGGCAAGCTCAAAGGATTGAAAAGCCGCTTTGCGAAACTAGCGGGTTTACGACACCCGCTAGTTAAAATAGGCTGGATTACTGTGTTAGTTTAGGTCTCTTGCATTTTTTAATAAAATGTGTTATTTTATTTATCAGTTATTGTTTTAAGAAATCTTCGCTATGATCCGGTAGCTCAGCTGGTAGAGCATCTGCCTTTTAAGCAGAGGGTCCTGGGTCCGATCCCCAGCCGGGTCATAACGAAGATTTTTTTTATTTTCCGCCAAAAATAAAG
>Ga0265297_10007036_pt1 | contig 15853 bp, 15 predicted proteins | sample Munlanlwell13791_FD_192502 | JGI IMG/M metagenome (GOLD analysis project Ga0265297, IMG submission 192502) | Leachate microbial communities from a municipal landfill in Southern Ontario, Canada - Leachate well 137-91 | ecosystem: Engineered > Solid waste > Landfill > Unclassified | place... | reverse complement strand
GAAACGGAAATCAAACACTTGTTTAATTTCATCCGCGGTAACAATTTGGCTTTCCACATCTTGCAGGGTTTGATAATTTCCGGCTTTGGCATATTTAATCAGCATTTCTGCGCCCTCGTTAGCGGCAAGCCCCCTCCTGTCTAGCGCCTTAACGATCGAAGGAGAGGCGGCCCTTGCCAAATCAATATTTTCTGTCGTTGCTTCCATGGACGAGTGTTTCAATAAGAATTCGGCTATTTCTTCAATGTCGGCCTGCAAGATGTATTCTATGCTTTTTTGAAAAGCCCTGACCACACTTTGTACTTCTTCCGGATCATTTTCTATTTTTTCCTTTCTGGTACTCAAGCTGGATGGATGCATAGTTTCAAGCTCTTTAATGGATTGGAAGCCTTCTGCCTGAAGCTGGACGGCACGGAGATCCGAGGCAAGAACAGCGTCAACATCCCCCTTAACCAGCATAGCCACGGTTGCCGCGGGCGCTCCGGAAACAACTATTTCTGACTCAAGATTTTCTTCTTCTACAAGCCTCAACGCCTGATAGTGCATAGGGATGTGCCAATAAGTGATACCAATGGTCTTTATTTCGTCTATCTCCAGACCGGGCCGAGCGATAAGCATGAAATTGGCAGGGCCCCGTGCGGTCAACATAAAGGTGGAAATCGAAGCCCCCTTAAGGCTTGCTCCTATTTCCGCTATGCCAAAAGAAGAATAATCAATACTCCCATTTAACAATGCCGAAACGGACATCCCTGTATCAATTTTCACTAACTCCACTTTCAGGCCTTCTTCCTGAAAAAATCCTTTTTCTTCGGCAACAAGAATAGGCAGTCCTACGTGGCTCGCCCCGACCGGCAGATAGCCAATTTTTATTTCTCTTAATCCTACAGGCGCCTCTGTCAAAGAAGATTTCTCGGTTCTTCCCGTTAAAATTAGCGCTAAGATAATTATCAATATTATTATTCCTCCTAAATATATCTGTTTTTTTGATATCATAATAAAAATTGAAATAGATTATTTTGAAAAGCGACCTTTTTGTCGCCGTAACCTTTATTTATAAAGTAAATTAAAGGATGGCGACTGTCAATTGTATACTCCTTCTGATTTTTGCCAAAAAACTATTTTCCTTTCCAGCAAACAAATCAGCAAGAAAAACAATATTCCCACCGAAATCATCATAAATAGGGCGGCCAAAGCGCTGGTGGTTTCCAAAATACGGCTGTAGAGCAAAATTAAATATCCTATTCCCTGGTTTGCCGCCAGGAATTCTCCGACGAAGGCCCCGGTCATGGCAAGAGTGGAAGAGACTTTAAGCCCCTGGAAAACAAAAGGGAGGGCGCTGGGCAGTCTTAAATTGAGAAAAATCTGCCATTTGCTAGCGGAAAGAGAGTTTAGCAATTCCAGAGCATTCTCGTCAACCGTTTTCAGTCCCTTGACGGTGTTAACCAAAAGAGGGAAAAAACAGATTAAGGTCACTATAACAATCTTGGATACAATACCTATCCCGAACCACAATATAATAAACGGAGCTACGGCCAGAATAGGGGCCACCTTAATGGCTATGGCATAAGGATAGAGGCCTGTTTCAATGGTTTTAGAGTGAACGAAGATAACAGCGGCGATAAAGGTTAACAGACTGGCGATAAGATATCCGCTGACAGCTATCATTAGGGTAATGCCAAGATGTCTCAGAAAAAAGGTGAACTGGCTAACGATCTCAACAACAATTTTGGAAGGTTTGGGCAAGAGAAATTCAGGAATATTTGAAACTGAAGCCAACCCTTCCCAGAGAAGAAATCCGCCGATAAAAAATAGAACAGGAACGATTATTTTTTCTAGTCTTCTTTTATTACTTTTCTCAGACATTCTATTAAATCAAGATATTTCTTTGAGTTTTTGATTTCTGCCGTTCTCGGTCGGGGCAGGTCAATATCTGTTATTTTTTCAATTTTTGCCGGCCTTTTTGATAAAACAACGACCCGGTCGGACAAGAAAACCGCTTCCGGAATGGAATGGGTAACGAAAATAACCGTAGAAACCGTTTCTTCCTCCTGCAAAATCCGCAAAAGTTCCAAATTCATGTAGTTTCTGGTGATTTCATCAAGCGCTCCGAAAGGTTCGTCCATCAGTAAAACAGGCGGCTTGAAAATCAATGCCCTGGCTATGGCAACCCGCTGCTGCATGCCGCCGCTCAGCTCATTCGGATAATAATTTTCAAAGCCCTGCAAGCCAACAATTTTCAGCAGGTCTTCCGGCGCTTTTGGCAAATTTTTGCGACCGAGAATTTCTAGGGGAAGCTCAATATTTTCTACGACATTTCTCCAGGGAAGCAAAACCGGGTCCTGAAAGACAAACCCGAACTGTCTTTTTTTAAAAGCGGATCCTTCAAAATTCTCCTCGATCTTTATTCCTCCGCTGGTCGGCTCTCTTAAACCGCCGATGATTTTCAATAGAGTAGTCTTGCCGCATCCGCTAGGGCCTATAACAGAAACGAATTCTCCTTTTTTCACCTGAAAACTTATCTTTTCTAGAATATGCAAGCCATTATAATATTTTGTCAGATCTTTTATCTCTAACATTGAATTCATAGCGAAAATACCTCTTTTAATTATAAACTGTTTTAATAAAACGGGAAAGATGCGAGTGGTTTTCGCTTTCATTTCGTGCTATTATTGTAAGATAAAAACAAATGCAAGAACTCGATGTAAAAATCAGCTATCAATGCAATAACGCCTGCGTTTTTTGCTTAAATAAAGACAAAAGACAGCGAAAAGTGCTCCCGCCCGAAGAAATCAAGAGACAAATTGAAGTTTTTGCCGAAAACGGAGGAAAAAAGCTGGTAGTTTCGGGAGGCGAACCTCTTATCTCAAAATATTTTTTAAGCTTGATAGGTTTTGCCAAGCAAAAACGGGTAAGCTTTTTGGAAATACAGACCAACGCCAGAATGCTTTGTTACGAAGAGGTAATTAAGAAACTTAAAGAGTTTGAGCCACTAACCTTTCTTGTCTCTTTTCACTTTCCCAATGCCAAACTTTACAAAAAATACTGCCGTTCAGACGGTTTTCAGCAGACAGTGGAGGGGATAAAAAACTTGGTAAAATACAATTGCCATTTTGGTATAAACACGGTCATAATGAAGCAGAACCTTCCTTACTTGAAGGGGATGATGAAAACGCTGAAAGAGATGGGAGCTACAATGATTCAATATAGATTCATAGACGGTAAAAACGTTGGGAAAGATTACGAAAAATTCGTTCCCCGCTACAGCGAATGCTTGTCTATCATAGAAGAAATAATAAGAGAAAATTCAGACATTAATATAAGCTTGCGAGAAATACCTGTCTGTGTTCTGGGAAGAGAATCAAAAAAACATCTGGCCCCCCGCCTAAACCCTGAAAGGTTAAATCTTAATTCCAACCGCGGCCTGTCGACCACCGAAGAGATCGAGTCTTCTCAGTTCGTCTTCCCTGACTGTAAAAACTGCTCTTATCTGACAACTTGCCAAGGCGTCAGAAAAGAATATGTTGAAAATTACGGCGCCAAGGAGTTTAAACCAACGGTTAAGTAAATTCTAAAATGCTTTTAATTTTCCATGAAAGAACTAGACATAAAAGTCGGTTATCAGTGCAATAACGCCTGTGTTTTTTGCTTGAGCAAAGATAAGTGGCACCTTAAAGAATTTTCTTTTGAAGAATTACAAAAACAAATTGAGCTTTTTGCCGAAAGCGGAGGGAAAAAGTTATTAATTTCTGGCGGGGAACCGTTGATTTCAAAATATTTTTTAAATTTATTAATTTTCGCCAAACGAAAAGGAATAAAATTTTTAATAATTGAAACCAACGGAAGAATGTTATTCTACGAAGAAATGGTTAAAAAGCTCAAACATTTTGGACCAATAAGATTTCTTGTTTCCTTTCATTTTCCCAATGACAAACTCTACAGAAAGTACAATCGATCAAACGGATTTTATCAAACGATGCAAGGAATAAGAAATTTAATAAAGCATAACTGCAATTTTACGATTAATATCGTTGTGATGAAGCCAAACCTTCGCTATTTAAAAAACATGGTCAAAATGCTAAAGAAAGAGGGGGTTAAAAAAATCCAATACGAGTTTATAAACGGGGGAACTCTCATGAATGATTATGAAAAATTTGTCCCGCGATACAGTGACTGCGTAACCGTCATTAAGGAAATAATAAAAGAAAATCGTGATATTCGCATAACTCTAAATGAGATTCCCGTTTGCGTTTTGGGGAAAAAATTTAAAAAATATCTGGCCCCGTGTATTAATCTTAAGAAATCAACCCTCAATGCTGTCTATAGACTAATGCCTGCCAAAGAAATGAAATCCGCACAGTTTACTTTTCCAAATTGCAAAAGCTGTATTTATAAGTCTCTCTGCGTCGGCGTGGCGAAAGAATACGTTCAAACTTACGGTATTAAAGAGTTCAAACCAATATTAAAAAAATAACAATAGAACAAACGCTCTATGAATATGCTTAGAAAACAAAAACCGGGCGGGATAATTTTAACCCCGGGCTGCAGCCTTTCCTGCGTTTTCTGCGGAGGTCATCGCAAAACGCCCAAGGACCGGCTGAAAGAGCAGGAGATAAACGCTTATAGAAACCTGCAAGATTTTAAAAGGGCAGGAATAAAACAAATTTCAATCTCGGGATCCGATCCTATAGAATACGAAAAAATAACCGAGCTGATAAAATATATAAAAGAAGAAGGGTTTGAGGCTGTTAAGCTGTCCACCCACGGAGAAAAATTGTCCGATCCGGTTTTTTTAAGAAAACTTGTCTCTTCAGGGGTTAACGAACTAAGAATGCCCATTTACGGTTCCAATGCCAAGATTCATGACTCCATCACTCAAACGCCGGGCAGTTTCAACAGAATCATTCCTGGAATTAAAAACTTATTGAAAAGAAAAACCAAGGTACAAATTCAGATAAGCAGCATGATATTTGAGCAGAATAAAAACGACCTATTGAACATAGTTGATCTTGTTGACGGATTAGGGATAAAGAATTTCTATTTTTCCATTCCTTGCCTTACGGAAGAAGACTATTCTTTTTACATCCCTTTCAAGGATTTGGGTCCATATCTTAGAAAGCTTTATGATTATGCCTTGAAGGTCAACGATAAAATCATGTTCCTGGAAATACCTTTCTGTGTTTTCGGAAAATTCAACACGAAGAACATAAACAACAGGGTATCGCCTCCCAACCTGGGCAAATACAACCAGCCGCCAGAAGCAGTCAGAACCGAAACACCCGATCTTCCTGCCTACAGGTTGAAAAGAAAGATTGCCATGTGCAACGCCTGCAAGGCTTTTAACCATTGCGACGGTTTTTTCATCAACGACATTGACAAATTCGGCACCGGCAAAATTCGGCCAATCAAATAGAGCTAAACTAAGAACATCGTGGAAAGAACTGAATTAAAATTCAATCTTAATTTTATATGCAACAACAATTGCCTTTGCAGATCGGCCCGGACCGGCTCCAGCTTTCATTTAAAAATTGCCAATAGGCTGTCCTGCCCCGGGATTAAAGAAGAATACGTTTAAAATTACGGCGTGAAAGAGCTTAAGTCAATATACCGATAAGCCATTCTATGACAGACCCAATCAACTTTTTATTTTTATTTCCCCTAGCGGTAATTGGTTTGATTTGTTCTTATACTGACATAAAATACGGCAAAATTTTTAATAAATGGATATCTCTGGGATTCCTTTACATTCTTCTTCTTTATCTTTTTTTATTCTCCTATAATTTTTCGGCAGGGAATGAGGAAAACATTCATTATCTCTTGAGATTATCGGCCAACGGCTTTACCGCCCTTTTAGGAGGATACATCTTATGGCATTTTAAGCTATGGTCAGCGGGCGATGCAAAACTTTTCGCCGTTTATTCCTTTTTAATCCCTTTGAGCTTTTACTCAAAAAGCCACATCATTTTATTCCCTTCTTTCAATTTGCTAATAAACCTATTCGTCCCGCTTCTTTTCATCTTAATGGGCAATAAACTCCTTGTTCTGGTAAAAAACGGCTACAGTCAAAGACAAAGGATAAAAGAGTTAGTTTTTCTTGTAAGGAAAAATGTCTCAAAGACAACCCTGTCTTTGTTCTATGCATTCTTAAATTATGTTTTTGTACTTATTGCTTTAAGACTGTTGATTTTTTTAATAGAAAGCGGACCGTGGAGCGAGATCCTCTTGAATCCTTTTTTCATTTTCGGCCTACTGCTTTTAGTTATGGGCCGCTTCAGCGCTCTTAGGAGAAAGAAAAGGTGGCTGGACTTCATTATCTACGGCACCATTCTTAGCTATGGCGGTCTGCTTGTCCTGCAAGGACAAATCTATTTATTGGGGAATATCTTAAAAATTGCCTTGATTTTCATGATTTTGATGGGTCTAATCCGTCAGCTTTTGGGTTCCTACGCCAGGGAACGGGAAATGAGGTGGGAGGAAATTAAAGACGTCGGAAAGGGAACGATTCTCCCAAAAAATGAAATCTACGTAATATCAAAAAAGTTAAAAGCAAAGAAAATGGAGGGGGAATTCGGAGAAATAGGCGCCAGTGGTCTTAATGAAAACCAGGCCGATATCATTAAAAGATTATTTACTCTTGATAAGGGAGTAAGAATAATGAAGCCGAAAACCATCCCTCTTGCCCCATTCTTGTTTCTGTCCGCCGTTATCTCAATCTCCACCATGAGTTCTTTTCTTCCCCTTATTGCCAATTTTTTTCATTCTTTGATATAATAAAAAGCGCCAAGTAAAAGGTCGAAAAAGACAATAAAACCAATGAGTCCATGAAAAAGAAGTCACTATCTTATTTGATAATAGCTTTGCTGGTGATACTGGTTCTTTCGACAATCTTTTATTTTGCCTTTTACTGCCCCTGGAACAAAGACCTACTGAAGGCAGATCAGGGGGCACTGAAGCTAATAACACTGGACCAGACTCTTCAGTTGAACCCAGGAGAGCGAGGCAATGTGCTCGACGCAGTTGTCTTGTCGATAGATCAAAGTAAAAAACCGACGGAAATCACCGCAACCATAAGTCTTTTTCGCAGATTTTCAAATCCTCCAATTCCCACGATAATAAGATCTATATTGGTGAAAGACGTAACGACCATTACCAAAGGACCGGCTCAATCGGAAACAGAGCAGCCAATCGGCTTATCAGAACTACAAGACGGAGACAACCTGTCGGTAATAGTCGCCGAACCGGTTTCAGACGCTCTCTGGAGAGAATATTTTACTGCCATTAGAATAAAGAAGATAGAAAAGGAGTAATTATTTTATCCTTTTTGTAAAATCGCTGATTATTTTTTAATAACTCTTCTTTCGAGTTATCTGTTAGAGTTTCTTCCGGTAGAAGTAAATCTGGGCTGGCCTATTTTCTTATAAGCTCTCCAGCATTGAACATCGGGAACATTCAGCTTCCCGGCATAAGTATAATTAATGCATTTTGCCCCGCCGAAACAATTTAAAAAATTAGCGCACTCCTGACAAAAAGGATGGAGCTTGTCCAAGTCTCGCAATTCCTGCATTTTAGGTGAATAATAAACATCATCAAAATCTTCTTTCAGGGCGTTTCCGACGACTATCGGCAGCCTTCTGCACGGCAATATGTCGCCGTTCGCCATAATCGTCAAGCCTCTGCCCTGAGTTACTCCGCAGAAATTAGCTCCCATATTGCTTTTTGTGTCAAAAATAAGCTCATCGGAAAAAATCCCGCTTTCGCATCCCAGGATTACTTTAAGCTCATTTTTCCCCTTGGCCAATTTTGCATTGATCTCCTTAACCTTCAAATAAAAATTCCTTAGTTCCTGGGGTTGAAGCATGTATTTTGCCAACTCTTTTCCTCGCCCCCAGGGTATTAATCTTCTGGTACCGAGAGCCGAAACCCCTAGTTTGGCACACAATTTGGTCAAAACAGGAATGTCTTTCATATTTTCCCTGGTTAAAGTCAAAGAAACACGGACTGGTACTCCCTCGTTTGCCAAAAGCCTTATTGCTCTTATTGTTTTTCTGAAGGATCCCTTCCCCCTGATTTTATCGTTATTTTTCTCCAATCCCTCAAGGCTAACCTGGCACCTCCATATGCCGGCTTTTTTCAATTCCAAAATGTTGTCTTTGTTTAATAAGGAACCATTGGACATTAGCCCCCAACGGAACAGATGCGAATGCTGGCCGATTCTTTCAATAAACTGAAAGAAATCTTTTCTGAGAAGAGGCTCTCCGCCGGTAATATTCAGAGTTACTCTTTGGGAAGGAATCTCTCGTTTTTGGATCAAAGACAGAAACTTATCAAAAATCTGAAAGAGTTGTTTCAGACTTAAATCCGGCGACACCTTATTTCCCTCCTGATAACAATGACGGCATCGCCAATTGCATCTTTCGGTTATGTGCCACTGGAGAAGAAAAGCCTTCTGTCTTATCAGACTGTTTTCCCCGTTGGAAATCTTTTGTTGTTCTAACATGGATTTATTAACAGATTTTCTCGCAACTAGCCTTTTAATATTCTTCGATAAAGTAAAATTTGATTTTCCACCCCTTTTTTAAATTGCCCTTTATCAAAAAGTTCTCGGTACGCCAGCCTGCCAATTTCTTTCATTTTTCTGGGGTTTTTGATAATTCCCAAAAGAGTTTTTTCAAGTTGTACATGATTTTGGGGATCGGTGACTAAAATATTTCTGTCTTTCTCCATATCGGGACAACTTTTTTTATATGCCCGGGAAACCTCATAACTCATCAAAACAGGCGTGGCAACTGCGAAAGCTTCAACCGGCGGGGTTGGCGTATGCATTATATTTTTAAAAGGGAAATTGCTCTCCAAGTGGAAAAGACAGGTAGAAGCCCGAAGAACGGAAGGAATCCGCCAGGGTGGCAAAAAATCTAAAAAATAATGTTTGTTCTTAAGAGAAGGAAATCTTCGAACATATTTCTTAAATTTTTCCAATTCCTCTCCGCCGGTGACAAAAAGCAGAAGAAAGTCTTCCTTAATATGAGAAGCGGCTTTAACTATATCTGGAAGGCTTTTATGGGAGTTATATTTGCCTATATAAGTTAAAATTGGTTTTTTGAGTAAGTTGGAGGGGATCCCAAAATTTGCTAGATTGGCCGGTTTTACCTTGGGGTTAAAATATTCGGGATCAACGCTTGAAAAGGGATTCACGCAAAGTTTCTCTTTGGGAACGCCGTGAGCCTCGAAAATGTCGTTTTCCCTGCCCGTCGTGATAATAACATCGGCAATCTGAAAAACAATCCCGTGTAAAGTACGAAAGTCTTCATTGGGGAGTAAACGAACAATATCACTGGCGGCATGACGCAGAATGCAGGGTTTGGAGGTTAAAAGTTTGGTGAAGGCTGCGGCCACTCCATAAGGCTGGATATAATAGGAATCAATCAAATCGCAGCCATGCTCTTTAATCGTTTCCATCCCCAGATTGATCAATCTTTCATGATAAGCCAGTGAGAAGGGGATATATTTAAATCTGCAACCTTTAAGACTGTGGACAAAAACATTCTTGGGTTGATATTCTTTTTTATTTTCTGGTTTTTCAAAATCAAACGTTTCCCGATATTCCTCTTCAACCTCCAAAGCGTTAGTAATTATGTGAATTTCCATTCCTTTCTTGCCCAAAGCTCGGCTTAACCAATAAGTCCTGCTGGAAATCCCACCTTCAATCGGCGGATATTTTGAGAAAAAACAAACTTTTATTGATTTACCCTTAGGCATATTCTAAAAGCTTCCTCAATATTGGGCATGTCTTGGCCGAAAACTTAGACTTGGCTAATCCCTTAATATTTTCCGATAAAGAGAGAGTCGATCTTCCACTCCCTTTTCAAATTCTTTTTCGTCAAAAAGCTCTCGGTATCCTCGTCTGCCAATTTGTTTTATTTTCCGGGGATTGCGGATAATCCTTAAAAGGACATTCTTAAGATCAAAGTGGTCCCGAGGATTAACCGCTAAAACATTCTTACCTTTTTCAAGGTTGGGGCTATAAATATTTTTATACTTCTGAAAAATTTCCTGGCTGATTAAAACAGGCGTGGCTGTAGCGAAAGCCTCAATCGGCTGAATCGGCCTGTGCCCTTTAACGGGGAAACCAGTTTCCAGCTGCAAAAGACATGTAGAAGCTTTAAGAATAGAAGGAATTCGCCAGGGAGGCAAAAAATCTAAAAAATAATATTTGTTTTTGAGGGAAGGGAATCTTTTCAAATACGCTTTTAATTCTTCCAGCTTTGAGCCCTTGGTGACAAAAAGCAAGAGGAAATCTTCTTTAATTTGAGAAGCAACCTTTGCTAAGTCAAAAAGGCATTTGTAGAAAGTACATTTGCCTATATAAGTTAAAACCGGTTTTTTAAGCAAGCCCGAGGGAATACCAAGATTTTTCAGATTAGCCGGCTTTACTTTAGGATTGAAATATTGAGGAGGAACACTATGGAAAGGCGAAGCCCAAAGCTTATTTTGAGAAACACTTGAGTCTCCGAAAACATCCTTATTCTTTATCTGAGTTATGATAATGTCGGCAACCTTAAAAGATGCCTTGTATAAATCATGGAAATCTTCCTTGGGAAACAACCTGGAAATGTCGCTGCCGGCATTCCGCAGAATGCAGGGCTTGGAAGTTAAAAGTTTGGTGAAAGCGGCGGCCACTCCATAGGGCTGGAGATAATGGGAATCAATCAAATTGCATCCATATTTCTCAATCACCTTCATTCCCAGATTGATTAATCTTTCCAGATAAACAGGAGAAAAGGGGATATGAAAAGGTACGCCTGAGTGATTTTGATTAGAATTAAGACTGTGAACGAAAACATTTTTTGGCTCGTATTCTTTTTTGTTATCCGTCTCCTCAAAATCAAGTATCTCCCGATATTCTTCTTCAACCTCCAAGGCATTGGTAACGATATGAACCTCCACCCCTCTCTCGCCCAGGGCTCGGCTCAGCCAATAAGTTCTACTGGAAACTCCGCCCTCAATCGGTGGATATTTAGAAAAGAAACAAACTTTAATCGGCTGATTTTTAGACATATACTATTGGTCCTGAGACATCATAATGCATAACACGGTCACCTTAATGCATTTTATCAAATCTGACAAATCTACCCACTCATTGGCAGAATGAGCGTTTCCAGAAAAAGGACCAAGGGAGACCACAGGTACGCCCGCAGAGCTTAAGAATCTCGCATCAGACCCGCTGTCCTGAACGACCAAAGCCGGCTCTTCTCCATAAATCCTGCTTATCTTGTTTTTAATGGAATCGACGAATTTATGGTCTGGATCCAATAAAAATGGATTCATGGCAACGACTATTTCCGTTCCCGGAAAATATTTTTTAAGCAAAGTTGAAATCCCACGAATATTTTCAAAGGGAAGAACTTTTAGCTGCCACCATTTTTTGCCCGCTGAAAGAAATTTGGTTTTACGGGGCTCAGCCGGGGTGATTGAAGGATGGCGATATCTTAATTCCCATAAAGACAGTTTTCCTGCAGTGAACTCATCTATCGCGTGCAATCGGTGATTGTTTATCTCTTCCATTTTTTCAAAGATATCCTTTTCGTTCTCTTTGCTGCTAAAAAACAGGAAGCCACTGCCCCCCACCCTGAGAGTTGCTTCTGGCTGAGGCCTTCCGTGCAGGCAAATGGCAAAATCAATTTGAGGGCAAGAATTCAGACAGGAAAGTATTCCTTCATAACCAAACCCTCCCTCGCCGAACTCCTCACCGACAGTGCTAGCCAAAACAACCTCTTTCGAAAATGGAACATTTGAGTCGAGTATGCTTTTTAAGGCCATCATCATTATAACCGTGCCGCATTTATTATCAGCAGATCCGCGTCCGTATATTCTGTCCGCTCTTACCTCAGCCATAAAAGGGTCAGATTCCCAAGATTTTTCTCGAGCCGGTAAAGTATCTATGTGTGAAAATAATAAAAGTTTCGGTTCTTGGCCAGTATTGGTAGAGCCAATAATATTGAAACGACTTTTATTTCTTAAAAGCCTGACGAATTTATTTTTTTTAAACTCGGGGTTCCTAGCTATCGCTTTATAGTCTGCCCCTACTTCTTTGACTTCCAGCTCCATCTCTAAGAGTTTTCCTTTAACGATAAGCTGTGCAGCCATTTCATTCCCGGTAATACTTCTCGCCCCTATCAATCTTTTCAAAAAAGAGAGGGTCTCTTTCTTGTTTTTATCAACCTGCTTGAATATTTTTTCTATTTTATTTTTATCCATGAATTTATTCCCCCTTAAGCTCTTGTTTTAAAAGATAAACCCTACAAGACCACAAAGTCCTATAGGGTTTGAACGTCTTCCCAGCGGGAGAATTTGCCTCTTAAGTGGCACAGGTGCAACTGCAACTGAGATGACAACTGGAATGACAACTGGAATGGCAACTGGAATGACAACTGGAATGGCAGTTGGAATGACAACTGGAATGGCAGCTGGAGTGGCAGCTGCTATGGCAGCTGGTATGGCAACTAGTATGAGAAGAAATATGCTGGCCTTTTCCTACAACGTTTTGGAAATAACTTGAGTGAGCGGCCGAAGCAGGACCGGCAGCCAGCAAGCTTAAAGCGATTATGCCGATACCTAAATCCAATGCGCTTTTTTTGCTTATTTTGCCTTCTTCGCTATTAAGGAAAGACTCAATGTCTTTTTTAATGGAGGGTATTTTTTTCTTAGCCATGTTCTTTTTTAATATTATTAAAGCTTAAAGGCATTGTCAAGCCAGAAGAAAATGTCCGTTTTCAGACAATTTCCTCTGTCCATCTGAAGTTTAATTTTTCCTCCCGCTCCTCAACGCTATTTCTCCATTTCAATCCCGGGTCTGCCAATTCTCTCCCGAACAACCGCCAGCACTGGGGATCCGGGGCTGAAGCATCTTGGAAATAACTGAATGCCAGACATTTGGCTCCGCCGCGGCACTTTTCAAAATGAGGGCAAGAATAGCAGACGTCGTTAATATTGTGCAGATTCCTTAATTCCCGAAGCTGTTTTGAATTGTAAACAGTCTCAAAAGATTCTTTCAACAAATTGCCAACCAAAATGGGCAGTCTCCTGCAGGGATAAACGTCAGCATTGGGCAGGACGGTAAAACTGAGGTATCCTGCTGAGCACTCTCCGGAGCGATACTGAGGGAAATCCTGGATCAGCATCCCGTCTTCGCACCCCAGCCCGATTTCGCTTCCCAGGCTCTGCCTCAATCTTTCAATGTAATTCCAAAGTTTTTTTACTTCCTCGGGAGTCAAAATAAACTTTTTAAGCATCTTACCGCGACCGAAAGGAACCAATCTTCTTATACCCAAAGGAACACCCAGCCTTCTGCTTAAATTAATCACCGCAGGAACGTCTTTCAGATTAACCCTGCTCACGGTCATTGATAAATTGGCATCTATGTTCTTGGCCTTTAGCAGTTTAATTCCTTTTATTACTTTTTCATAGACACCCTTTCCCCTGAGATAGTCATTCGTTTTTTCCATCCCCTCCAGGCTTATCTGGACGTAATCCACTTTTAACTTTTTCAGGTCTGCTACTGTTTTTTCGTCCAGGAAGATTCCGTTGGTCAGAACGCCGTAATGGAACTTGTCCCGGTTCTGATAGCATTTCTGCAGAAGCTTTAAAAAACCTTTTTTAACCAACGGTTCTCCGCCAGTAAAAGAAATTCTGACTGCCTCTTTGGGCAGTCTCCAAGTTTTAATCTGCTTTATAAACTTTTCCAAGATTTTGCTTAAATCCTTAATGTCTAGTTCATTTTTTATCAAAACAGGATCTTGATAACAATGCCTGCAGCGCAAGTTGCATCTTTCGGTTATGTGCCACTGCAGATGAAACGATTTTGGCCTAAATTTAAACATAATTGGCTCAAGCTGAAACCCATCTTTCAAAAATCTCTCTTGTCTCCTCGTCTTTCATTTTGCCAAAAATATAATCAAACTGCGCCGTTTTTATCTTACACCAATCCGTATTTTTCATTTGCGGAAAAAGATTTCCGTAATAAACGTAATTCCGCACCGGGCAGACCCCGCAATAAGGTTTGTAAGCGCAGTAGTCACAGGCAGTATTTTCCAGGCAGGAGGAGGTAAGCATTGTCTTAACTTTATTGTTTACAACCGTTCCTTTGTAACTGCCTTTCTCCACGTTACCGATGAGAAAAGTGTCGTCCCTAAACATTCTCCCTTCGTCACAGGTATAGATATCTCCGTTATAGTTATAAGCTATCTGGCTAAGGGCAGCTCCGCAGGGAGACATCAAATCAGTATAACCAGGATCTTTATTCGTTAAAATTTTCTGGAGCATGATCTTGGTCTCTCTTTCTTGAAAAAATATTCCATCTTTATTAAGGGAAATAATATAATCCATTGCCTTTCTCCAGAAATCCATAAATTCTTCTGCCGAATAGCTAATTTTATTTCCAGGAGCCTTGGCGAAACCAAGATAGGTCAAAGGCCTCAAATGAACTCCGGGAAATCCCCACCTAAGATATTCTTCGATAATTTCCTTGGGGTATCTGAGGGAATTTCTGGAAACAGTTATCAGGGCGCTGAAATAGGAACGCCGGGAAACTTCTTCGTTAAGCAGCTTTTCTTTGATTCTCCTGATCCAATAGGTAGTTTTTTTATAGCCGTTGCCTTTTGTCCACGGCCTGTTTTTATTATGAAGTTCTTCTGGGCCATCCAGAGATGTACAGATATCCACTCCATTCTTCATCAAAAATCTGAGCTTTTCGTCGGTCATCAAGGTTAAATTGGAAACCAGGGAAATCTTGAGGTCTTTTTCTTCTGTTTTACTTTTCTTCCTGGCATATTCAACGATGAATTTGAGCGCCGGCCAATTAAGCAAGGGTTCGCCTCCCTGAAATTCTATGGTGAAAGAATGAACCGGCGTTTTAAAAATAAAGTCAACCGTCTGCTTGGCGGTGCTCAAAGTCATATCGTATTCTTTCTTGTTGGGCAATTCAGAAGCAACCTGGCAGTAAACGCATTTAAAGTTACACCTCAAGGTCAAAACTACTATGTGCAAAGATGGTCCTGGGCGGAACAAGCCGAAATTCCTTGATCGGTAAACATTGATCAATTTTTCCTTTTCGATAACGCTAAGGTCTTTGGTAAATCCTTTTTCTCTCAATTCTTTATAAATCGTGCTTCCCTTATCCAACTTCCCCTCTATGAAATTCTTGAATTGGAGAGGGGTAAGAGATATGTAAAAACCAACGTCGTTGGTCAGCAAATAATTTTTATTTAATTCCTTAAAGCGAAAAAATCCTACCTTCCTAATATCCGCCTTAGTCTTCTTTAATTCTAAAGGCATATTGATTTGACTCTTTTCGTTTCGCTTAAAACATAATTGCAAAATTCATCTTTAAAAACGCTCTCAACGTCTTTATCAATATTGCTTGCCTCCACCACAATTTTGTTTTTATTCGTTTTCACCTTAAGATCGGCTAGCTCCTTGTAAGCTTTAGCCGTATTTTCCACGGCTTTCAAATCGTAGAATTTTTTATCGAAACCGATAATCATTTGCCTTTCTTTTTACGATGCTGTTTTTTGGTTAAATATTTTTCTTCCCAAGGAACGGCGATTCCCAATGGGTCTTTCCCCCAAATCTTTTCCTTTTTCCCCGACGGCTTTTCTTTGAATCTCTCTCCCGTCCAGGGAATCACTCCTTCTGAGAGTTTTCTCCCTTGAGTATCTTCCTGCCACATTGGTTTTCTTCCGGGCATTACGGTCGCTGACGCCGAAGATAGGGCTCTGGCAACGATATATTCCCTAATCTTCTTATTGCTCTTTGAGATTTGCTCCCGCAGACTGAAATTCAAAAGTTCGTTTAAGAATTC
>Ga0265297_10007035_pt1 | contig 15853 bp, 8 predicted proteins | sample Munlanlwell13791_FD_192502 | JGI IMG/M metagenome (GOLD analysis project Ga0265297, IMG submission 192502) | Leachate microbial communities from a municipal landfill in Southern Ontario, Canada - Leachate well 137-91 | ecosystem: Engineered > Solid waste > Landfill > Unclassified | place... | reverse complement strand
TTAATTTCACTAGGTATTGACAAAAGACAAAAAATATGATAGTATAAAAGATAATAAAAGCTTGAATTTGCTACAAAATTTCAATGGGAAATTTTGGCGAATTGAGCAAATATAGGGGGACAAATGTTCTTTAAAAACTTATTTTTAGTTATAGTTTTAATGAGTTTATCCAGTTTGAGTTTTGGACAGTCAGTTTGCGGATGGAACAGAGTTGATTCTACTTCACCGATGACAATCAAAGCTGATCTCCATCCTGATTGGTTTGTTGACAAAGGAAAAATAGAAATTTCTAATGAGCACGGCCCGAATGGCGGAAGAAAAAGCTTGAAATTTTTCGATATTGACGGTTCTGCTGATTTTAAAGGCATAATTTGTTGGTGGAAAGCATATAATCTTTCAGTTGGAAAATCATTCTCGATTTGTTTTGATGTTTCAACTTTTTATTCCTCTACACAAGGCCACATATGGTTTAGAGTAATTTCTCGAGGAAAAATATTCGAAACACCCTGTCGTTATTACGGTTGTGGTTGGACAAACCCTCTTGATGATTATTTTACGCCTATAAATAATAACTGCGATACTTGCCTAGGCATAGATACTCTAGTAATTTTCTTTTCAAGCAATCATGCCACAAAGCCTCCTTTCGGTATATATATAGATAATTTTGCAATTAAGGTACCAGGTTTTGGAGCCGTTATGTTCGACTCCTGTGGGGAAGAGCAAGCAGTAGAGGAAAAATCTGTAATCTCAAATCTGGAATCTGTAAAAATTTTCCCAAATCCATTCTGTTATTCTCTATTGATTACCGGAGTATCGGATAATTCTGTTATCAAAGTGTATGATAAAGCCGGTAAATTAGTAAAATCAATTAATGATTTTACTTGGAATGGAAGAGACACAAAAGGGAATAAATGTCCGAATGGAATGTACTTTATAAAGGTTCAAACAGAGAATAAAGCTATAACTCAAAAAGTTGTATTAATGAGATAATAATTATTCTCATTTCGGGCAGGTCTAAAAAACTTGCCCGATTTTTTATTTTCAAAGAATTTATTTACTTATTAACTTATCTACTTAGTTAGCTTATCCACTTATTCCTGCGGTTTGATAATTATCTTTCCGCCAAATTGCGTACCCGCCCCCGCTGTATCTTTACATTTATTATCATAACCCGCATATTTTTCTCCATTGCACCAATACCAATTATCTTGAACATAAACACGTGGTTTAAAAACACATGCTTTTTCAATTTCACTCCAGCCCGGCGAAGTTTTGTCAAAACAGCGATAAATATGGGTAAATTGAAAATAATTTGCCGTGCAGGCCTCAGGAATATTGCCGAAATTTAAATCACCATTAGGGCATCCATCAGATGAATTATTGGTTGAGCAACAAAGATCTTTGTGATTCTTGGCTTTCATATCCGTATATTGACTCAGTGGGCTATCTCCCCAATCAATGGTAATGTCTCTGATCGGCATTTGGTCTTTATCCGCCCAAGCATAGAATTTCAGAACTGCCAAATAAGATTGAACGCGAGTGATATCAATGCCGTCCTCATAAACATTGCCAATAGTAATATGATTTAAAGCATTTGTAGAACCCATATGGCAAGTATTTGTTTCTTCATTGCAAGTCGTGGCTGCCACTTGAGGGGCTTGATGATTTGTTAGTAATAAAGAAGGAATTTTCCATGTGCTACCTAATGTCTCATATTTATAATCAAGATCGGGGTGTGTTTCACAAACATCTCCAATATTTTTTCCATTGCAACCCGTTGATAAATTTGTGGTGGAGCAGGTAAGATTGCCGCAAGTGTAATAAGTCGCCGGTTCTGAACAATCTTGGCTGCTTAGTTGGCAAGTATTATCCTTTTTTGGACCATCTTTACAAATTCCATTTCCACATGTTCCTGCCATAAAACAATCGTTGTCTGTTTCGCACGAACGATTAGCTCCTGAACATGTCCCTACGCAATCGTGAGAAATGGCAGGCGTTTTCTCACCGCAATTTTCATTTGTTGAACAATTATTATTTTGACTTGGGCCGTCCTGACATTTTCTTTGGCAAACACCAGGAGAAATATAATCATAAATTGAATAGGATTGAGCAAAAAGATTATTTTTTATTATATCTTTAGATGAATAAATTGAAGAAGAATCAATCATATTATTTCCACAACCAATAGTTTGAGTAATATAAGTAGCTTTATCCCAACTACCAAGCGCTCCCCAAGGCTGACACAAAGTAGTATATGTTTTATTATCTATTGAATCATTATTATAATTTCTAATATTATTCACTCGATTAGTAAATGCCTGAGTCATACCAGTGTTATCTGCTATATTAACAACTTGGCCGCAGTTAGGTTTAGTATAAATTTTCATTGAATATAATTTAAAAGTATTTGGATCAGCCAAATTACTATGATCTACAATAATTTCTATTTTATCAATTGTTGCATTTGGAGAATCGCTTGTAAAATACACTTTTATCATACCATATCCATCTGTGGAATCTCTCTGAAGATAATAATAATTTCCAGATTTTGTAAGATCTCCCCATTCCCATGGCCAATCACCCTTATCATAGCCGCCACAATTTGCCCCTGGACCTCCCGCATCACCGCCTGTTTCAGCTGTTATTTTTTCTATTTTTTCTAAAGTAATATTTTTAAATTCTGAAGGAATAGAAGAAATTGAACAAGTTTTAGAACTATTCCCTTTTTCTGAACAACACCATCTACTATAGTCAGCGGATAAAATTACTAATTCTTTTCCTTCGTTTTTTTCGGTGCAATACCATTCTTTCCCGGCCGGTGCTACATAACCGGCACTTTGAAATTGATTATAAATATCCGGATCGCCAATTGCTTTTCCCGGCCACCAAGTAATACAAGCGTTTAAATCCGTTGGCTTGGAAGGATCAGGTTCCAAACAAAAACCCCTTAGACCAAGAGCTTGGGTAAGTTTATCTCCATTGTCTATCGGCTGACAATCTTTTTCATTATCATAATTACAATATTTTACTGTTCCCTTGCCTTGATTTTCAAGTTTTTTATAACTGCATTGGCAATCTTTATTTTCGCCATTGCCGCCTTGCTCGCTGCAAACATTAACTCCTGAAAAATAACTTGCGTCAGTGCCGTTTTTAAATGGCGAATCTTTTTCCGGATAAGCTCGGCAAGTTTTGGCAATCGTAATCTTAGCGCCCTTACTGTCTACACCCGCGCCTTGATCATCCTTACCATTCATCATATAAGTCAATCTATAAACACTATTTTCACCATCTTTATATTCTTTAGCCCATAATCTTTCAATCGGATACATATTGTAAATTGAATGTCCGGAATAATCCATTCCGCTCCAAGAAATATCGCGATCTTGATAAAGTTTCGCGTTTAAAATTTGAGGATCTTGTTCCCAAATCAAATGTCCGCACTGATTCGCATCTCCAATGCCGATTAATTTATTGCAGCGACCAACCGCTTCGCAAATATCTTTATAAGAACCGCTGGTTTTATCCCATTCGGAACGCGAGCTGGTACAAGTCAGCCATTCGCCGCAAGTTCGGTCTTGAGCTACTTTTAAAATTATATTTGCATCATTAATATATTTTGTTACGCAAGCGGCTCGGCATATTTCGCCGATTAAAGTTGGAGAACATTCTGATTGACATGAATCTATTGAATCTTTACATTTATCTCCGCTACAATCAATTGGCGCAACTAATCCATAATTATTCGCTTTTGATTTTTCATAAGTGGCCAAAGTATTGTAGGAAGCTGAAATTGCGCCATTGGCGTTTTTCAATGAATTATCAGAAAGCAAGACGCATCCTTGTTTTTGACTGACCATTCCCTGGCAAGAAGATTGATCCAATTTTCCATCATTAAGATAATAATAATTTTGACTGCCTGCTGCCGCCGATGAATCGGTAAATTGCGTGCAGCCGGTTTGTTTTTGCGGACAAATTCCGGCTATATTTTTATAATTTGCTTCTGTGTTTATTTTAATGCCGTAAGTGCCGTCAACTTGATACGGAGTATTGTCGGAATTATAATAACAAGGCTGGTCGGTTCCTTTTGTAAACCAACCTGTTTTATTTTCTCCGCCAACCATTATTTTTTCGCGCCATTCGCAAAGATTTTCGCCCGGATCTTTAAAATAAACCGAACCGCCCGAACCGTTAAGATTGTATTCTTCGCAGCCGGTGTTTACACTGTCGCAGATAATTGGTTTTGAAGTATAATTATCCGGATTATTTTTTAAATATAAGTCAGACCAGCCAACCACTGTTTGCTCGGCAGAAAGCGTCGGCAAACCGAATTTTTGGCAGCCCTTATTTGTTTCTTGGCATGATTTTTTAGAATCGTTTATCAAATAAATCAAATTGTCGGCCGGAACCGTTGTTCCATTTTTAAATGTTTCGGCAAACGGCGAAATGGAATTTTGAGTATCAATTAAAGCTTCGCAGCCGACAGATTTTTCATCGCAAAGACGGGCGAATGAAGTCAAATATTGAAATTTATTATTTTGATCTTTATAGGCCTGACAACCCGGGACAGTGCATTCAGCGGGCATTTTTGTTTTCCAAGAATCTTTAATCAAATTCAAATCATCTTTAACTTCTTTTAAAATAATATTATCAATATAAGAATTTTGAAGGGCCGGAGAAATAATTAATTTTTCATCCGAACCGACTTCTCTATTAAAATAAACAGGTCCTAATTTTATCTCTCGCCAATCTTCATTTGAAGATAAAGTTGAGCCGATATAAAGGGGATCTTTATTGGCCGCTGAGAAAACAGCACTCCATGTTCCTCTGCCTTTAGCCCAGAAAGAAATAATATAGGACTTGCCCTGAGTTACTAAACCGGAAGCCGTATGTTCAATTGCTTTTACTTCAGAAGTAATTTTCATTGAATGACCGAGGTAGGTTACTGAATTATTGGAATTTTCGCCGCCAATCCAGGATTGATTTGTTCCATCTTCAAAATCGCTTTTTAAAATTTGACGGACATTGCTGGCCGCGTTACCTTTATATTCTCGGCAATTGATATTGGCTTTACTGCAACTTACACTTTCATCGGGAATAGCATTATAAATTTGAGTATCGGTTGTTCTTCTTAATGAATGACAATCATCAGAACAAGTAATGGTATTTTCATAAAATTTGTAATAAGGAGTGCCGTCAGCGGCATAAAATTCTTTGCAATGAGGATGGTCTATCGCGTCTTGAGCATTAAGACAAGTGCCCCAATCCGCCGGAATAGCCATATTGGTGGCAGCTGGTTCATTACTGGCGCTGTCAGTTTTCTGCAAATAATATTTTTTTAATTGATAACCATTTGTATCTGAACCAACCCAAGTGTAATAATAACCGCAAGTTTGCGTATCAGGTTTTTGACAAGTTCTAATATAAGAATAGTATTCTACTCCTTCGCCGCCTTTCGCCACTTCGTCCAAATTGGTAAATTCTTCGCAGCCCGGCGCGGAACAGGATTTAGCCAAAGAAGGAATCAGCAGTACGGAATTTCTGCCTGTTTCAAAATTGGTATCCATTTCTTTAAAATTATTTGTTCCAACACATTTTTCCAAACAACGATTACCCTCGGAAACAATTCCCGGTATAGTCGGATCATTATTGATTGGCGTGTATAATCCGCAACCTGCATCTTCTGATTTACAAATGGTAGCGAAATTAGAACATTCCATGCTTGGATTATTGCCATTGCAGCCCATCCAGCTCGGCGCAGTTTTTAAATAAATTTTATTATTTGAACCATAATCTGTGTAAGTAGAAACAATTTGGTTAGAAGTTGTTTCAATAATTTGTGCTTTGTCTACAATCACCGTACCGGCACCGCCTTTATCATTAGTAACCACAAAAATTCTTAAAGTATCAACTCCGGGATCTGTTTTAATTATCCTGGTTTTTTTAATCCATTGACCAGTTAAAGTAGTGCTGTCAAAAGTATAATTGGTTTGCGGACTTAAATTCTCATCAGCACAATGAGAAGGATCAGTATGACTTGCCACAGGACAAGCGCTGCCTGTTAAAGCTTGAGTATGTAATTCCCAATTGCCACTGATAGAAGAAATATTAATATAAGCGGAGAAAGTAAAATAACGTGTATAGGGTTGAGGATTAATTTTAATATCATCACTGACTATCCCGGCCCAAGTTTTATAATTAATTATTTTTGGCTTATCATCGTTCCCCGCGGCTGCTATTTTAAAATCGGCTGATTTTCCCGAAAGTACTGAAACGCTTATTTGACCTCCCGTCCCGTCATTATAACCGGAAGCATTACTGATTAAATTTGATGATTGAGTATTCCAACCGGAAAAAATATTATTTTTTATATAATTAAAGTCTCCATTCGGCACTAAATTAGTTCCCAAATCAGAAGCGGTTCTGATATATTCATGGCAGCCATTGGCGCCGGCATCGCATTTTTCAACATTGCGATTAAAGAAAATGGCATTATCTGATTTATCAATTGTGCTATATGGATTTCCGCCTTCTACTGACCGTATTTTCACCAATGATTTACCCGGCGCTGTACAAGCCCAAATATCCTGATTATTTGCCGCCAATCCTTTTCCATAATCAGAACAATACCATTTGCAACCCACATCACTGGCGCTACAATTGGCAAAATTTAAAGTATTAGCCAAATAAGAAGAACTTTTTTTATCGCTGGTTTTAGTATAAGTTTGACAAGTATTAAATTGGCTGTCGCAAGAATTTCCGCCTGCCCGCCAAATATTTTTTTCTCTGGTACAATAGCCCCAAGTGTCGCATTTTCCATTCGCATCTTCGTGAATACAATCTTTCATATCAACGCAGGTTTCTTGACGCTGACTTGAACCCGGCAAAGGAATTGATGAATAAGCAATGGTTTCACATTGAAAAGACGGCGCTTTTAAAACCCAACTCGGATCAACCAAATGACAAAATGGTGAAGCGGGAGTAAGACAACTTACTCCTTTAATAGCGCAACATTTTTTTTCTGCGTTCCAAGAACGAAGAGATCCCGTAGTTCCGCAATTTTCTTCCGTATAAACAGTGCAGTTATTGTCTGAACTCAATTTATTAAATCCATCAACAACATCTTTTAATGTAAATTGAGTGTCACCGAGTCCGCTGTCATAAATTTTTTGCGCCGCGATTTCCAAACCTAACGGAAAAACTCTGATCGCGCGCAATTTTTTAATATTGGTTAAACTATAACGACTTAAGTAATCAGTGGCTGCATCTTTTTTGCTTCGTCCGCTGACCAGCCAATCCGGATGAATTAAATTTTTATCCATTGCTTGTTTTAAAGTCAAATTTTCTTCAAGCGCCCTGACCATTCCCGAGTCCATCACACAGTTGCTCGGCAAAGCGTATTTTGAATCTTGAGGACAGACCGCGTATTCATCATAAATTGATATTTCTCCGCCCTTTTTTAAAGAAGCCACGGCCAAATCAGTAAAAAGAGATTTGCCTTGTTCTTGAGTCAAGCTGATTATTCCATCGCTGAACGGCTGTGTTCTTGCCACTATTTCAGGCGAAACATTGGCATTATAACCTTTTTCAAAAATTTGTTTTAAAAGATTATTAATTAAAGTATTGGTAAACACACCAATCGCGTCAGCTACGGCCACGCCGGTATATTGCATCGGCCCGGCTGTTCCTTTTTCCACGGATTGGCGAGTTGCCGTATCAACCAGCGGTGATGGAGTTTTTGTCAAACCGGAAATTTTTGTCGTTACATCATTCATTCTGCCCTGGAGAGATTGAAAATATTTTGAATTAGTTACCGCTGTGGTTTGTTTTTCAAATAAATTTGATTGGAGAGTTAAAGTTACTCCTATATCATTGCCTTCCGGATTATACATTCTGCCAATATCTTCCAAGGTTGCTTGCTGTTTAGTTGTTAACGCCGTAAAATCGGTTTTTTTAATCATGCCTTCCAGCGTATTCGTCCAATCAACCAATTGCTTGACGTAAAGATTGGCTCGATTCGTGTAAGAAAGAGCATTGATATAATTGACATATTGTTTGTCTTCTTCCTTGCAATCGCCACCCCACGTATCTGATCCTTTACATTTATATTTTTCGCAATCTGTTTGGTTGACATTGCCGATTACCAAACAATCCTGATTAGAACAAAAATTAGGCCTGTTTTTACTGCTGCAAATCGGCGTATTTTTTTGCCAATATTTCAAATAAAGCGAATCATTCGCGCTTTGTCCCGCTCCCCAAACTTGATTATTGATTGAATCCAAAAAATTTGCTTGAGTAGGGAATTCTTTTAAAGAACCTGTTTTATTGGCTTGAATATTTTGAACAGTTTGAGAAAAATTATCTTGAATATCAATTATTTTTTGAGCAATATTTTTAAAATCCGCTTTATAATCTTCTCCGAGAATCCAACCTCCTTTTCCCCAATTTGTTAAAACACTGTCCGCTTCAAGAACAGATTTAAAACTGGATTTATATCTGCCAATCGGACCTTCTTTTAAATCTATGGAAAATTCAATTAAATTTTTTTGCTGCGCTTCAGATATTCTTTGTCTTATTTTCGTAAAAGAACAGCGCGTTTCCTGACTCCAAATTTTTTGGCGATAGAGCGGGTCAAAAGAAATTAAAATATTCAAACGAAGAGTCGGATCAATCGGATCGCACAAGCTTTGTTTGAAAAAACCGGTTGATTTGGCTGCCGCGTCAATAAATTCTCCCAGCATATTATCGCCCATTTTAGTCCAATAAGTCGGATCAGTAATAAACAGCGGATTTTGGCCTTTGCCGCCGGACGCCACCCATTCAGCGGTCTGCGTGGCTATTTGAGAAGTGTAAGTATTTATCGCATTTTTATAAGCAATTCCAGCGCCTTGCCGCCAAGCTTCTTTCAAAAATTCCCAAACTTTATCCACTAAAGTTTTAATCGGATCATGAACCACCATCTGGGCTTGAACTTGTTTTGGATAAAATAAAAACGGAGTCATTATTGATAAAAACATTACCAATAAAACTGCTCCGGTTAAAATTTTAAAATTTAATAATTTTTTAGCTTTCATAAATTTTAGAAGCTAATTAAGTAAGACAAATAAGTTGTGGCTTATCTGCTTATTGCGATTGTTGCGCTGACTGTAAAAACATTAATTTTAATGTTTCGTCATCTATTTTATTTAACGTTTCCTGATCCGCTCCTTGTGTGATTAAAAGTTGGCGCAATTCGTTTATATCCAAATCAGAAAAATCGCCCGAAGTAGTATTCGGCGTTGCTATTGTTTCCAAATCTATTCCTGTTTCTGTCTTAGTTTCATTATATAACTTCTGAAGAGTTTCGCTATCAAGCTTATCCACAACATCACGGCTTAAACCTCCTTTATTTACCAACAAATCGCGAATTTGCTGAATAGACTCATTACTTAAATCAGAAGTCGGATTTAATGTTCCAACACTGGGACTGGAAAATGTTTTTTCCAAATTATTTCCACTACCTGCTGCCAATTTATTAAGCGGAGTTGAATTTAGATTTAAAGGATCGGAGCTAGCATCCACTTCCTGCTTGTCGGAATACCCATCGCTGTCAGAATCAGCCAAATAAGCCGAAGTTCTGTATTTAAACTGTTCGTCAAAATCAGAAATGCCGTCATGATCCGTATCAATAACTTTTAAACCGGCTAAAACTTCTTCTTGTGTTAATGGTTTTTGTTTGGAATAATTAATAAAAGGAGCATAAATTGCCCCTTTTATTTTTAGAAAACCAAGAGTAACGGCGCCAATGCCGATTAAGATGAAAAAAACTATAATAAAAGTATTTTTCTTTTGCGGCATAATTTAATTTGGTTGCTTAGTTACATGGTTGATTAGTTAATTCTTAAACCAATCAACTAATTAACCGACCGACCGATTAACTAACTCTATCCAATTTTCAATTGATAATTCCTGTGCTCTGGATTTTAAAGAAAGATTTGTTTGAGATAAAATATTTTCACCTTCTTCTTTATTTACTATAGCACTTTTTACCAAATTATTCAAGAGGTATTTTCGCGGTGAAGAAAAACCGGCTCTGACAATTTTGAAAAATTTTTCGTCATCTACTTTTAACACTGATTCACGCTGACTGTCCGTGTCAGTCCGTGTTAAGTCCGTGCTAGTCTGTGTTGTGATTCGCAGAATCACTGAGTCAACTTTTGGTTTTGGCCAAAAATTTTCTTTTGAGATTTTAAAAATCTTTTTTACTTTACTGTAAAATTGAACAGATATTGCCAAAAGGTTCATTTTGGGCGGCAGAGCTAAGATGCGCTCTCCGACTTCTTTTTGGAGGATTAGAGTTATTAATTTTGGTTTTCTCCGACGCTCTTGGTCGGAGTCCCGACCCCTTGCGGCGTCGGAATTTTCTAAAAATTTTCTCAAAACCGCGCTGGTAATATTAAAAGGTAAATTCGCCACCACTTTATAATCATTGCAACATTGCAACATTATAGCATCGCAACATTTCGAATCTAAAATGTCACCGGAAATAATTTCAACATTTTTACAATCTTTCAATTTGTCTTTTAAAACTTCAACTAATTTCTTGTCAATTTCCACGGCAAAAACTTTTTTTACTTTTTTTGCTATTTCTTGAGTTAAAGTTCCGAGTCCGGCGCCGATTTCTATCACATAATCTGATTTTTCCAAATTGGACGCGTCCAATAATTTATTTATTGCGTCAGAACTAATCAAAAAATTTTGCCCCCTTCTTCTTAAAGGTTGAATTTGATATTGAGAACAAATTTCTTGTGTTTCTTGTTTAAGCGACATTAATTAAACCACTAAATTAATTAATTTCCCGGCAATAAAAATTGTTTTTTTAACTGTTTGCCCGTTTAAAAATTTCTGGATTTTCGGACTATTAAGAGCAATTTTATTCGCTTCTTCTTCGGTGATGCCGACCTGAGTTTTAATCGAATCTCTCATTTTACCGTTAATTTGAACAACCAAAATAAAATCTTTTTCTTTGACTAATTGAGGATCAAATTCCGGCCATTTTTCTTGAAAAATACTCCTAATCGCGGACTTACGCCGACTTAACACTGACTTGTACGGACCTTCTGTGTTAGTCTGTACCCGTTGCCAAAGTTCGTCGCAAAGATGAGGAGTGATAGGAGATAATAGCAAAAGTAAAGTTTTAATACCCGAAATATTCGGTGATTTTTCCAAAGCATTTAAATATTCCATTAAAAAAGCGACCGTGGTGTTAAATTTAAAATTCTCAATATCTTCACTTACTTTCTTTATTGTCTGGTGCATTAAACGCTCCAAATCAGAATTTGGTCCGCCAGCTGGCGGATTAGAAATTGAAAATTGTCCCGACTTTGTCGAGGACTCTCGACTTTGTCGGAGAAAATTGAAAATTAGATTTCGAACTTTGGAGAGGAATCGATTCACTCCTTCAATAGTTTGAGTATTCCAAGCAATCGGCTGGTCAAACGGTCCCATAAACATTTCATAAAGCCGTAAAGTGTCAGCGCCATATTTTTTAATAATTTCATCCGGATTAATAACATTGGAAAAACTTTTACTCATTTTTCTGCCGTCTTCGGCTAAGATCATTCCGTGTGATCGCCTTTTAAGATATGGCTCGTCGTTTTCTGCCATGCCGATGTCGTATAGAAATTTATACCAGTAACGGGAATAAAGAAGATGCAAAGTTGTGTGTTCCATTCCGCCGTTATAAACATCAACCGGCAGCCAATATTTCATTTTTTCAGGACTGGCCAAAGTTTTATCATTTTTGGAATCAAGATAACGAACAAAATACCAATTTGAACCGGCCCAATTCGGCATAGTGTCAGTTTCTCTTCTCGCCCAAGCGCCGCAATGCGGACATTTTACTTTTATCCAATTTTCGCACTTACTAAGCGGTGATTCACCTGTTCCGGACGGCTGATATTTTTTAAGATAAGGCAGTTCAACCGGTAAATTTTTTTCTTCAATCGCCGTCCAACCGGGATTTGACAATTCTCCTAGATTAAATTCTTTATTTTCTTCTCCGAGTTTTATATTTTTTATTTTATCAGCGCATTTTTGGCAAAAAACCAACGGTATCGGTTCACCCCAATAATGCTGACGGGAAAAAACCCAATCGCGCAATTTATAATTTACTTTTAATCCGCCGGATTTTTCTAAAATCAATCTTTCAGTAATTTTTTTTCTCGCCTCGGTAGAAGTTAAATTTGAAAATTCTTCCGAATTAATTAAAATCCCTTCTGATTCAAAGGCCTCTAATAATTCATTATTAGCGCCCTTTTCCGCGGTTTTATGATTTTGATCAGGCTTAATCACTTCAATAATTTCCAAACCATATTTTTGAGCAAAATCAAAATCTCTTTGATCATGAGCCGGTACAACCATAACTGAACCTCCGCCATAAGCGGCAATCACATAATCGCCAAGAAAAATCGGCACTGATTTTTTATTAATCGGATTAACGGCAAAAAGTCCTTTTAATTGAACACCTGTTTTTTCTTTTGCCAAATCAGTTCTTTCCATATCTGATTTTTCCTGAGATGCTTTAATATATTTTTCCACTTCTTCCAAATTTTTAACTTTTGATTTTAATGTCTCAATCATTTTGTGTTCCGGGGCGATTACTAAGGCCGTCACGCCGTAAATCGTGTCAACGCGAGTGGTAAAAACTTCAATAAATTGTTCTTCCTCTGAATCAGAATCTTTAATTAAAAATTTTAAATTTGTTCCTTCGCTTCGACCGATCCAATTGATTTGCTGAGTTTTTATTTTTTCCAAATAGTCAACTGTTTCCAATTCTTTAAGCAAGCGATCTGCATATTCTGTAATTTTAAGCATCCATTGTTTCATTTGTCTCCTCTCTGTTTGAGCGCCGCAACGTTCGCATTTTCCCTGAACCACTTCTTCATTAGCCAAACCGATTTTGCATTTTGGGCACCAGTTAATCGGAATCTCGGATTGATAAGCCATGCCTCGTTTAAATAATTGGATAAAAATCCATTGCGTCCATTTATAATATTTCGGATCAGTGGTATTAATTTCTCTTGACCAATCAAAAGAAATTCCCAAAGATTTAAGTTGTTTTTTAAAAACAGCAATGTTCTGAGCCGTGATTTTTGCCGGATGAATTCCTTTTTTAATGGCATAATTTTCTGTTGGCAAGCCAAAAGCGTCCCAACCCATAGGATAAAGAACATTTTGCCCTTGCATTCGTCTTTTTCTGGCCAAAACATCCAAGGCCACATAACTTCGGCAATGACCAACATGAAGGCCATCTCCCGAAGGATAAGGAAATTCAACTAAAATATATTGTTTGGGCTTTTCAGAAGAATCTTGGGCTTGATAAAGTTTATTTTTATCCCAAAATTTCTGCCATTTTTTTTCTATTTTGGCAAAATTATAAACTTCTTTCCTTTTGGTTAATTTTTGAAAAAATGTTTTACCTGACATAATTATTTTTTATTTTTATCCTTAAATATTAGCATAAACTTATCCTCTTGACAAGCAAAAAATTAGTAGTATAATAAAAAACAACCCTGAATAAGGGTTTAAATTATGAAAAAACCTCTTGAAAACAATTATCTTAAGGTTTTTCTGAACAATTTATGGTCTAATGTCCAATCTGGCTTGGCCAATCTGGGAAAAGCAATTATTGGGAGAATACTTTACGTCTCTCATTTTTGCCTTAGACATCGTGATAAAATAATAACAGGCGAATTTGCCCTAGTGGCCGTAATCGCCTTTTTTATTATTTTTTCATCCTTAGAAATGAAAAATCTCTACGAAAACGCCAATCATGATAATTTAATTTCAAAAATTGCCAATCAAGATAAAATTATTATTAAAGCTCAAAATACTTCTAATAAACAAGCTTCTTCCGGTAATCAAGAAATTTCTGATTTTCATATTGCCGGCAATAGAATGCTGGCAGATTCTGATATTCACTTAACTTTGGGTGGCAGCACTTTAATCACTCCCGAAACAGAATTTAACGACTCAATGCCGAATACCAGAACAGAAGTTGAAAAATATGTTGTTGAAGCGGGAGATAATATTTATACCATTGCTCAAAAATTCGGCATTAACATCACTTCCATTCTTGCGGCAAACAATTTGACGCTTCGTTCGGCCAATCTTATCAGACCCGGACAAATGCTTTCTATCTTGCCGATTGATGGTTTAACTCATAAAGTTAAATCCGGTGAAACATTGGATCAAATCGCCAAAAAATATAAAGCATCAATAAATGATATCGTGGATTTCAACGGTTTGGCCGATGCTTCTGATATTTTAGCAAATGATATTTTAATCATTCCTTATGGATCACAACCTTCAGCGCCTCCGGTGATAATAAAACCTCAAGTTGTCCAACCTCGTTTTGAAAAAACAGAATTAGTGATAACTTCGCCGAATTACAATTCTTGGTTGAGAAACACAAAATGCCATAAATTTTATAACGGTCAATGTACTTCTTATGTGGCTTATAAATGGGCGACTGATCTCGGCAAATGTGTTGCTTGGAGCGGCAATGCCAAAGATTGGCTCGGTAATGCCAGACAGCGAGGATTTAAAATTGGCGATGATCCGCAAAAAGGAGCCGTTGTTTCTTTATGTGAAGCCGGCCGCGGTTGTTGCGGAAGAAGTTCCTATTGTTGGGGACACGTTGCTTATGTTGAATCTTTTAATAATGACACTATTACTTTTACTGAAATGAATCACCCTACGCCTTGGCGCGTTACTCAAAGAACGATTGATCGCGACGACGTGCGTATTTTGGGTTACATTTACGCGGAATAAAAATTATTAATATTAAAAAAATGACTCCCTCCGATATTCGTCGGAGGGAGTTTTTTAAACACCTTTAATTCTTACAGGATAAGTGCCAGTAATTTCAAAAATCTGGTTTCTAATTTCCCAAGTAAAATAAATATTGAAAATTGATATAACCACCCTGTAATTATTCAAGTTTTGCCCTGCTTTAATCCGTTCTACCCTGATTTTACTTATTTTATCATTTAAGGGTGCTAAATTTTTTTCAATTTTCTTTTTACCTTCTTTAGCCTGTTTTAAATTTGTCCATTCTTTAAAGAGCATTTTTTCCTCCTTTTTTTGCGTTCGTGTAATTCGTTTATTAGAAACTCTATTCCTATTGTTAAAATAAAAGCTCCGAACACTAACTTCGCGCAAGTTAAAAATGCCACAAAATCACAAGACGAACCTGGATCTTCTATGGTTCGCAATGTCACCATGTCACATATACTCGTAAGAGTCATCCCTAATCCAAGCATTATTGCACCAATACTAAATAAAATACCTCCAACAGATTCTAAAATATTTCTGGCAAATTTTAAAGTGCTCGCGACAAATTTTTTCATTTTTCCTCCTTTGCCATGCCGTAGCTTTCTAAGCGTAGGCAGGCTTTTTAATTTTCTATATTATACCACTAATTTAAATTTTGAACAGCTTTTTAAGATAAACCGGCAGAGCGAAAATCGCTTGATGAATTTTCGGGCAATACCATTTCAAATTTTTCACCTTGCGTTCTTTTAATCTTTTTTGAATAATTTCATTTTTTATTTTTGCCGCGTCAATATAATTGCTGTTAATTCCAAAAGCCATTAAAGAACCGTAAAGAGGAATATATGAAACAAAAACCGAAGAAAATTTAAAAACAGATTTTAAATTTTTATATATTCCTTGCGATAACTCAGGACGAGTGGTCGCCAAATCCAAATGCGTCATAAAAATGCCGTTTTTTTCCAATTTTGAAGAAATTTTTTGGTAAAAACTTCTCGTATAAAGTGCTTTTGACGGGCCAATCGGATCTGTTAAGTCGGAA
>Ga0265297_10007033_pt1 | contig 15855 bp, 14 predicted proteins | sample Munlanlwell13791_FD_192502 | JGI IMG/M metagenome (GOLD analysis project Ga0265297, IMG submission 192502) | Leachate microbial communities from a municipal landfill in Southern Ontario, Canada - Leachate well 137-91 | ecosystem: Engineered > Solid waste > Landfill > Unclassified | place... | reverse complement strand
ACAGACCCCTTGAATTTCTTTGTATTATCCCAAAGACCAGAAAAGGAGATAGATATTAAGCTTCCAGCTTTAACCAAGGTTTCTGACTGGAAACCTCCAGTCAATCATCCTTGGAGAAAGTTTAAGATTAATGAAGGTATAAATAGCAAAGTATGACATTTCTAAATTGCTCGGAGGTATGACATTTCTAAATAGCCTTTACAGATTTATCTTCATAATATTTACCATATTTAGTATTATACTATGATTAAGCAGAATAGGACAATTTAAAAAGATTAGTCGCATTCTGAGTAGAACAATCGATTATCTTTTCTAGGCTAACCCCTTTAATGGATGCTATTTTCTCAGCGATAATATTCAAACTAAAAGGATTGTTAATCTCATTAACGAATCCAGGAGGGGTGAGATATGGGCAATCTGTCTCTAAAAGTATCCTATCTAAAGGAATATTCTTAATCGCTTCGTCCATATTGATTTTAAAGATGATACCATTGAGTCCGACATAGTAACCTAGTTCCAGATAAGCGTCAACTTCTTTGATAGTACCAACAAAACAATGCATGACTCCTTTTGCTTTATTACCCCTTAATACCCCTAACGTATCTTCGAAAGCCATCCTAGAATGGATTATCAATGGTAACTCTAGTTCCTGAGATAAGCTTACTTGCAAATTAAATATCTCTTTTTGCTTTTCTTTAAACTCTCTCTTCTTGGTCTCCCCCTTTGGCTTAGTCCAGTAATCCAACCCTGCTTCGCCAATAGCAACTACTTTCTTTGAATTAGCCAGATCTTCGTATTCCCTAATATTAAAATCCTTCTCGAGAACACTTTCTCTTCCAGTCAGGTTACCATACTGCTTTAAGGTAAAATCTGATTCTATGTTCTGAGGATGCAATCCTATTGAAGCATAGACCCCTTTATCATATTTTTCTGCTAAAGCTACTACGTCCTGAGAAGTCTGATAGTTGGTACCGACATTAATTATGGATATTCCGCTTCCTAAAAGGTCAGAAAGAAGAGTATCTCTCCTACCATCAAAGGCTGGAAAATTAAGATGAGCATGAGTATCTATCATAAAGCTTTATTTCAATACTAGAAAAAGGGGGTCTCCTCTATGAACATTAAAAACTCCCGTTATTACCTAATCCTTCTTTAATCTTCCTAGAAGTATCGGGCATAAAAGGCTCTAACATCTCACCAATAGCATCTAACGCAAATAGTAAATTTGAAAACACTTCTTCTTGCTTGCTTTTTTCGGTGAGTGTCCAAGGCTTCTCCTCTTCGATATATTTATCACAAGACCTAATTAACTCCCAAATAACCTTTAATGTTTCGGCAAAATTACTAAACCCTTCGTCGTACTTCTGCCTAAAACTGCTAACCTCTTCTAGGGTATAATCATTAGGAGATATATTAAAATCTACTACTCCTGCTTTTTCAACCATAGCCAAGGTTCTAGCAAATAGATTCCCGATACCTTTAGCTAAATCAGCATTATATCTCTTCTCGAACTTTTCATAAGAAAAATCTCCATCAGACAAAGTAGGTATTTCTGATAAAAGGAAATACCTCACAGCATCAGTACCGTATTTATCGACTAAATCAAAAGGGCTAATCGTGTTACCTAGACTTTTAGATATTTTCTCTCCGTCGACGGTTACGTATCCATGGGAAAAAATAGTATTGGGCAAAGCCAAGCCAGCTGACATCAACATTGCAGGCCAGTAAACTGCATGGAATCTGATGATACCCTTTCCTATGACATGTACCTTCTGAGAATCCTCTTGCCAATAAGTGTTGAATTTTGAATCGTCTGAAGCATACCCCAAGGCGGTGATATAGTTAGCTAAGGCATCGAACCATACCCATATCTTCTGACTATCATCACCAGGAACATCAATCCCCCACCCTTTTGCTCTGGCTTCTGATCTGGAAATACAGAAATCCTGTAAACCAGAATCAATAAAACTCAATATCTCATTCTTTCTTGCTTCTGGTACAATCCTAATCTTATCTTGAGTGATTAAATCTTTAAGCCTGTCTGCATATCCAGTTAGTTTAAAGAAATAGTTCTCTTCTTCAATAAATTCAGGAGCCTTCTTGTGCTCAGGACATAACCCATCAATCAACTCTTCTTCTTTATAGAATTCTTCACAACCAACACAATAGAGACCACTATACGTCTTCTTATAAATATCTTTCTCGCACATTTTCCATAACTTCTGAGCCCCGAGGACGTGCCTCTCTTCAATTGTCCTAATGAAATCATCATATGAAAGACCTAAGGCTTCCTTTAGTTCTGAGAAAACAGAGTAATGCTTATCAACATACTCTTGAATAGGAAGTCCAGCCTTCTCAGCACTTTGAACATTTTTTAAACTGTTTTCATCAGTACCAGAAATGAAATAAACATTATCACCTAATAATCTATGTCTTCTGGCCATAACATCAGCCTGAATCTTCTCTAGAGCATGTCCGATATGCGGATTTCCATTGACATAATCAATGGCTGTTGTAATAAATATGTTCTTCATCTTGAATGTAATCTTAATTAATCTTAGCCTTCTTACTGAGAATATAGTTCCTAATGGTCTCGTAAGCAATACCAGCAACTGGGATAGCCAATACCATACCAACAATACCCACTAACTTACCCCCGACTAAGATAGAGGTTAAGATAAGAAAATTAGGTAATCCTACCATCTTATTAGTTGTCAAAGGAGTGAAGATATTGCTCTCTATCTGTTGGGTAATAAAGACCATGATTAAAGCAAGAACAGCGACTGTCCAGGAGTTCATGGCAGCTACTAAGCAGATGAGGACTGCTGAAATAATTGGACCAACGACTGGAATAATATTGAGGAATCCTGCTAATAAAGAAAGAGATACAGCAAAACGGATATCTAGAATAAGGCACCCAATAAAGGTCATTAAAGCTAGAATAGCAGAAACTAATATCCTGCTACCGAACCACTGAGCCACAGTAATTCTTCCCTTTTCCCAACTCTTAACAACATTCTCTTCAAGCTTCTTAGGAGATAATAACTTAATAAAACCAATAATCTCCTTTTCTTCCATGGAGAAAAAGAAGGCTAAAGTGAAGATAGTAATTAAGGAAAAGAGAACGTTAAAGATTGCTGTTCCGATGGTCCACAGCTCAGAGGTAAGTTTAAGAAAACCTTCTCGGAAGCTAGCGCCAAGAATAGAAAAATCAAAACCACTATAGAGATAGCTATTGAAATAAGGGGCGAAAGTATTGAAGTATTCTGAATGGTTCTTTGAAAAAGAAGTAAGCTCAATAACTATAGGTGGAATAGTCAAAAAGAAAAATCCAGCTATTATTAAGGCTGCTCCGATATATATTATTAAAGTAGCAAAAGGTCGTTGCATCCCCTTCTTCTCAAAGAAATCAATGGCTGGATTTAAGAGAATAGAAATCACCAATCCAAGAGCAACAAGAATTAAGACATCCTTGAGAAGATAGACGAAGTATACGCCCAAAAGAGCCATAATGACTCTAAATATGCCTTGCCAAGCTATGTCTATTTTAGAGATATCACCTATCTTATGTGCCATATCTTCAGATAATTAATTTCTCTTCGAACATCTTCCTGTCCTTAAATGGACCAATAAGAGCTAAGTTAAGCCTTTCTGGTCGGAAAATGTCTTTTGCAACGGACTGAATCGCATCTGGAGTAACATCTTCTATTTTCTGCAAAACTTCTTCAATAGGAATTATTTTATCCGTTAAAAGTTCTTGTCCTCCACAAAAAGTTATCTTTGCCTCTATACTCTCAAAGCCCATCAGAGTCTTCCCTTTGATATAGTCCTTAGCTTTCCTTAACTCCTCTTCACCAACTTTTTCCTTCTTGAGCCTTGAAAACTCTTTAAGAATAGCTTCTATAACCTGAATAACTTTACTATTATCAACACCAGAAGCGGCAGAGAAAGTTCCAACATCAGTATCGTTATCATTAGAAGTCCTGATATAATAAGCAGCACCCATCTTCTCTCTTACTTTCTCAAATAGCCTAGAGCTCATCATTCCTCCAAGAAAGACTGACATGACATTAAGAGCGTACTTCCTTTCATCAAAAATATTATACGACCTTACTCCTAAGACTAGATTAGTCTGATCAACCTTTCTATAACATAACTTTACAGCTGGCGCAGACTGTTGTTCTATTACTACCCCTTTATTTAAGAGAGTGCCATTACTCACAACAGAGAAAATTTCTTTTAGTCTTCCTAATACCTCTTTCTCGTCATAATTACCAGCGACACATATGACTATATTCTTCGCCTTATATCTATCATTAATATATTTTTTAAGATCATTCCTAGTGATACTAGAAACTGTTTCTTTGGTTCCAGCAATATCCCATCCAGCTGGCTGATCTCCATAGAGAACCTCTTTCCAAACCTGATCAATATGCATCATGGGGTTGTCATTATACATATTTATCTCTTCGATAATAACCCCTCTCTCTTTTTCCAATTCTTTAGCAGGAAACTTAGAATTAAGGAAAATATCTGAAACCCATTCTATAGCCAAATCAAAATGACTATAATCAGTCTTGGCGTAATACCCTGTAACCTCTTCCCCAGTAAAAGCATTAAAGCTACCACCTACCTTATCAAGAAATTCAGCCACATCTCTAGGTTTTTTCATCTTTTCAGTTCCCTTAAAGAACATGTGTTCTAAGAAATGAGATATCCCTGAAATATCTTTGGTTTCATATCTTGAACCTGTCTTAACTAAAACAAAGATAGCTGCTGTCTTAACTTCTTTCTGAGGAATACTGAGAATTCTTAATCCGTTATCTAAAATTGTTTTCTTGTACATCTTTGAATAAGCTTATAATTATTATTTTTCTTGCATAGTTTCTAGTTTCTGCTTAAGTCTGGCATTTTCCTTCTTGAGCTCTATCATTCTCTCCTCTCTCTCAATAGTGAGATCAAAGAACTTCTCTAGCTCTTCCATTCTCTTAACCATCTCTTTTTCTGAAGACCGGGTCTTTTCTTTGAAGAAGTATAATTGGATTGATATTTCATTCAAGAACTTGGTAAGGTTGATAAACTCCTTATCCAAACTTCCAGTAGAGAATATGGGGAGCTCATCCCCTATATCTATCTTGGTTAAAGAGAAGAAATCCTTAAACGACTTCTCCAAATACATCAAAAGAAGTAGAGTAACAAATAATATCATGAATATGCCGGTAAAAAAGATATTAAATCCAGCCATTTCAGGGGCGTATCCAGCAAGAAAGAAAAGGGCTAAGGCATCTAAAAGAAAAAGTATTATAAAAAGGAACTTGACTCTGATACTCTGAAAGCCTGACTCAATTGGACATCTACCTTTAGTAGATAGAAAATCTCTACATTGCTTTGCTATGGGAAAGAATTGGAGCTGAGGAAGGAATATAGAAAAACCTGAAGCTAAGGTCGCAACAATTCCCCCGGCAATCACTATCATCAATAAGTCAAGAGAATTATCAGGATGTGCTGCCCTCCAAATAAGGGCCACTAAAGTGAATAATAAAGTACTTGTAATAGAAAACTGGAAGCACTTCCTAGAATAACGACAGAAAGAGTGAAATGTCTCAGAAACATGCTCTGGTTTAATCCCTGGCATTAATGCACCATTCTTAATATTAGCCGTCAGCACTTTGGCTTCAGATAAGACTAAGGGACTAACTCCTGAGGTGCGAAAGAAGACTATTATCGAAATAATGACCGCATAAATGAGAGTAAATAATGAAAAATTGGTACTATCTGCCTGATTAAAATGACAGATATGAAGAACGACTACGGACATAAAAGCAATACAGAGCACCACCCACACGACTACGGGAGCTGCTAACCTAAAGCTATAAGAAATCTCTGGTCTCATAGGTTTTTTAATCATTTGCATCGCCCCGTACCTCTGGCACACCCAACCGAATCCCTAGTCAGCTGACCAGTATCGTCGATGCAATAGTTATTATCTTTATTAGTCATCGCTTTAATACAAAAATGATTAAAATCATCACTGAAATACATCTCCATTTCTTTGCCAGTAGTCCCAACAAGCTCTATCTTCAACATTCTGATTTCAATATCATTCTCAAAACCTTCGTAGTTATTATTCTTAATACTATACACCTGCCCCCAAGCCTCTATCTGCTTAAGAATATTCTTAACCTTGTTTTCGTTATCAACCTTTTGAAACTGATTGATAGTCATGATTGGAATAGAAAAGAAGAAAAGGAATACTACTCCAAAAATCACAAGTTTTACTGGGCTAAAATCTTCCATAATTATTTGCTGTAAATAGGATCAGTACTGATACTCACATTATTATTGGTCCATAAGTCCCTGGCCGACAACTGGGCAGACCCTATCAACAAAATATCAGTATCAATAGTCTGTGGTTCAATGGATAACTGGAAAGCGCAAATCATCTCGGAATCAATAACACCAGTGCCCGCAGGAATTAATCCGATTTCCCAGGTCAACTGCCTTGTGCCCTCATCGAAATAAACCTTTGTCCCCTCTGGTACAATCTGATTATCCTGGACGAACCTTAACCCACTAGGAAGAATAGTCACCATTTTAGCATTACTGGTATCGTTATAATAGTTCTTAATCTTCCACTCTACTGTGAAAACAGTCTTTTCACCTGCTATCACTGGGAAGGGTCCAAAGTCAGAGAAATACCTACTGTCAGCATAAAGACTCTGGACAGCGATGAGCTTAGTATTAACCCTGTTCAGAAACTCCTGCTTGATTTGACCTAAAGTAATATTGGTTTTAACAAAGAGATTCTTATCAGCAGGACTCCTCATCATCTTATTCCTATTGGTATTAATCCAGAACTCAACCCTACCTTCTTCTCCTGGTCTCAAGTTCTGTAATTCTGGCAACTGATTTCCATCCCAAATAAGAGAATTGTCACCTTTCTGGTAAACACCATCAAGAGCAGTAATTGTATTATAGTCAAGACTATCCCCCTCTAATTTTATGATAAGGGCTTGATCTTTAAGCTCTTCATCTCCAGTATTACGGAAGAATATTTCGTAATGAAGCCTATCTCCTATATTAACATTATAACTCTCTTGATTATTGATTTTCTCAGTAAATTTAACAGATGGAGCAACTATGGCAACACCTCTAACAGTCTCCTTTAATACTACGAATTTACCATCCTGCCAAACACCTAGCTTTGCCTTAAAGACTTTCTGGTCCTGAGGTTCTCCATTAAGAATACCACCTATTTCTATCTTTCTACTATCTGACTCATTTAAAATTGGTTCATCCCATTGCTTATTATCAAGTCCGTTAGGTTTTGAGTAGGAAAACTGAAAATCCGAAGGATATTCGACTATACAGGACAAATCTTTAAGAGGGTAAGAAACATTAGAACTATAAGCCACTCTTACGGTAACAACCTTACCAGCACCTGCTTTTTGCGGAATATCTAAGGTAAGGTTTAATGGAAGATTATCTAGAATGACCGTAAAAGAACTACTAGCCTCATTCCTTATTTTTAAATCTTGAGGCTGAAAAATAACTTTTACTTTTGCGTCTTTTGTTTCTCCTTCCGCCCCCAATAACCTAGCCTTAAACTTCATGGTCCTTTCCTGTCCTGGATAAATATTCCCCCCTAAATCCTCTGAAGACACTTTTTTAATTCTAGTACCTTCTTCAATTATGGCACCATTCGGGTATTCGAAATACATCTCAGGAGACTCTAGAGTGATGGAGCCATTATTCTTATACTTAACAACATACTCAAATTCTTGTCCAACATCGACCTTATCAGGTGCAATGATTTCTAGCTTTAAGACTCCTTTATCAAAAGCCATCTTCTGCCAAAAGAAAAAAGCTATCAAGACAGTGATTATAGATACAATAAATACCAATATTTTCTTACTCATGAGATTAAATGATTAATCCTTCTTTTTATTAATACTACCCTTTAACCTAGAAAGCGATTCCCCGTACTTCCTCAATTCAGGAGAACCAGAATCAGTTCTAACCCGATTAAATGACCAAGACTTGATAAATCCACCACTGGGACGAGTATTATTACCAGAAGCCTTTCTTTTAATTGAAGACAAAGAGTTATAATACTTGCTCTCTTGTCCCCCTTGAGAAGAAGCAACACCTTTCTTGTCCTTTTCTCCCTCCCTCTTCTTTGAAGAAGAATTCAAGCTTCTGGATGAATTAAAACTAATACTCTTACCTGGTTTTTCGATTGGGAAATAACTCATATTAATGTTTTGATAGTTATAACTGTATTATACAACTTTTATCGTAAAAATAACAGTATCTGTTCCAATCTTAATTTCTCTACCTTGATTCACTTCATCACGATTTATGGATAAAGCAAGAGTCTCTTCTAAAAGATAGGCCTGATACTTCTGAATGAGAGAATCTAAACAACTATCAGCAGTATAATCAATAGATATCTTGTCTTCGGGGCTCATACCCTTTTCCTTCCTTTCCTGCTGAATGTGCCTAATAATCTCCCTCAGAGAACCTTCTTCTCTGAGTTCATCGGTAAGCTCTGTATCAATAGATACCTGCTGGATATCATCTTGAATCAAGATTTCTTTAATATTAGTCTCTTCTTTAATTAAAGAAATAAGCTGATCATAATAAACGGACGCAGTCAACTTATATCCATCTACTACTTTTGGAATATATGCTGAGGCTAGAGGCTGCCTAACTTTAATACCCGCTTTAGTCCTTTCAGCTAGAATGAGATTAATAGAAGAACGGACATAATTCATTGACCAATAAATATCATATGAATCCCTATCGAGAACTGACTGATTAGGAGAAGGGTAATCACAAAGATGAACACTGATTGGATCGCTATCTTTTCTCAGCTTCTGATATAGTCCTTCAGAAATGAATGGAGTAAAAGGAGCCATAATTTTAGTTAACTTACAGAGAACTGTCTCTAGGGTTTGAGAAGCATATTCAAGGTCTTCTTGAGACTCAGGCTTCTGAAACCTTCTCCTCGATCTCCTGATATACCAATTAGATAAATCATCAATAAAAGCTCCGACAGCATAATCATTCCATGAGATATGGTCATCAGTATTATAGTTATTACCCCCTTCCATCTGCCCTCCTCCGATTAACCTAGTTGCCTTAGTGAGGTCATAACCTGCCATGAACCTATCGATTCCTTCATTAAGCACTTCAAGCCTACCTAATATCCACTTATCGAGAACATTAGAAGATGGGGTGATGGTAGAAATTGGTTCCTTAGGAGTATAAGTTTCATAGAAATTGAAGCAATTCTCAACTGCTAGAACCACATTCCTCCATACTTCTTTAACCTTATCATCAGAGAATCGATAATCCTCCCCTATATTAGTAGAAGACAGAAGGAAATATCTTAAAGAATCTGCTCCATACTTATCAAAGACATCCTTAGGATCAGGGTAATTCTTCAGCTTCTTACTAAGCTTCCTTCCTTTATCATCAAGAACTAAGCCATTTGTAATGACATTCTTAAAGGCAGGTTTATCTTTACCTAATCCAATATCTTCAGTAGTTAGAGCAGTTGCAAGAACTGTTAAGGTATAAAACCATCCTCTAGTCTGATCAAGTCCTTCGGCAATAAAATCAGCTGGGAAAGTTCTCTCAACCATCTCCTTATTCTCAAATGGATAGTGCCATTGAGCATAAGGCATTGATCCAGATTCGAACCAACAATCAAAAACCCCTTCGATACGAGACATACTCTTACCGCAGTCAGGACAAACTAACTTAACATCATCTATAAAAGGTCTATGTAAATCAGATACCTTTTCTCCAGCAATCCTTTTTTCTTCTAATTCAGCAATACTTCCAATACACATCCTCTTCTTACATTCTGAACATTCCCAGATAGGAATAGGGGCGCCCCAATATCTCTTACGAACAAAGTCCCAGTCGCGTGCACCTTCAAGCCATTTGCCAAACCTCCCATGCTTAAGATGCCCAGGAACCCAATTAATCTGCTCATTGTTCGATACCAGAGAATCCTTTATCTTGGTGACTAAAACGTACCAACTATCAACTGCGTAATACAATAAAGGAAAGTCACACCTCCAACAGTGAGGATATTCATGAGAAATTAATTGCTCCTTATATAATATTCCCTTTTCTTTGAGATAACTTATAATCTTCGAATCAGCATCCTTGACGAAAAGCCCTGGAAAATCAGTGACAGCATCTATAAAAGAGCCGCTTTCGTCTACTAAATGAATAAAGGGGAGGCCATGTTCTTTCGATATTTGGAAGTCATCTTCTCCATGCATTGGATTAATATGGACTATACCAGTACCATCTTCATCGGTGACGAAATCTCCCGCTAAAACCTGATACGCATTATCAAATGAGACACCTTCTGAATTAACTCCTTTAAAGTAATCAAACATTGGAAGGTATTTCTTACCTATCAAATCAGAACCTTTAAGATTAGAGATAATTGAATACTCTCCTTCAATAATCGATAATCTGCTTTTAGCCAAGATTAACTTTTCTCCCTCTCTTTCAATTAGGCAATAATCAATATCCTTACCAATAGCAAGGGCAAGGTTACCTGGTAATGTCCAAGGAGTGGTGGTCCAGACTAGGAAATATGCATCATCATTAACAGTCTTGAATCTGACGTATATAGACCTATCCTTAACCTCTTTATATCCCTGATTGACTTCAAAATTAGAAATAGTAGTAGCACAATGAGGACAATAAGGAGAAACCCTATAATTCTTCTCTATCAACTCCTTGTCCCACAATTGCTTAAGTACCCACCATACTGATTCAATATAGTTATTATCCATGGTAGAATAAGCCTCAGAATAATCAGCCCATCTTCCAACTCTTTTCAAGGTCTCCTGAAAATCACTAACACAAGAAAATACTGAACTACGACAAGCGTCATTAAACTTGCCAATACCTAATTCTTCAATCTGCTTCTTACTCTTTATATCCATCTCTTTCTCAATCAGATTCTCAATCGGTAACCCATGACAATCCCATCCGACTCTACGAGGTATTTGATAACCTTTCATGGTCCAATACCTAAGAACACTATCCTTAATAGTAGTCGCTAAGATATGGCCATAATGAGGCTTACCAGTTGCAAAAGGTGGTCCATCATAAAAACTATAATATTCCGCTCCCTCCCTATTCTTAATTGATTGATGGAAAATATCTTCCTTTTTCCAAAACTCTAATATTCGTTCTTCTTTGTTCATATTTTTCTTATTTCCCCAGTCTTAATTATGTCGCCATAGCCATCAAGCATCTGCTGATTGCTTAAGCCTTTCAAAGCTCCTTCTAGTAACCACAGAGGGTTACTATGAGATACAATAAGGATAGTCTTACCAGAATATCCAGATTCTATTTCTTCAAAAAAATCAACGATACGGTTTTGGCAATCGTGCCAACTCTCTCCTTGAGGAGGAGGAATACTGAAAGCCTTAATCTTTTCATTTTCATAATAATCCCAGACCTCTTTCTTATTCCTTCCATTAAAGATACCCCAATTATTGTCCCGGAGTCTCAGGTCATAAATAATCATATCTTGATTATATTCAATAACCCTAGAAACCTCTTCGGCTGTCTGCCTAGTCCTTAAAGCATCAGAACTAAAAATATAATCTATACCTTTACCCTTAAGAAACTCTCCGGCTCGCCTAGCTTCTAAAACACCCTCCTCTATTAAGGCACAAGGAGGGGTATCGTCGGGATAGCCATATACTATATCCTTCTTCTCGGTCTGATGGATATTCTTCCCATGACGGAGAAGGTAATATTCATTATTTAATACCTTATTCATCTCATTAAAAATAACACCTTTTTAGTATTTATTCAAATGATGCAGAAAAAAACACTTGATAATCAAGTGTTAATCCGATCGTTAAATCGGTACCTAGACTCAGGAACAGTAATGACGAACCTAGCTCCATCAACACCGTCTTCCCGAATATCCATTTCACTACTCCTAAAAACTTCCTTACAGAAGAAAAGTCCATACCCGCTATTCTTACCATAACCTTGTCTGAATATTCTTTCTTTCTCTTCAGCAGGAATACCATTTCCATCGTCAGAAATAATAATCATGATTGATCCATTATCCCTAGCGATATCGCAATAAACATTCTTAGCATCTCCATGATTAAAAGCATTCTCAAGTATGTTGTAGAAAGCCTTCTCAACTAAACAGTCACCGAATATCTCTAAATTAAGAGGTATTCTGTTGGTAATTCTATTACCTAAAAATTTACTCTTACCAATCTTCTGAATAGTTGAATGGACGATACTCCAACGATTCTTCTGATTCCCTAGCTTCCAATAATCTATACAGAAGTCTAAGGTATCAATAATTGATTTCTGAGAAATAATGATATTCTCAGTTAATCCGTCGTAATCATATCCTCTCTCCTTAATTAACTCTGCGCTCATTCCTATGACTGTCAAGCTGTTGTTGACGTCATGAATAGTAACCCTGAACATCTTCTCTAGCTTCTTAGCAATACCGCTATCGTCTGGTTCACTTCTCAGCTCAATGATTCGATCCAGCTTCTTAAAAAGAACTGAACAACCATCCTCCTCTTTACCACAAATGAATGAAGATTTTTCGAAGTAATAATCCGCCCCATTATTAAGGGCACTAATGACCGCATCCCTGTCATCTGATTCACTAATGATAAGAAAAGGAACATCACTTTTCTGAACTGTTCTGACATACTTCAAAAAATCAACACCATTCTCTCCGGTAAGGATATAGTCGCATAAGACGATATCAAATGACCGGTGTTCGAATAGTCTTATAGCCTCAGAAACAGTCGAAGCGTGAATAATATCATAAGCAGCTAAATAATGACTACAATAACTCTTAATGATGTCAAGGAAACTTTCTTCGTCTTCAAGATACAATATCTTCCTATTAGGTGATTCCATTCCTAACCTCCAAGTTACTATTCGAACTATATTACTCAGACCGCAACGTTGTCAAGTTAAAAAGAGAATAAAAAAGTGCTCAGAATTAGAGCACTATCAATCAATCTTGTACGTCCCTTGAGGAACAACTAATTCGAACCTGGCACCCTCTCCCTCTGTACCTGACTCTCTGATACTAATACCTGTCATTGATAAAACCTCAGCACAAAAGAAAAGCCCATAACCAGTATTGTTACCATATCCTCTGCGGAAAATCAGCTCTTCAAAACCTGCCTTAACTCCTGGACCATCGTCAATAACAGTAAGGATGAGGTTACCTTCTCAAAAGAGGAATAGCAACTAATCTTCTTGGCATTACCATGTCTAATGGCATTATCAAAAAGGTTATAAAAGACCTTATCGATAAAGCGACTGGTATTGATAGATAGTCCAGGCTTAATCATGCTCCTGACTTCTAGTCGGGAATCAAACTGTTTAGACACTCTCTTAATAACACCTTCAACATATTGCCAATCAAAAGCATCATTCTCCAGCTGCTTGTATTCGCAGAATGACTTTAATGACTCTTTAATTACACTCACGGAAGACATGATGTTACGTAATGAGTCTTTGACATGAGACTTTTCTAGAGTTTCGTAGTCATCCTGAATACAATCAGTGGCAAGCTCTATCACTGTAAGACAGTTCTTAATATCATGATCAGTGATATCGAAGGCCATGTCTATCTTTTTTCGAATATCCTTTTCATGATAAATGAGATGATTCCTGGACTTTCTCTTAATAATCTTCTCGAGCTCTTGAAAAAGCGTGTGGAAATTATTCTCATCGCCCGTAATAAGGTTGGCTTTCTCAATGTAGAAATCGGCACCGTTATTCAAAGCTTTAATAGCAACATCCTTACTGTCCGCTCCTGTTAAAAAAACTACTGGAACTGTGACTGACCTCAATCTAACGAACTTCAAAAAATCGATACCAGTTTCCTTCTCGGGCAAATAGTAATCGCAGATGATGGCATCATACTTATTCTGTTCAAAAAGCTCTCTAGCAGATGATACGTCTGGAGCATTGGTGATCTTAAAAAAAGAATAATTCTCCACAGCATACATCTTCACTATATTGAAGAAGAAATTTTCGTCTTCAAGATACAAAATTTCGTAATTAGATGGTTCTGTGTACATGATACACCTAAAGGTGCTGTGATTAAAATACATCTTTTCAAGTAAATGTCAAATCAGTCTAGCCCTAATTCTTTAGCTAATCCAAGGAGGTCATAGCGAGCATTGTTATCCTTTTGACAGTTAATCATCCCCATACAATCAGCCTCGGACAGATAAACTAATTCTCTGATATGTGCAGGGTGTATTCTTTTTGCAAGAGAAATAACGGATTCTGTTGTAAAGGTATTGCTGTGGGTAAACATATGCTCTGAAACTAACACCGATACTTTTTTCGCCAAGGTTCCATTAATCCCCAGGGTTTTTAAAAATTTAATGGTAGGTAATCGTCCATGCTGATCATGACCCTTTGCACTAATACGTCCATTAACTACTTTAGTCGCTACTGGCTTTCCTAAATCATGACAGAGGCAAGAAAGCATCAAAACTAATGCGTTTTCCTCATTAAGGTTATGAGCTCTACATATCCTTGCCCCAGCATCAACGACTAATTTAGTATGAGCCCAAGCATCCCCTTCTTGGTGCCAATCAGGATTCTGCCCAACCCCAACAAGGTCATGTATCTCCAAATGAAGCCTCTTTAATAGCCCGGTACTATGAAGATATTCCATACCAACACTAGGCTTAGTCGAATTTAATAGCATATCTTTCCAATATGCAAATAGAAATCCTTTCTTTATTTTTGCTAGTGAAAACCCCCAATCGAGGTCAAGTATATCTTTATCTATTTCAAACCCTAGCTGACTAGCGAGCTGAATAGCTCTGAAGAAATTAAATATATCTTTTGAAAAGATATCTGGGTCAGTACATCTAATATAGCCTTGCTGAATATCAATAAGGCCCTCGAATAAATCTATTACCTCTCCGTTCGAAAGATCCAAAAAGAAAGAATCAAAAATTAAGGATTTTTCTCTAGCAGATCTCTCAATTGAAATGATTGGCATCCTAATATCTGCTCCAGCAAAGTAAAATGAACCGTCCCTATATTCTTGACCTCCGAGACGAATTAGTATATTCTTAAAATCATTGTAACTAATCCCATAGATTTCTACTTCTAAATTACTGGTAAGGGAATCAAAACCAAATCTCTTCAAGACCTCTGACAATGCGAAATCCTTGACCGCATAAACCTTGCCACTCTTTTTAGTAATGAGTCTAACTAACCTCTTCAATTCCTTATTGATAAATATTTCCATTAATACGATTATCTATCATAATCACTAATTATGCAACAAAAAAAGAGGTCTTTATCCTCTTCTGAAAGCCTGGAAAAAATCCAGAGCCTTAGGAAGGTAATAGCATACCCCTTCTTTCCCTTGTGCCTTCATCAATGCTGCTTTAGCAGCAGGACGGTACTTTCCAGCATTACTGACATCCCCCTCTCTGACTCTTGTTTTGTCCAAAGAGATAAAAGATTCTTCCTGACGTACCGTATAGGTATCTACAGTAAGGCTGGATTGAGAATCAACTTCGACTCTCGCGACGCTCATAGGGACATTGAAGTGAGCAACAAATACCTTGCCGTCAAACCTATTGGTCTGTAACCAATAAGGCCTCAAAGGCTTGCCAGTCTGAACACCGCAGATTACAGAAGCTTTCCCGTCATAAGGGAGTCCTTCCTCTGCTTTAATCCAGATATCATATTTTGAGTGCCTGACCTGGTCTGGCAGGTAAAACATGTCTGGCCTAGTAATGCCTGGCTCAAGAACGACAAATAAATTATTACCTC
>Ga0265297_10007032_pt1 | contig 15855 bp, 6 predicted proteins | sample Munlanlwell13791_FD_192502 | JGI IMG/M metagenome (GOLD analysis project Ga0265297, IMG submission 192502) | Leachate microbial communities from a municipal landfill in Southern Ontario, Canada - Leachate well 137-91 | ecosystem: Engineered > Solid waste > Landfill > Unclassified | place... | reverse complement strand
GGATTTTAATGAGAAGATTAATTATTTACAATGTTGTGATAAATTAAAACTAAAGAAAGAAAATGATAAATTAAATGAAGAAATGAATATTAAATACAAAAAGAAAATTATCGGAATTCAGGAATATCGAGGTTTCAATTGGAATAATATGTTGGAGAAGGTTAAAAAATATATTAATGAAAATCATCAAAGACCATCACAATATGATAAAATTAAAGAAATCAAACAAATGGGACAGTGGATTGGAACTCAGAAAAATAATTATTGTAAAAAAATACGAATAATGAAAGAAGAAGAAATAAGGACTAAATGGGAAGAATTTATAGATGAATATCATGAATATTTCAAATCTAATGAAGAATTATGGAATGAAAAATTAGAGAAAGTAAAAAAATATATTAATGAAAATCATAAAAGACCAATTATCACATCAAAAACTAAAGAAATTCAACAAATGGGAAATTGGATTCAAAATCAGCAAAATAATTATGATAAAAAAACACATATAATGCAACAAAAAGAAATTAAAATTAAATGGGAAGAATTTATAGATGAATACAATAAATATTTTAAATCAAATGAAGAATTATGGAATGAAAATTTAGAGAAAGTCAAAAAATATATTGATGAAAATCATAAAAGACCATCAGAAAGTGATAAAAACAAAGAAATCAAACAAATTGGAAGTTGGATTGAGACTCAGAAAAAAAATTATGATAAAAAAACACATATAATGACAAATGAAGAAATAAGAAAGAAATGGAAAGAATTTATAGATGAATACAATGAATATTTCAAATCAAATGATGAAATTTGGAATGAAAATTTAGAGAAAGTAAAAAAATTTATTAATGAAAATCATCAAAAACCATCACAACATAATAAAAATAAAGAAATCAAACAAATGGGTAGATGGATTCAAGATCAGCAAAAACAGTATGATAAAAAAACATATATAATGACAAATAAAGAAATTAGAATTCTATGGAAAGAATTTATAGATGAATACAATGAATATTTTAAATCAAATGAAGAATTATGGAACGAAAATTTAGAAAAAGTTAAAATTTATATTGATGAAATTCATAAAAGACCAACACAATGTGATAAAAACAAAGAATTTAAACAAATGGGAAATTGGATTCACAATCAGCAAAATAATTATGATAAAAAACAATTCATCATGACGAATGAAGAAATTAGAATTAAATGGAAAGAATTTATAGATGAATACAGTAAATATTTCAAATCTAATGAAGAATTATGGAATGAAAATTTAGAGAAAGTCAAGCAATATATCAATGAAAATCATAAAAAACCATCACAATATGATAAAAATAAAGAAATCAAACAATTAGGAAGTTGGATTCAACATCAGCAAAATAATTACGATAAAAAAACATATATAATGACAAATAAAAAAATTAGGATAAAATGGGAAGAATTCATAGATGAATATTTTAAATCAAATGAAGAATTATGGAATGAAAATTTAGAGAAAGTTAAAAAATTTATTAATGAAAATCATAAAAAACCATCACAATATGATAAAAACAAAGAAATAAAACAAATGGGAAATTGGATTCAAACTCAACAAAATAATTATGTAAAAAAACAATTCATTATGACAAATAAAGAAATTAGAATTAAATGGGAAGAATTTATAAATGAATATTTTAAGTAGATAAAATGATTTAATTTTAAAAATTAAATCATTTAATAAAATAGTTATGTAAATCAACGTTAAATAAAATAAAAAAAAATCAATTGAAATTGTAATGAAAAAGTATATAATTATAAAACAATTAGGACACGGGGCTTTTGGTAGTGTTTATTTAATTCACGATGAAAATAATAATGAATATGCATGTAAATTAGAAGATATAATTAAAGGAAAATCATCACGTTTACGAATGGAATTTCAAATATATCATAATCTATATAAACATGGATTTATTAATGGTATTGCAAAGATATATGATTTTATTAAATTAAAACATCATAATTTAATGATCCTTGAGCTTTTACACGAAAATTTAGAAGAGAGATTCATCAAATGCAATCGAAAATTTTCATTAATAACCGTATTTAAAATAGCAATTGATATGATTTCATTAATTCAAAAATTGCATTCATGTAATTTTATACATAGAGATGTGAAACCGTCAAATTTTGCATTTAAAAAAAATGAAGATGAATTAATGCTTATAGATTTTGGATTATCAAAAAAATATAAAAATAAGAATCGTCATATAAAGTATAATATTATGAAGGGTATTATAGGAACGACACGTTATATAAGTTTGAATTCTCATTTGAATATCGAGCCGTCAAGACGTGATGATTTAGAATCAATTGCGTATATATTAATTTATTTCATAAAAGGGTCCTTGCCATGGCAGGGACTAAAATGCAAAAACCAGATTAAAATGATAGGTGAAAAGAAGATGAGTACAAGTATACAAAAATTATGTTGTGATACGCCGATATGTATATCACAATTTTTAACATATTGTAGAACATTAAAATTTGATGAAGATCCGAATTATGAATATATTAAAGAATTAATAAATAAAAATGCAAAAGAATTAAATATTGTTCCAAAATATGAGTGGTAAAAATTATTTATATAATTTTTTTATATAAATAAATCTATATGGAAGATATTAAAAAATTATTTGAAAATCCATCAAGTAATATATTTATCATAGATGGAATGACAGATGTTGGTGGGAATTCATTAAATTCAATTGAATTAGCGAAAACAATTTTTGAAGATTATAAAAAAAAATATGGAACTGATGAATTTATAACGGATGATGTTATTAATTATTGTAATAATGATAAATCATTTGATTTGAATAGTGTAATTAGCAAAATAATACATAATAATGTTGAAAAAAAAGAAAGAAAAGAATTTAATTTTTTAACAGAAGGATTAGCAAGTATATCAAATAAAATTATGAATTTACAATTTGATTTTAATAAACTTAGTTATGATGTATTAATGTTAAAAAATAAATTTGTGACAGAAAATTTTGAATGTAGATATTTTTGTTTAAGAGTTTCTGAACATGTAATTGGAATAATGATAGGAAAAAATTTAAAGGATAACAAATATTTTGTTGTTGTTTTTAATACTGGTCTTGGGACATCATATGCAAAAGTGAAAACAGATTATATTTCTGGAATGATATATTTTTATGATATAAAAATAGAATATTTGAATAAGTTTATTAAATCACTAGGAATTTATGGATTATCTCTAGAAGAAATAAATTCAAAAAGTGATATAGTAGATTTTTATAATACTAATATTTCAATATTAGTGAGATCAGAACAAATAGTTTTACTTAAAAATAAAATATCTGGTGGAAAATTTTTATTTGAAAATATAAAATTTAATGATGTAAAAAACAGTTTTATTAAAATTCTATTTATGGAACCACAATATTCAGGAAATTGTAGTTTTCTTTGGATACTAAATTTTCCCCTAATGGTTTATTTCTTAAAAAATCAGCAGTTATTAAATAATGTTAATTCAAGTATAAATATTGTTAATAATTTTAATTTAAAATGTGATGAAATACGTTTAGATTATTATACTAAACTATTAAATTATATATATGAAAAAAGAGAGATAGAATTTAATAATATGTATGTCATTGATTTATTATTTATCATTGAAAATAATTCTAAAAAATATAATTCAAAATATAAACAAAATGAATCAATTAACAATAAAGTATCATTAATATTACATCTTATACAATCAATAAATGATAAAATTATTATGAATATTAATATTTATGAAAGGAAAAATAGTAAGATAAATCATGTTAAAGATGAAATAATTAATATATCGTTGGAAAAAATTCTTCCAATAAAAATAGAATCAACACAAATAGTTTTAGATGATAGTGATTCAATTATTCCATTTTACATTAAAATAATCGATAACTTGTATGATTTATCGAAAAATACAATTTTATTCAATTATTTTTTTAGAAAAAATGCTATTGATTTATTGAATTATACATATAAAACTATAATAACAGAACACAAAGAAGTTAGTTTAGATCTTATTGAAAAATTTAATTCAAAAAATGAGTCTCTTCAATCAATTTTAATAAGTAAATCTGATAGTAATGTATTTTATACAATGATTTTCAAATATATTTACATTTTAATTATGTACAGAAATTTTAATAATAGTAATGAAGATTATCAACCTAATAAATATAAAATTAATTTAAATTTAAAAGAAGAACATCAAAATATATTTGATATATTTTTTGCATCTTTTAATATTTATGATAATAACGATATTGGATTAATTGAAAAATTAAAAGAATTGTGTAAAGAAATAGGTGCACTTATATATTTTGAGATGTATTTTATAAAATATATTATTAAAGAAAATAGTAATTATTCATTATTTGATCAGAAAGAAATAATTTCAGTATTGGCTCAAGAAAATTTGAATGATAAATTTAAACAAATGTTTGATTCTTTTAATTCTAATGAAATTTTATATTTGAATAATGATTCAGTAGAAATTAAAATACAAAAAACAACAGATTTTATATTTACAACACAAAATGAGCCTTATCAATTTGTGAAAGATATTTTATTGTTTATTATACATAATAAACGGTTTTTTTCGGAACAGAAAGATTCTTCTGGAAAAGAATTTATCGAATCACTAGATAAAACAATATTTGGCATGAAATGTTTCAAAATAGATTTAATGACAAAATTATTTTCATCAGCACGTGATACATATAATTGTCTTAAAAAATTTTTATTGTACGAAGGACAACAACACAAATTAATAAAAACTGCAATATCTGTAGAAAAATTTTACAACAATGACAATATTATAAAAATAACAGAAATAATTAGTAATTTTATTAAAAATGAAAAAGTAAATAATATTGATGATATAGATGAAATATTTCTAAAATATTGTCATTTTTTTATTGAATATTCTACATATTATCCAATTATTTTTGATAAAAATAATAATGAATTTTCTTTTTTTAAAAAAACACCTTATTACAACATAATTAAAAATTTAATTTTAACTATTAATGATAATTCGGTCATAAAAACAGATCTTTATAGTTTATTTATTTTATTTTTATGTGTTTACTTGTTAAATAATATAGATATATCTTTTTTAAATGAAAATAAAGAGAATATAGAAAAATATTTAGATAATTATAAAAAAAATGTGATGGAAATAATAAAAAAAAATAAAATATCTATTAATTACATATATTCATTATTATATATAACAATAATTACATTGACATTAAATATTAAAATAAAGGAGAAGAATAATGTTTTGAATGAAATTTATTTATATAACTTTATGCAGGGGAGAAAAAAAAAAACTAAACATTTGGATATGTTGATGGATATTTTAGAAAGAATAATAGTAAGATTTGATGATAATGAATTTTTAAACATAGATGATACCTATTTGAAAACAGAAGATGGTATTAATTTGATGAACGTGAAAAGGTCTGTTCCAGACATATTAGATATATATGAGTCTGATATAAAAATTATAAGAACAAATAAAATTTCGTTCGACATTAAAGAACCAAATAAATTTACACATGAACCACATAAAATATACGAATTTATTAAATCTTTAAATTCATCAATGATCCCATTTTATAGAAACAGAAACGATATTTTTTATGTGAGAGACAAAGAAATTATTTTCGGAAATTATAAATTTGTTAACATATATGATGATATTTATGTAGCATTTATTTTTTTTACTATTACTGGAAATTCTTATTGTTGGCTACCTATTTTTTATGTTGATTTGGCTTCAAATATTATTATTGAATATCATTTTAAAAATAATTTTTTATATTTTCATAATTCACAAAAAAATAAATATGTTTTTTATGATATTGATATTAAACTTAAATTATTAGATTGCGGTTTGAATTATTTTGTAGAAAAATGTGAATATAGTAAAAAAGAAAAAGAATTTGAAATAATAACAAATGATAACAAAAAATATTTTTTAGATAAGAAAACATTGATAATTACAAAAAAAGAGAATAATAAAATATATAAATTAATATTTTTTGATGAATTAATGGACAAAACAGATTGTAAATTATTATATTTATGGAATTTTTTTATGAAAAATAGTTTTTATGATGATATATTCATTTGGGAAAGTGATGATATTTTATTATTTGAATTCAAAAACTATATGTTTACGATATATTATAATACAAAAACTGAAGATTTATATTTTGATGATAATACAAAAATATTTATTTATGATGAGAATTTTGGATTATTAACGAAAAATATTAATGATATTGATAAAATATATATATCTAGATTTTTGAATTGTAGTAATGTTGCTCTATTACGATATAACAATAACATTTACAAGTTACAAATGTTTAATTTTCCATTTGTTGCAAAAAATTATTTTTATGAGAAATTTACAGGTAAAGAAAAATATATTAAAATACATCGTCAAAAATATTCAATATATATAACAATTGATCGAACTATCCAACAAAAAAGTTATAAAATTGATATTGATGGGTTATTAAATGTCAAAACATTATCGTTAGAACAAGAAATGATATATTTACTTAACTTTAAAAATTTATATAATTTTGATATATTACAACAAATATTTAATAATTTTTATAAATATAAAAGTTCTTCAGATGAGAAATATAATAATATTTTGTCAACCATGTTTTATTATTTATATATAATTAATCGGAAAAAAGATCGTTTTATAGATTATTTATCATTTGATTTTCTGATTCAAAAATTTGTTAAATTAGGAATATTTGAAAATAAAAAAATAAGATTAATAAATCAGATGTGTACAATTGGTTTGAGATTTCCATATGAAGATTTAAATTACAAAAAATATTGTGATGAAGTTTCGTATTTATTTAATAATATTTCATATAAAATAACAGAGGAAAGTTGTTTATTAGATAAACTTGAAAAAAATAACATTGAATATAATAGGTTATTGGAGATAAAGAAAAGTAAAAATATGAACATTGAATTTATCGATTTGATAAATAGTTATATATCATCATTTATGTCAAAAGACATAAGATATTTGAGTTTTTTAGTATTTTTACTTCCTCATGATATTTCTTATTTAAATCATGAATTAAATAATTTTTTTAGTGAATTTATATTTAACGTATCTATATCATATACGTTTACTATATATATATTTAATGAATTTTCAAAAATTGATGATGAAATTGATGATGAAACAAAACAAAAATTGAATGATGCTATTATTGAAAAAAAACTTTTTATTTTTCCTGATAAAATATCATTGGAAGAAAAAAAACTAGTACAAAAATTTTTACGATTTAAATTATTAATAGTATTTTGTATTTACACTATTACTTTTAATGATGCAATATATACACAAATTTTAGAATCAAATGGATATTTAGAACCATTAATATATAAAAATTATCATGATTTTTCAAATATTAAAAATAATTATCAAAATTACATTGACGAAGAACATATGAATATTATTGATAATAAATCATTATTATTATCACCTAGTGAACAAATAAATCTAGAAGAAAAAAATTTAAATATTATGAATTATGAAGATAATATTAAAACTGAAATAATAAATTTTGTAAATACATTAACAGATAAGAAAACATTGTTAAATACTTATAAAATAAACAAAATAAATCTTAAAGAAATTATGACTGAATTTAATGAAAAAATTAAAATGATTCAACAAATGAAATTTAATATATTAAAAGAATTTAATATTTCAGAAAAATATAATCTATTAGTTAATGCTTTTAGAAAACATGACAATACACATATTTATGATAAATTAAGAATTTTAAATATAATGTATCTTTTTTATGTTAAAAATTATAATGAATTATCACAATATAAAAATATTGAAAAAATAGATATAACAAACATTGTTAATGAATATAATTTTATAAAAGATCATTTAGGTAAAGAAACATTAAATATATTGTTTTACTTCGAAGTCGTGTCTGGGTTATTATTAAATAATGAACAAAATGATTTTCTAATGAATGAAATGAAAAATATTCATGTTGGAACAAATTATTTTAAAGAAATTTTAATGGGTAAAGGAAAATCATCTGTAATTTTACCATTAATCTCAATATTTGAATATTTAATTAATGGAAATCGAGTAATTATTGTTTTACCAATAAATTTAGTAGAGCAGACATATAATTTCATACGTAGTGTAATTCATCCATATTTTAATGTGTGTATCGGTAAAAATACACTTATGAATGATATTTGTGTATGTAGTTGTGAATATTTAAGAGAAGTGTTTATTAGTATATTTAGTGATTCTGGATACGAAAATTTATATAAATTACAATTTGATTTCAATTTTCTTAAGAAATATAATGATTGTGTTTATTTATTCGATGAAATTCATTTGATTTGTGATCCAACAAATTGTGAAACAAATATTATCATTAATGAAAAAAATGTCATCAAAGATATATCACCTACAAATATGACATATTTTATTTATTCATCAATATTTAATTTAGTTTACAATTTATTTTTCAATGATGAATTTAATTTTCCTAACATTATGAAAATTAGTCATAAAAATTTTACAGAGTTTGATTTTGACAATCTAATGAAAAATAATAAATCATTAATAATAGATTTATTAAAGAAATCAATATATAATTATAATAATTTTAAAGATTATAATCTTATTTTTGAGGATTATGATGGATCTGTCTTATTTTCGAATTTTTTAGAAACAAAAATAAAAGAGAATTATAGCAAAATAAAAGATACAACAATATTAAAATATTTTAATTTTATTTATCATATTTTTTATAACGTTATTCCTTCAATATGTAATATGTATAATAAAAAGGATTTTGGATTGATTAATGTTGAAAATTATAATAATAAAAATAAATTTATCATATGTCCATTTTCGTCGTTTGAAACACCAAGTTATGGTTCTGAATTTTCTGATTACAATATTTCAATGATATTAAGTGTTATTTCATATTTTCATGATTCTATAAGAACGATTGATTTGAATAATTTGTTAGAACATTATATTGATAAAATAAAAAATGATGTTAATACTGATTTTTATTTGGAAAAAATAAACACTTTGTTTAATATTCCTTATAATATAAAAATTGGAATTAATGAAATAATTAATGGAACTTATACTAATTATGTAATTGTGTTTGAAAATGTTAAAAAAATTAATGATGATGAAAAACTAAAATATAAATTTTTAAAAGAATACATAATAGGATATATATTTCCTAAATATTATTCGAAAATTACATTTGAACAAATAAATTTTACAAACTTTGACATAATGTCTGAATATATAGCAAAAAATATTAAAGGATTTACTGGAACATTACATAACGTTCATAAACCTATTTGTTATACTCCTAATAATGAAATTTCTATTCATACACGAAAAAATATTTATGGTGAAATATGTGTTGGACTTGGAAATATATTAGAAAAAAATGAACCGACCATTTATAAAATTAATGATGAAAGTGATTTACTTGAACAAATCATAATATATTTGTTGAAAAAAAAATATGATGCATTAATAGATGCAAGTGGTTTGTTAATTAATTATGATACATTAGTTATTATTGACAGAATATATGTTATGTTAAATAAAAATGAGTATTATAAAAATACGTTTTGTTATGTTTTTATTTTGAACGATATTAAATATGTTTATCATGGAGGAATGAATTATTCTATATTTGAAAATAATCCTTGTTCAATTGATAATTTATTTGTGTTTTACTCAAATTCATATATTACAGGAATTGATTTTAAATTTAATGATTACGCAAAGGCATTATTAACAGTTAGTAAAACAATAACATTTGACACATTAAGTCAAAGTGGATATAGAATGAGACGATTAAATCCAATTGGACATCAAATGATTGATTATGTTGTTTTAAATAATCTAAACATTAATTCATTTAGTGATATTGTTAAATTTACAATGAAAAATGAAGAAGTTGATAAAAATATGAAATATAATACATTTAACTATCAAACATTAAAATCATTAGTAAGAAATGATAAAATAATGCTATATAAATATGAAAGAACACTTGTGGAAAAAGGTATTTCAACAGATCATCAAAAATATATAATGAGTGAATTTTATGGTGTAAATGCAAATAAAGATAAAATAGATGAAGTAAATAAAATTTTTGATACAACAATAAACATAAACGAAAAAAAATATAAAAAACATTTTATTGAAGCACATGATAATTATCACGATTTGTTTAAATATTTAAATGAAACATATGTGTATAATGATATTTTAAAATACAAAAAATATTTTGATAAAAATGATAGATCTATTACTTTGATTAAAAATACAGTTATATCATCACAAAAAGAAAAAGAAAAAGAAAAGCAATTACAATTAACAAAAAAGTCTAATTCAATATTTAAACAAGTTAAAATAGAAAGTGTTCGATTTAAAAATTCTATTACATTTAATAATACAATTCAATTTTGTGGATTAACATTAGATAACAAAAATATTTTAAGCTATGATAAGTTAGTTTTAAAAAAAGAACCTTACTTAGAAAAATATAATTCTGTTCTAAAATATAATGTAATTCTTAATAATAATTTCTTTTTATCACCATATTTGTATTATAATGTGTCAAATAAAAACTATGTGGAACAAAAAATTTTTATTAAAAATATTTTAAATCCTTTTATAATTTTAATCAATATAAATAATGATATCTATACATCAATAATCATTTCTTTAGAAGAATTTTTGTTTATTAATAATAATGAAATTAATATTGAATTTACTGGAGAATTATATGCTATTGATATTAATAGTAATATTTTTAAATATAATAAAAATAATTTTGAATTATGTGATTTGAATTATAAATTAAGAAACAATAGTTATATAACATTATTTTTATTGTTAACTAATAACGATATTGAAATAGATAGGATTATTAATATGTTTTTCAAGTTTAAATTTGATAATGAAGGAATCGAATATGTTAAACAAAATATTGTTAGTGAAACAATAAATCAAGCTGTTATGGATAATATTTTATATAGTAAAATAGAAAAAATAAATAAATTGTCATCATTAAAAAAATATACATTTATAAAAGAAGAAATAAAAGAATTTGAAAAAAAAATTAATGAACCGAAAGAAACAATTGACAATATCATTTCAATCTCTGAAGAAGCACCATATACATTATCTTTAACAATTTCTGAGGAAATGATAAATAATATAATTAATTCTTTATTGGTTAATTTTACTAAAATAAATGAAGAAAAAACAATATCATCTTTGACTAATTATAAATATAAAGATATGGAATTTAAAACTAAAGACTTACTTGAACTTTTACTATGTGTTGATAAAGAATGTTCGTATGATAATGAAAATATTGAACAAATAAATATGTATCATAACTTCAAAAAAACAATCAATTATTATAAAACAAAAAAACCAAAAGAATCAACTGAAAAACCAAAAGAATCAACTGAAAAACCAAAAGAATCAACTGAAAAACCAAAAGAATCAACTGAAAAACCAAAAGAATCAACTGAAAAACCAAAAACAGGAGGTTATTACAAAAAGTATATAAAATATAAATTAAAATATTTACAATTAGTCAAACAAAAAAAAATAATTTATAAAAAAATTTGAAATTTACAATATAAAGAACATAACTATATATAACATTAAAATGAAGATACCACTTAATGAAAGAAAAGTTATATGTTCACTTCTTAAACAATATGTTAATAAATCTTTAACATTTGATGATATAGAAAAAATTATAAACGAAATTACTAATAAAATTAAAATTACATTTGATAATGAACAACGGATTAAACATTATATTTGTAAATTTATTTATGAAAAAGATGATAGTTTTATTTTAGATTTTTCAAAAGACAGAAAAAAAAGTATATTTAATATTAATAATATTGATAATGATAAATTAGGAGAAATTGAATTAAAAAGAACAGAAATAGTTAAACAATTAAAATCAATTATTTATCCGGCACAACGAACATTGCAATGGTATAATCAACGAAAAGCAATGATAACAGCAAGTGATGGGGGAACTGTATTAGACATGAATGAACATGAAGAGCAATATAAATTTATTATAAAAAAGATTACGAATTTACCATTTAAAGGAAATAAATTTTGTTATCATGGAAAAAAATATGAAAAAATAGCATTAATGATTTATGAAAATAAATTAAATGTTAAAGTAGCAGACTTTGGATTAGTTCAACATATAAAATATCCATTTATAGGAGCATCACCAGATGGAATTGTAGATTTATATAAATTAGATGGAAAAAGTAAAACAAAATATGTAGGAAGAATGATAGAAATTAAATGTCCATTATCACGAAAGATTAAAACAAAAGGAAAGAATATATGTCCATTATATTATTGGGTACAAGTCCAATTACAATTGGAAACATGTGATTTAGATGAGTGTGATTTTTGGCAATGTAGTATTTCAGAATATGAAAATAAAGAAGAATTTGAAAAAGATACAAAAGATGATGAAAAATATAAATCACAAACAAATGGTTTAGAAAAAGGATGTTTAATTCAATTAATCGAAAATGGAATAGCAAATTATTATGATAATGTTTATGAACATGCAATTTTTATTTATCCTCCAAAATTACAAATGTCTCCAGAAGATTGTCAAAAATGGATTTCTGATGAAGTTTCAACTTTTAAAGAAAAAAAAGAATATTCATGTTATTCAATTGATAAAATTATTTATTGGAGAATTGAATTAGCATCATGCTATTTAATAAAGAGAGATAAAGATTGGTTTAATAAATATTTAGCAACATTTGAAAAAATGTGGAATTATGTTACTTTTTTAAGAGAGCATGAGACAGAAAAAAATATGTTTATTAAATTTGTTGACAAATTACAAATTAAAGATAATGGTTATATAATGAATGTTGTTGAAAAATTATATAATAAAGATGAAACAGTAAAAGAAGAAATGAAAAAAGTTATTGATTATGATGGTTATATTCCTCCTGAAGATTAATTTTTATTTTTGAAAATAAAAATTATAAACTTCCAAAATAAATTCGTCGTTTTACTCATTAGAGTTTCATCGCTTTACTTCTCACTCTAATTTTTTTAATTCCGTTTGACGAATTAAAAAAATTGAAAAATAAACATAAAAATAACATATATACAAATTACAATTAAAATGTTAAAAACAAAAAGAATTAATCGTATTTATGATAAGTGTGTAGCTCCTAATGATTTTATACCTATAAATGTAATGTCATGGATGCCTAGTAATACTGATTATTATGAATTAAGTCCATATTATCTAAAAACAGATGGAAAAGAAACACAATTTAATAATGGTAATATAATTTTTGAGAATTTTTGGCAAGGAAGTAAAGTTTATGAAAAAGTTTTTTCAAATGAAATTCAACAAAAAAATGGAAAAGTACTTTGGAGTTATAATACTGATAAAAATGGAGAGTTACATTTTGATAAAATAAAAGATGAAGTAACATCTGAATATTTCAAATGGAAAGATTCTATTTGGAATTGTGAATATGCAATCCGTTATCCTAATTCATATGGAAAAAAGTCGACTGTATTGTTTTCTTTATTGAAAAAAAAAGATGGATCTATTGAAAGATTAAATTATATTAAATCACGTATTTATATTTATATAAAAGAATATTGTAGACTTATCAAAAAATTACCTATTTATAAAAAATTATTAAATATGTTGAAAAATGGAACTAATTTATGCATTTTTGAAACTGATGTTCCAGCTTTTGGTAAAAAAAATTTGTTTGGAAAATCAATTAATGATGATGGAACTTATGATATAACTTTAGAAAAAATAAAAGAGTTATTATATGATGAAAGCGAACCATTTGGGCATGGCTTATGTGTTTGTTATGTATTATTAAAGGATTTAAAAAAAAATGAAATTAAAACATAAAAGATAATTATTTAATACTAAATAATTAAATGGATAAAGATATAGAAGATTGTAAAGATAACATAGTAAAAAAAGTTATTACAAAATTTTTAGAAAGATCAAAAATAGGAATACTAAAATATAATTCAACTTTAGAAAGAACTGATTTTACAACATTGGATTGGATAAACAATGCACAAGAAGAACTTATGGATGGAATTTTATATTTGGAACGTTTAAAATTGGAAATGAAAAATAAATAAATTATCATAAAATATTTTATGATAATTTATTTTTGTGTAAATTTAGAGAAGTTATTTAATTTATTTTCAATGTTTCATTCATAATTGATGTTATTTCTTTAGTAAAAAGATCAACTAAAATTTTAAAACCATTAAATTCTTTACAATCTTTTCCATATAATTTGACAAATTGTTTAACTACTAATGATATTCCATTTAAAAAGCTATTTTCATAACCACTCATAAACATTCCTAAATATGGAGACATAATAATATCATCAAATATTTGATTCATTGTTATAGAGTCAAAATTTTCTATTTTTTCAAACAATCCAAAATCAAAACCAATAATTTTATATTCTCCATTAAATTCACTCAACATAAATTGAAAATCTTTTGGATTATATTTACTACTAAAAATTGCACAACCAACAGCAATTCCTATTGCTTCTATAACATCAAAAATACTTTGTGGTTTTTTTATTTTTGGATTTTCATCATTTAATAATTTCAATAAATTATGTAACTGAAATATTGAATGTATCATATAGCCTCTATATTCAGAATTTTTAATAAAACCTTCATTAAGAGAAGCAGAAATATGTATTTGAATTGGATTATTTTCATAAATATTTTTTTTGATATTTATTGGAATCATATATTCCATAGCGTAAGAACATGATATCATTTGTGATTCAAAATCACTATTTGCAAATGTTAATGTTTTTGGAACATCATAATTTTTGAATGACATTGGTTTTGGAATATATAAATATTTATATGATGTATCTTTTAATGAATCTTCTAATTCTTTGAATGCACAATAAACATTATTATGTATTGTACTTTCATCTTTTGCTGATGAACATACATGGGTTCCTTTAATTAATTTAATTGCTAAAAAAGTTGTTTGATATGGTATTATACCAACAATTCCATAACCACCACTTCCAATTAATTTGATATTAGACAAGTCATAATCTTTTTCTTCTAATGGTGAAATTTTTGTAGTGTTAGATAACATTCCACCAATTTGTTTTTTAAGATTAAAATATTTAGTTTTATATTTATAATATTTATTCTTAAACATATTATATTATAAATATAAATAAAATTGAAATAATAATTTATTAGTAAATTCTACATATTAATAATTTGAGAACATGCGGATAGTTTTTGAAAAACTTATTTGTAATCAAAATGAACTTGTAAATAAGTATAATAGCTTCATAAGTGCATTTAGATTATTAAACATTGATTTTATAAAACCAACGTCTTTATGCACAAAAGAATATAGAGATGAAATTGAACATTTGAAAAGTAAAGATACAAAAACAAAAATTGAAATTGCAAACAAATATTTTTTACAATTTGGAGAAGCTACGTGTAATAATAATTGGACATGTTTTGTTAGGCCATTTTTAGAATATTTGTCTACTATTAACAAAGGAATAAAAATATTTAAGTTATTTTGTCAAACTGGATCAGAATTAAAAATTGAAAAAAATGAATGTGTTAATATATCAGAAGTAAAAAGA
>Ga0265297_10007031_pt1 | contig 15855 bp, 19 predicted proteins | sample Munlanlwell13791_FD_192502 | JGI IMG/M metagenome (GOLD analysis project Ga0265297, IMG submission 192502) | Leachate microbial communities from a municipal landfill in Southern Ontario, Canada - Leachate well 137-91 | ecosystem: Engineered > Solid waste > Landfill > Unclassified | place... | reverse complement strand
GGAATAATGCCACCCGCACCATAGGGCGCTTTCCATGTGATCGTCGAGGCACCACCGCCGGAGGCGGGGACGTTGACGTGGGCGAGGACCATGGAACGCGCGGGGGTTGCGGGTGGGGTGGGGGACCCCGCGGCAGTGCCTGCCGTATAGGTGAACTCGGCGAGGGGTACAGAAGTTCCGTCGGCTTCGGCAGGGTCGTCAAGACGGATACACACGATGTCGATGCGGGCGAGGGTGGCGTGTGCGGCATCGTGTTCAAGTTCGGCGTCGGCGCTATTCCAGTATGGGTAGGGGCCAGCGGCGGCGGCAGCTTCAAGGTCGAGGACGCCCGCATGGGGTTTGATCGTGATGGTGGTCCCGGAAACGGTGATCGTGTCGGTTGGGGTGGCGTAGGCAACCGCTGAACGGGCGCCGGTGGGCCGTGCAGACGTCTTGCCCGCAAACAGGGACGAGAACATGCCGCGCGTCATACGCCCAGTCCATTCGGGGGCACCTGTTACGGCGTCGACGAGTACGGAGATTGCCATGAGGGCTCCCAATGTGGTAGGGGTAGGCGTACAGTAGAGGCATGAATGCAAAGAGCACGAGCCTGATCGTCGGCACCACACTTGTGCTGGGCGTCGGTATCGGCACGCTCGGGTGGAGGGTGGTGAACGTGATCGCGGACAGCGACGGTAGTGCGGTCGAGATGTCGCCGGGCGTGTCGCCCTCGGAGACCGTGAGCCCTGAACCGAGCCAGGCTCCTATCCCATTCGAGGGGGTTCCCCTAGTCGAACCGGAACCCGTCATCGAGCCGAGCCCGTCCGCATCCGCGACGCCACAGCCAGAGCCAGAGCCTCAACCCAGCGTCACCGATCCCTCGAATGGTCAGGTGTTCCTTCCCCCGCCACCCGACCCGACCTTGGTTGGGCCAATCCCCGAACCGAGTTTTGTTCCCTTCTAGGACCCCTTAGCGGGCGAAGATCAGTAACGCATTGAGGAAAACGGCATTCAACGCGTACGTGCCCCAATCCCCCGGAGATCCCGCCGCCAACACTGTGAGCGACACCGTGCCTCCAGGAGTAAGGCCCGTCAAGGTATTCGCTCGGGATGAGGTTACGGTGCCGAAACTTCCGTTTCCAGTGGGGTCTGAAGCGGCGTTCCCGCTGACGTCTCCGCCCACCGCTACGCGGGCATAGATGTATGACGTTCCACCCGACTGATTCTTTGCGCTTATGTAGCTCGTCGCAAGCACGCCAACTTGCGTGAAACCTGCGGGCACGTCAACCGTGGCAGAGAAGACCGCTGCGGTGATCGGCGTGGGAACGGCGAAGCCGGTATCTCCGCCCGTGTAGTGCCGGAATGTGACGGCTGTACTGATCGCATCCCCGGCGGCGGCCATGAGGGAGGGTCCGAGTTCGCGCATTTGGCGTTTGAGTGCCTCGATCTCCCGGACAAGATAGTCCTCGTCGATGATGCGGGGCACACCCTGAATGTCGGAACTAGCCACGAGTCACCTCCGTCAACGTCGGTTCGATGCTCGGGGTCGCGCCGAGACTCATCGACCACCCGCGCGCGCGAGCCGTGCCGTTCAAGCCACCAGGAAACTCCGGCGACGTGACACGGAAGCCCACCACATCCCCGAGCGTCCAGTCGACGCCCGGCTTCGGTGCGGTCCCATAGTCGAGAACCAGCGCAAGACTCACGGCACCCTCCTGGACGCGAGCCAGTGTCGCCTCCGCATGCTCGTCTAAGGTGTCAATATCCGAGATGCCCTCGGATGGGGTGAACCGCAACTCGTAGGTGGGTCGCGACGCATCCGCATACACGGCATGCGATGATTCGGGGCGCACATCAGCGATGGCCGTCGAGACGGCGAGCACATCGTTCGCGCCCGCACCACTGGAGTAGTCCTCGGTGAACGTGCCCGACGAGACGGGGCCAGGGTGCTCGAACGTGACCGCCGGGTCCATGTCCTCATTCGGTGTCGTCCCGAGACGATCCGCCACATACAGCACGGGCGTATACATGCGTTCGCCACCCACAGCGAGCGACGCCTCCCAACCGACCGTCCACTCGGGGCCGTCGATCACGCCAGCGAGCTCCACGAGTGCCGAATAGATCGACTTGTCGGACGCCTTCTTGTATGTGCGATCCCGGGTGGTAGCCGAGGCGGTGGCTTCGACACGGATGGGGAACGAATCCCCCACATACGTGTCGACCAGATCCTCGATGATCGCGTTCTGATCCTCGTCCGTGTAGGACACGTCATCGCTAATGAACCGTCGATCCATGTACGCCTCAACCGTGGCAAGCGACAAGGCTACGGCCTTACCGAACGCGCGGGGCCGTTTCGTGATGATCGCCCCCCACTTGGGGAGTTCGCCATCGAGCGCCACAAGATACGCGCCACCGGGAAGGGTGCCACGTTCCCAATCCGGGTCCGTGGTCGCCTCGATCAGCAGACTCGCGGTCGCGGTCGTATAGGCACAAATGGCGGTGCTGATCCTGTCCACCGTCAAGCCCGGCAAGTCACAGATCACGACACCCGTCTTGGCCGAGCACGCCACCCATGAGAGGCCCATGGTTAGGCGTAGGACGGATAGGCCGTCACCGTGAGAAGGGCGTCTGTGGCGGTTGCCGCAGAGAAGGCAATCAGGTTTACGCCAGGGTCAAAGTTGAACCAACCGCGTGACGTCACCCACCCGTTGCGGGACGCTGTACCGTTCGCGAGGACCGTCTTCGCTTCCATGTCCACGTCGACCCACTCGCCCTCAGCCAACGTCATCGACGAGGCGAACGTGAGGGTCGCCCCGCTCGATACGTGGGTGACGACTGGCGCCACCACAGGGCCGTCGATGCGCAGCAGCATGCGGCCCGCAATGTTGCCCACATTCGTCAACGACACATGACCGGCAACCACGGTCGACGGGATGGACCACGGGATCGTCCACGGGATCGACCAGCCGCCCGTAGCAACCGGGAGTCCCGTCGAGCCGGTGAGTGCGGTCGACACCTTGCGCGGGTCAAGGGCGACCATCTGAAGCGACCAGCGGACAATCTCTGGCGCTTCCCATCGATGTAGTACACTGCTTGATCGCCGAACACTTACTGTTCGTGTCAATCCGCCTTCATTGACAGTAAGGTCCACATCTGTCAGTGAACATGCGGCCGTTAGGGCATCGAAGGTTGCGCGCGTGGTAGCACAGTCGGGACCTACAATCAGCCCGGCGAGCGTAATGTCTCGGGCGGTCAAATGGGAGTCGCCTGCCCATGCACCGTCCGAGCCTGGGCGTTGTATCGGAGAGAGGGTTGTCGTTGGCGATCCCCAGCCGTCGAATTCTTCGAGACTGATGCGCGAGCCGTTAGCCTGGGTCGTGAGGAGGTCGAGGCCGTCGAGGGTTACGCTGAGAGTGTCTGCTGGCAGTGTCATCATGCCCCCCTGAATGCGAACAGGCGAGCAACCTCGCTTGCGATACGTTCACCATCGCTGGCCTCGTGGATCGTGAAATTGATGGTGTCTCCAAGCCGCGACGCAATACCAGCAGCAAGGCTGGACGCGAAGTTGGTTGGGAGACCAGACGCCACAGTTCCCCCCGTAGTCATGTATCCGCCGTCCGCGAGACCTCCACGAGCCCATGCGCGCATGGCTGCGACTGCACCGTGGCCTCCCGCGCCCGCAACCTCTGCCGCCGACCAAACGTGCTCGTTTGTTGAGAGCATCGCGGGGATTGAGTCGGACGTGGAAGTCCCCGGCCCCCAAACTGGACCACCACTCGCCCTCTGCTGCCAGTACGGTTTAGATACGGTCGGCGTATAAGTCTTTCCCGACAGGGCGGCATTCATGGCAGGGGGAATCTCACGAATCTGCCGCTGTATGTCAAGCATGGCTCGTTCGAAGTCGGAAAGATCGGCATTGACATCAACCGTGATCGTTTCAGGAATGAGGCCAAGCTGATCAGCCAACGCGGCAGCCTCATCGGACGTTGCGCCAAACTGTTGGGCAACACGCACAAACTCTTCACGACCACGTTGGGCAGCAGCCTGCATCTCTACTTCGGTAGCCTCAGCGGCATCCATGGCCGCAACCAAGTCGAGAGTCGACGATGCGATATCGTCGAGGGCTCGCTGATTGTCACGGCCCGCCTCAGTCCCAGCGTCAAGAGTCCGTATCCATCCATCTTCACCCATGCGAGCGTCAGCGTCATCGATGGCCTCTTCGACCCGTCGCAATGCTTCACGTTGGTCGAGAGCAATCCCGGCGGCTTTGCGTTGCAGTTCGATTTGGTCGGTTAGTGCCTGGTTGTAGTCGATGACCGAAGCGGTCGCATTCTCGGTGGCGTCTGATGCATCGCCAGTCGCCTCGGCGACACGTCCCCAACTCTCTTGTGAAGCGTCGAGCTCTTTATTGGCTGAATTGAGCGGACCGATGAGGGTTGTGACGGTCTGCAGCGTATCGCCACCGTTTTCGAGAAAGGTTTTGACCTGCTCGTTCACAAGCCGCATCGCATCTTCGTTGCCGAGGGCTGCGTCGGTGACAGTGTCGAGGGCTATGCCGATATGGCTAGCCATCTCCAGTGCCCCCTGCTCCTCAAGTCGCTGTATTACGAGAGAGCGAGTCGAGTCGGTGATGGCCCCGGTTTGTTTGTCAAGCGAATCGGTGAGGGATTTGACACGAGCCTCAGCGTCGGCGTTGGATCCTCCGAAAATAGCCATGGCTGCTGAGGCGATACCGAGAACAACCCCCACAGCCCCAAGACTGAGGGTAGTGTACTTGGCGACCGTGCCTACGCGAGTCAGTGCCGCTGCCGCACCTGGAGAACTCATCGCCAAATGTTCGAAGCCGAGCCTGACCTGGACTATGCGTGGATAAAGAAGGAGGAAGCCGCCACCAAGGATGGCCGCAATCGCGACGAGGCCACCAATGGCTGCGACTAGGATCTGGACGGGAGCTGGAAGGTTGGAGAGCCATTCCGCTACGTCAGCGAAACGGTCGGCCACCCATCCGATGATGGGAAGGAGGTGTTCCCCCATGCTCACAGCAAGTTCAAAGACCGCATTCTTGGCTACTTGGATTTTTGACGCGGCAGTGGCGTAACGCTTGTCAGCTTCGGCGGTGAGTGCCGAATTCTCTTCCCAAGCGTTCGTTGCTAGTTTGAGTTGACGCGTAAGGAGCCCTTGTGCGGAACCGGCAGAAAGCACGGCCCTCATGAGGCGCTGGTCGGTGAGTCCGAGTGTGTCAAATATTTCGGTCGTCGACTCTCCGGCACGCGACATGCGTCCCATACCGTCAATGAACATGGCGATCGCGGATGCTGCGTCCGTCTCGAAGGCCGTCTTGAAGTCGGCGGCGGAGATTCCTGCAACCCGTGCGAAGACCTCGAGGTCGTCGTTCCCGGAACGGACGGCATCGGCAACGGAGGTAAAGACTTTTGACATGGCCGTACCGCCCGCATCGGCTTCAACACCAACAGATGTGAGGGTTGAAGCGAAAGCGAACATTTGGGCCTCAGTGAGCCCAGCCTGACGAGCCGCCGCGGCGAGACGCGTCGAGAAGTCAACGATCTCGGCCTCAGTGGTTGCCGAATTGTTTCCAAGATCGACGATCGTGGAACCCATGCGAGAGATATCATCAGGCAACGTCCCCATGATGTTCGCTACACGAGCGAGCGCGGTAGCCGCTTGGTCGGCGGACAGGTTCGTCGTGTAGCCTAGGTTAATCATCGTTCTCGTGAATGCCGCGACGTCGTCGACTTTGATGCCCAACTGGCCGGCAGCTTCGGCAACCCCAGCTATCTCAACAGCAGAGGCGGGGACCTCGAGAGCCATTTGCCGCAAGTCGCCTTGAAGGCGTTCGAGTTGTTCGGCGGAACCGTCGACGGTCTTGAGAACACCCGTCCAAGCCGTCTCCCAGGTGATCGCTGCACGGCCTGTGGAGGCGAGCAATGCCGCAGTACCTACACCAAACGCCGTGAGAGCAACTCCGACCGTATTCCATGCCGATTGATTCTTGAGTGCAGACTCTGAGAGTTGTTCAACATCGCCACGGACGTTGTGCATGTCGCGACGGAAGTCGGAAACCTCAGCACGGAGGCGAACAACGATGGACCGGTCGGCCATACCCGCCTCCTTCTATGTCGTCTATTCCCGTTTGCGAGTGTCGCGCACAAAGACCCGTGTGCCGGGAGGCGGGTCGGGGTTCTCTTTGTTCCAGAGGTCGAGGGCGAATTGCACGTTGTCCTCGCGGGTGTAAACCTCCCACCACCCATTAGTGTCCGGGTCGAGGGCAACCCGCAGGGGTATCCCATGCGGACCTAGTCCCTCTTCGTGAAGAATGAGCCCTTCCATGAGTGGGGCGTCCTGATGTCCCCGAAGTTCAGGCAGGTATTCGGATGGTTTGAGTCCCCACGCCCGCGCAGCCTTGAGTGCCAGGACGAGCCCTGGCCTTTCATCTAACTCGCGGGCAATGAAGGGCGCGACGGTTTGACTTCTCGTTTCGTCAAGTCCATAGCGGTCATGAGAAGCCGATCAAACTGGGCTTCACCGTGCGCACGGTTACGGAGCGCCCTCAACTGTTCGGTGGTGGGTGTCGGGAGCGTCTTTCCGCTTGCGAACGTAACTTTGGCGATCGCGGCAGCCACGTAGGCAAGGTTCTTGTCGAGTTCGCGGGTACGTGCCGCGTTCTGCCATTGTGCGAACCTCTTGGCGTGTGCCTTGACAGCGGAGTCGGGTGCGCCTGGCGGGAGAGGCCGCGGAGCCGTCTCGTCTGGGAACTTCTCCCAGATGGTGTCCTTGTCGTCCGGGGGTACTGCATGCAACGTAAACGTGGCCTTCGATGCCTCAAAGCGTGCGCTCAGTTCTTCCATCTTTTCCAAGATGGCGGAGTCGTCGAACTCTGGGTCGCCCTTCTGGGCTTCTTTGAGTTCAACATCAAGTGCATCCATCTCGTCGACGATGGCGGCATCCATGTAGATGGGTACCTCAACGGTTCGGACGGTGCCGGTCGCTAGCCATGCCTCAAAGTCATCGGGGCCCAACTCGGCCCCGAGATTGCCTTGCTGGTCAATTTCCATCAGATCCTCCACGGTTGGTCACGGTGATATGAAAGCCACCCCCGTCGTCGTCCACGGTGCGACGACGGGGGTGGCGTCTCTTATGCTGAACCGTCGTCGATGGTGGCGTTGAGGACGGCGGACTGCACATACAGCGGGATCGTGTACTTCACGTAACCTTCGGGCTGTTGCGGTTGCGGGTCATCCGTGACGACGACGTAGTACGAATACTCGTCACCATCCGCGAAGGCGTCGCCAGAATCCTTACCTCCACGACGTTCAAGCAGGTAGTGTGTACCACCCTTCGTGCGGAACGAATCGAACGTGGCGTCCGCAGTCGGGTCAGGCTGTAGGTTGACAGCGTCGTAGTGTCGGAAGAGCGTGATCTGGTTTCCCTGATATTGGGTTTTGACGGGAACGTTGATGTCGCCCTTGATGTTGAGTGGCTTTTCAGTGATCGTTGTCGAACCTGTCGGACCCAACTTGTAGTCAGACGTTTGGACGTAGCCGGAAATGTCGTCCCCAGCGGCGGCTTCGACCGATGTGATCGCGGAGGTGTCCGCTGGTGCGGAGGGAAGCTCGACGAGTTTGATCAGCCCGTCGGCGAGGGCCTTGACTGCCATGGTTACTCCTTCTGTTGGTCCCTCTTCGAGGGGCTTCGGGTTCACCCAGCAGGGATGCTGGGGCGTCTTAGGATTGCGGCGTCGCGTCGACCGTGTACGAGTCAACTTGGTAAAGGACGTGGCCGACGCCGGGGATTGTGACGTCTTCGTCGGGCATGATGTCTGTTGCGTCGAAACGGCGGAGACGGACACGCCAGCCCGTGACGGTCGGTTTGGCTCCATCAAGTTTGCTGCGCGTGGACGTGCGGACGACGTTGATGGAGTCGGCGGTGAGTCCCGTATGGGTGACGTGGAGGTAGTCGTGAATGTCGGCCTTGGCGGCAGTGAGGATGTCTCCCATGCGGTTGTCCGCGAGTCCGGAGAGTACGACGTAAGGGTAGGTTGGGGAATCGTCGGCGCACTCAATCTCATGAACACTCAGGCCCGTCAATAGTGCGGAGATGGCGGTGCTGATCGCTGTCATAGCGCGTCCTCGATGAGGTCAGCTAGCGCCTTCTCAAAGCCGGGAATCTCGGCGTCGAGGGCGCCCTGCGGGTCGGGAAGGGTTCCGCCGCCGCGAGAGGTGCCGAAGTAGGCGATGTTGCCAAGATTTCCTGCATGGCCTTTGCCTTTGCCTTTGACGGGCCCGATCTCGGCAGAGACTTCCGTGCCTTCGTCGACGAGGTCGTAGGTGATTGAGGGCACAATGGGGCGAAAGGATCGGGAACGTCCGGCTTCTTCACGGAGTTGCGTCTTGATGTTGAGTGCCCCCTTGGAGACGACGCCAGGCACTTGGCGTGCCACCTTCTCGCCCGCGTTGGAAAGATCGGTATTGAGTTCACGGAGACCCTCAAACTCGGCAGAGAAACCGCTCACGCAGTCACCTCCTCAAGTGGAAGCCTCATGGCTGTTGCCGCCGTTTCATGATGGAGTCCCGTGACACGGAAGAGTCGACCAACGAGCGAGGCGTCGAGTGGCGCCGCGGTCACGTCGGCCACGTCGCCAACCTGCGGGGCGCATGACCCGACCGGGACGGACAGACGATAACGCTGAACGGTGGAAACATGCCCACCCGCTTCGGGGAGCCCCTCGAATGCTTCGTACGTGCCGATCTTGCCCTTGCCGGTATAGACGGCAGGGGTCGCGTAGGTCACAGTTACGACACCTGTAGTAGGGTGCGTCGTCTTGCCGGTAGGGCGACGGATACGAACGGTGTCGAGCATTTGCCGTTCGACCATCGTACGGCCGGCGCGGATCGTCGATGCGAGGCTCATCAGAGCGTCCAATCCCCATCAGCATCGCGAAGCCCCGAGGGTGCGATAGTGAACGCCGTCTCTGAAGTCGACGTGGCGAGACTCGCCCATTCTTCGTCGGTGAGGAACAGTTCACCCTTCGCGTATTCGGGGTTCAACCCATACGAATAGTCGTCGCCGCGTTCGTCCTTCTTGCCGTCCGGGTTTTTGATCTTGCGGAGAACGGCCTGGCACTCGACGCGCACGACGGTGGCAGCCGCGATCTCCCCAGCCGTTACCAGTGCAACAAGATCGGGAATGCGTTCAATGATGACGCCTTCGATGTCCGAGATCCAGGCATTCACCTGAGCAATCTCGGCGGCGTCGGAGATGGTGCGCCCAAGGCGGGTTGACACGTCTGTGAGGACTGTGTATGTCATGGCCGCACCATCTCCTTCGCGTTGTACTAGCGGTTAGGACGAGGCTTCGTTGTACTTCACGAAAGCCGCAGTGTCGTTGCAGAGCCACCCGAACTCGGCCTCTGCGATGATGCCGACGAGGTTCTTTTCCCACATCGACACGAGGGTGCCGTTGATCGTGACGGACGCCTCGGTCGAAACCGAGTACGTGATGCCACCAACGGAACCCCACACGGCCTGCGACCAGTCGCCACCGAAACCGACCACGCCGGCACCATCAGCGACGCCCTGGCCGAGGAACGCGGGGCGACCAATGAGGCGACCAGGCGTAACAGAGCCAGCGGTTTCGGTGAGCGGGGTGTCGATGAAGATTGGACGCCCCGTAGTGTCGGTTGCGGCAAGGAACGTCGGCTCCACGACGGAGTCGAACGCGAAGCCGGTGAGTTTCTTGTCTGCCGCCGTGAGGAGCGACAGGCCAGAGATGACGTCGGCATAAATGCCGCCGGATCCTTGTGCCGTCGTTCCGAACGTGACCGACTTGGTTGTTGCGGCGATGTAGTTCGATGCGCCAAACGGTGTCGACGTCCCGTGGAAGGCTGCCGCGTCGAACGCGAGCGCGAACGCTTCAGCGATGTCGTTGCGGAAGATGTTGACATAGTTGCCGGGGTTTGCCCGGACAACCTCGGCCGACACGACCGCGATTGCCGCGATCTTCTTCGGTGACATCGATTTGAGTGCGAGGGCACCCGCAGTGGCGGGCTTCGTGTCGCCTTCAGAAACCCATGATGCGGTGGGTTTCGTCGAGACGACGGGGATGGAAACGCCCGTGGCGCCGAGCGGCACTTGTCGGGCGAGTTGCTGAGCCACGGAACGCTGTCGCGTGGCTTCGAAGTAGGGCTGAGCCATCTCGGCGGTGATGAACCCCGAGAAGTCGCTCAGTTTGGTTGCGGCAGTGATTGCCATGATGTGTCTCCTTGGTTAGGAGCGACGCACACCCAACTTGGCCTCGAGGGCTTGTTGGAGTCCATCGCCGTTCAATGCGGCTGGCGCCTGTGTCGCTCCTTGCGAGGGATCGGGCGCTACTTTCTTGGTGCCGTCTTGCACGGCGAGGTGGGGTTTGCGGGTGATCAATTCTTCGATCGCGTCCGCAATGTCTTGGGCGTCGACTTCTCCGTCGTCGTCCACCGTGAACTTGTCGAGGTCGATGAACGCGAGCGCGTCAGTTGGGTCGGCAAGTTTGCCAGATGCGGCGGCACGGAGTTCTGCTCCGATGACGCGGCGGTTGGCTTTAGCGACTCGTTCGCGTTGCGCGGCGAGTGCTTTCTTCTCTTCCTCAGTGGTGGCTGAGGCGTCTTGGGCTTTCTGTTCGGCGGCGATGCGCTTGGCTTTTTCCGTCTTGAGTTCGGCCTTCATACGGTCAAGGGCTTTCTTGCCCGCGTCGCCGAGTGCCTCTTCACCCTCAACCTCTTCGCCCTGTTCGACAGTAGTCTCGTTGGGGACGAGGGGATTGATGGGGACGGCCGACTTGGGGGTCGACTCAGATTCGTTCGTCGTGGTCATGATTAGGTTCTCCTGTTCCCGCGTTGCGCGAGTTTGCCTGCCCCTTGCGGGCAGGAAGATGGCGGTCACATAACCCAACCGAAGTCGCGCAACATTTGGTCGGCGCGTTCCTTCGTGGGTGCGATCTGATAGATGGATTCCGGCATCAGGCGGGGTGCAACGAGTGCGCGGTAACGGCCACGCTTCTCTTCGCCCATGGAGGACAATGCGCGGACGTTGCTCATCTTCGAGTAGGCAAATCCTCGACGGGTTGTGCCCTCGGTCGTGTAGGTGATGTTGCGGTTGTATACCTGGCCGGTGCTTATGCCAGAGCGGTAGGCGTTGACGAGTTGGTAGGGGTCCGCGCCGTCCGCGTAGGCTCGGGCGTTCGCATAAGACCCGAGGGCGCGTGCGCGGCCCTGTTCGTCGAGGCTGTCGAGGTAGTCGACGGGGCCGGTCGCAATGTCGCGTGCCGCCTCTTTGGTTGACGGGATGTGGTAGCAGTCACATCCCGGGTGACGTTTGAAGCCCTTATTCGTTCGATACCATTTGCCCGCAAGGATGACGCAACGACCACAAGAGGGTTGAGACAACATGCGAACATATCCCCCGACAGGCAACGCAAACGATGCGAGCCCCGTGGCCCCGCGTGCCGTATCCGCGAAGAGCGTCCCGAGCATGAGCGACAGTAGTTTCTCGCCACGGTTAAGCGCCGCACCGGCCGTGAGGCCTTCTGAGACGGCGACTCGAGATTTGACTACCGCTTGGTAGGCAAGCGATTGGGTCGGCAGGCCAGCGCCATCAACACCAACAAACGTATCTACCGAGATGGCGTATCGGGGCTCAACCGTGGCCGCGCGAGGTGCTGTAACCGTCAAGACTTCCGGCACGTAGGTGATGGCGTTAGCGGTGATGCGACGCTGAGCCGTATCCATAACCTCAAGCAATTGTGGCTCGATCGCCGCATATCCCACATCGAAGTCTGTTCCGACTCTCCTCCAGAGACGGAGGGCAGCCGAGATGGCGGTAGCGGATTCGCAACGCTGTTCAGCTGCATGGGCTCGTGCCACGGTCGGCACGTCCTGAATCATCGTTTACATCCCAGGGAGTGTCGGCTGTGTCGCAGGGGCTGCAGAGATGGCGACCTGGGCTTCCTTTTCCCGCTGAAGGGCGAGATAAGGGTCGAGTTGGTCGCGGGCACGCATTTCGAGTGCGCGCTTGATTTTCTGGGGCGACCATCCGAGCTCTTCGTAGGCCATCTCAACGGGCAGGAGTGAACGACCGGATGGGTCAGTCGCCGTGTATTGCTTGACAACGGCGTCGACGCGAGAGGCATAGGTCGGTGTACCCGCGTCGTACCAGAGACATTCCATGCCCGTGAGTTCTTTCGCGGCATCCTTGCCGTCACTCATCATCACGGCGATTTGGAGAACCTTCTCGCGGGCGTTGCCAAGCGCGACCTGATCGCGCTCGCAGGACTTCACAAGACGCGCCTCGCGAGATCGGATGGCGTCAGCACTCGCTGCATCGTCAGCGGCGAGCCCAAAATAGTTCGGAGGCAGGCCCGACACTCCAGAGGCGATACGTGCATAGTGATCGGTCATGCGCTCAAAGTTCGACATATCGGTCGAGTCGAGCTGTCCAACCTTTGCCTTCTCGTTGCCGGAAGCCCATATGGCCCCGAAATACGACGCCCATACAGGAAGGGGGTTACCGTCCTTGTCGACAAAGTCACCCTTAGATGCGCCGACGACCCACCGTTGAGGGACGGCATGTGTCTCTTGTGCGATTTGGGCGTTCGTCAAGTTTCGCGCGGCGGCGTCCGCAATCGGGATGACATCAGCCATCGCGGATGTTCCTTGGAGTGGGACGTTCGTCATCCATGCGGGGATGGTTGAGCGTCGGGCACGGAAAGATGGGACGACGGGGACGGTACCGAGGTCATGTTCGTTCGGTTCGCCGTCAAGTGCCCATTGGCCACGCTCGTCCAGGGTGAGCCAAGTTGTCGAGTTGGGAAGGTAGAGGGTCGCACGACTGTCGCTCCCATTTTTGGGATCGTACAGCCTCAGGGCGGCACGGATCTTTCCGGTGCGGGGGTCGCGGTCGGTGATGATTTGGCGTGGCGATTCGATGGTGATGAGCGGACGGGTTTTGTCGTCTTCGTGAAGTCCAATGCAATGGTATGAGCGTCCATAGATTTGGTAGTCGAGACGTGCCATGAGGTCAAGTTCGTCGAGGTCGTTGTCCTGCCACAGTGCCCACAACGCAGCGTCGCCACTGTCGGAATCGCGAGAGATGCGGAAACCTTTGACGTCAAGCCGGTCGGCACGCGCGTCAACGACGACTCGAGGCCAATTGGCGATGACGGTGAATCGCGTCAGGTTTGGCGGAATGGCAAGGCCCAGTTGCTCCAGGAGTTGTTCGCCCGCATAGTAACGGTCGGCAAGGTCGAAGATGGTGCGCGCCGATTGGAGCTCAATCTTGAGCCTATCGAAGGTCGCCTGGTTCTCGGATGTGAGAAGTGGCACAGGGGCCTCCTATCGGAACACGATGATCCGGTTGTCTTTTCGCTCTTGCCAGCCTTGGGCTCGCATGTCGGCGGCGGCTTCATGGGCGAGGACGTCAGCCATGAGGATGTCGATCTTTTGGTTTTCGGACGGTTTGCCGAGGACATACTTGTCGCCCTGTTTGGCGACCTTGCGTGCCGCGAAGGCGTGGAGTCTTGCTGTCGTGTCGCCGTCGTGCGTCGTCGAACGTTCGGACGTGTCCTCAATGAAGCGGGATAGTGCCTCGAACATGCGACCGATTTGGTTCGTCGGCCACATGACGACCACGTCGTCGCCGTAATTGAGTGCCCAAGCGTCGGCCTGTGTCTCCCAGTGGCGGGGGTCGACATACATCCGCCCGACCTCATATTTGGCGAAGAGTTCCTGGACGGCCGAATCCACTTCTCCGCGTGGGATGCGACCGTCCGGCCACTCTGCTGGATTCCACCACGTCGGCCTCGAGTCGGGGCCATAAGTCGGTGTGAACCTATAGCCGTCGGCAGTTTCAGCACGAATAGCTGTCCAGTCGCCGGATCGCGAACCATCAAAACCCAGAGTGATGCGTGTCTCCGTCGAGGGTACAGCGGCCTTCGATGCTTCCCAAAGGGCTTCCGGCATGTAGGAGCCTAGGCCCTGAACGAGACGATTACCGAAGAAACGTTCAGCCTGTGTCGGATCCGTTTCAAGTAGCTCTGCCGCTTCGGACTCGATAGCCGCAAGGTCAACCCACGGCGAGCCGTCATACACAATCTCGTGTATCTTGTGCCGTTCCCGTTTGTTCAGGTACGAGAGGTTCGCGGGCGGTTGACGATAGAACTTGAAGATGTCTTCCGCTTTCGACTCGAAGGTTTGCTGCGCCCGCGAGTTATCCATCGGGTCCCAAGGGTTCGTAATCTCAACCGAGCGCCCTCCCATACCCGCAAGGCCACGCGACACGGTTTGGGCCATTCCGAGGAGCCGATTGCGTGCAGTATAGAGTCCCGACTCGTCGAAGACAGCAAAGTTGACGGGGTTGCCAAGTTTCGAGTGCGCCGACGCCGTCACGGGGTCGATTCGCCCATCGTTCGGGAGTCGGATGAAGCCCTCGCGAGTGAGCATTCTCTCGGTGAGTGGTCCGCGGCGAATCATCGTCTGGAGCGGTCGATAGATGTTGTCTGTCTGCTCTTCCGACGTTGCGAGGAGTTGGATGAGTGACGTCGGGCGAACCATCCCCAGCGGATCGCCCGTCTCGTAGACAAACTCGAAACCGCATGGGCAACCGTCATCGGCGCAGCGGTAGATTTCTCCACCTTCAGCCCACCCAGCAAACAGACATGGACCCACGGCCTCAAACGTGACCAGGGAAGCAGCCCACGGCCCCTTCCCTGCCTTCTGCGGGCCCACTACTTGCGAGCGTCGGTAGTGAAACGCTGTCGATTGCGCTGGCCTGTCATCGTTGTATTCGATGGTGGCGTCAACGCGGTAATGGTTGACCGTACACCATAATTGCCAGCCATCATGAATGAACGGCTCGCCAAGCGAAAAACCATCCGGGACGACACAATGTGTCGCAACCCAATCAGCCGCCAAGAACCCCAGAGTCGGGAACGTGACGACCCATTCCTTAGGCGTCGTCACCGGAAACCACCCGAAGACGATCGCGCGACGATGAGCGAGGGGGCTCCATGGCTACATCTTCGCGCTTCTCTTTGAGCTGATCGACGGCAACCGCCCAACCATTCTCCTTCAGCCCAGCCGGCGTCAACCCGATCTGGTCCGCGAAACGATGAAGCGAGTTCTTATCCGCCGCCGTACCATCCGACGACTCACAGATAGCAGACGTCCGCACCCACATCGCCACAGCAGGCCAACGCCAACGAGCATCAGCCCATGCACACGCCTGCGGCGTCGACCACGCCCACGCCCACAACTCGGACTCACGCTCACGACGAGCCGTAGAGGCGTCTTCGTCAAAGACTTGGAATCGGTGCTTGTCCTCAAACTCCCACCGATAAACCTCGGCCAGTGGAAGCGGGAAAGTCGGGGCTGGCCCAGCGTAACCCTCAGAGGGAAGCGCCTGAAATACTAACCCGCGACGATCAGATCGCCCAGAATTAGGATCCAGAGACGGCCCCGATCGGTTACGAGGACCCCCGCTAGTCACTTCGGCCTCGTCTCGGACTCAAACGTGAGCTCGACGAAACCAAGCGCCGTGGGCCGCATGCTCATCAGCCGCGGAGGTTCACTGATCGTCCGCCCGCGCTCGGCCGCCCTCTCCTCCATTGCCTCCGCGGCCTCGCTCATGGCCTCGCTCACACGATCTGGGCGTTGTGGAAATGTCACGGCAATGGCGTTTGGTGTGAGCACCTTGCAGGCGATGCGGTCGGCAGTCATGAATCTCTCCTATCGCGTTGCGCGATCATCTCGACCACGCCTTGCGCGTAGTCGTAAGCGTGTTCTGGGACCGAAATTGAGATGTTTGTTCCCACCAGACCTGCGCCGCCCCA
>Ga0265297_10007030_pt1 | contig 15856 bp, 20 predicted proteins | sample Munlanlwell13791_FD_192502 | JGI IMG/M metagenome (GOLD analysis project Ga0265297, IMG submission 192502) | Leachate microbial communities from a municipal landfill in Southern Ontario, Canada - Leachate well 137-91 | ecosystem: Engineered > Solid waste > Landfill > Unclassified | place... | reverse complement strand
CCTTTCAGGATAGGAACCTTCTCGTTAGCAAACCGCTTGGGAACCTGAACCCTCAAGGGATTCCCATGCAGATACCAAGCAACCTCCTGAGAAATTGCACCAATACGATTAGCCATATCTCGCTCTTTCGAAGCCTTGATCGCATCATCCATAGCCTCGAAATAGCTGATAAACTCCTTCTCCGTGAACCTATTAGGATCTCCCGCCTGGAGTTTAAGCAGAATGTCTGCTCCAAGTTCTCGATAGCTTTTATCCCTATTCTGAACCCTCATAACCATGAAAGGAGCTCTTCCTTCTGGCTTCCTCCAGATCTCCCACCGAGAACTTCTCCAGTCCCACTGAACATAGAGCTTCGGATCAAGAGCTCGGAGTTGCTTGATGAAATGAGGAGCTGGAATCATTACAGCATCATTCGTTCTTCTCCAATCGTGAAAACGATATTTCTCCGGTTCCTTCATTCTTTCACCTCCGAAGCCACCACGATAAGCTCTGGGATATCCTCATGATAAGTATCTGGCTTAGCCGGAAACGAACTTGGCTCGCAATAAGCTGACCAGGTAGGATCTCCGATCTTATAAGCCCACTCGATCCAGTTAGCCATGATATGTCTCTTAACGAAAGCCGGTTGAGAAAGCTTCAGCTCTTCTATAACCAGAAGCTTATCCAGAATCGGTTCGAGAACAGGTCCTCTTCCTTTCTCATAATCCCATTTACTGCTGGGACCCATTCCCATCTCCATCTCCGTGCATCCATGCTTAAGGATCATTGCTCCAGCCCTGATCATCATCTTAATAAACTTTTCCCCAAACTCAGCTGTAAGCACCTTTCTGACCTTGCGGAAAAGTTGCCTCCCACCATCAACACCCTGATCTAGTGGAGCATACCAGAAAGCATTCCATTCTCCCCTGGTATAATCCCTCCTCTCCATCCCGCATTTCGAGACCAAATCCATTGAGTTCTGAATCTCATGAATCTTAATCGCCTGAGCCAGATTCTGTGGCTTGAAAACCACCTTGAAGCAACTGTGACACCCCTTTGAGATGAACCGATAGAAGGTCCAATAAACATCTAGCCATCTTGGACACTGACGATCAAAACCCTTTCCTGATAAAAGCCACGGGCTGTTACAGGCATTATCCCGAGGGATCAGGATAAAGGGTTCTCCTTTCTCATCAACACTCAGCATCCAGGTCCTGCTATCCAGCTGTGACCTAATAGGACTGATGATATCCTCACTCACCAATTGCTCGTAAAGCTTCATTCTCTGCCTCCTTAAAAGAGGGAATCACCACAAGGTCTGCGAGGAGGCAGAGTCTACACAGCCTTGTGGCTTTTCCCTCACGGTGTTCGAAATTCGAACACACCGAGATTATAAAAGTTTCTTAGTAGCCCAACGAACCTGATCTTTCTGAAGTTCGTTTTTGAATAACGGAGCGTGAAAGCCCTGCCTCTTAAGCTCATCATCTAAGGAGGCTCTGGTGCGGAGCTTCTTACCTATATTTCCTGGAATCACAATGGAGACCAGTGGGGGAAGCTTTCTCATGGCTCCACCACAAGAGCATATTTTAATCGGCACAGAACACTCTTTAACGTCTCCGCAACCAGAGCACTCGTAATCGAAGATAGGCATAAGATTCCTTAGTCGCTGATAGCCAACTGAATACTGGCTCCAGTAGCTCCCAAAATGGAAGCAGAACGGTTGTTGATTTTAAGGGTTCCTGTTCCACCATCACTGATGGCATCAGACAGACTGGCATTGAAATCGTTGTTGCTCACAGTCCAATAATTTGCTCCTGCAGCGATCTTCACACCCGTATCGCCAGTGCCACCAGAAAGGTTAAAGATGTTTCCGTCTACGATGCCGTAATCTCCAGTAGCAATGTTAATACCAATGGCTGTGGTACTAACATCCTGGAAGTAATTCTTTCGAGCCACTGAGTAGGCACCGATGAGATCAATAGGAAGCTTGCAGAGATAAAAATGATTCTCTTCCAGAACCGGATAAGCTCCCTCGAGGTCAAACCTAACAGCAACACTGAGTGTCGTGCTTCCCATGATAGTGTTGTGATGAATATAGAGCCGATCAGCTCCTGCGTCGTCCATCAAGATATGATCTGTAGCGTGGCAGGTAAACTGAATCCCTGCAAGCTCTAGACCATCAGCAGTTGCCGCTGGCTGAAGGGTATCCACCGTTGCTGGACAAGTGTACTGAAAACCTCGTCCAATCACATTCCCAGGACCACCGTTGCCAATCCCTATGATATGGAGATCAGCCTGGGCAATAGCCACAGCCGCTGTTCCTGTTTCTGCACCGAAGCAGAGGATATAATCGTGATTTCCTGTTGACGCACGCATTACAGCTGCTCTCAGGGTTTTCATAGCATGATCAAAATCCTGAGCATTTGCGTGATCGTCGCCTGCATCACCGTTGAGAAAATAGATATCGCCCAACAGACTACCAAGAACAAGAGCTTTCAAGGTAGGATCAAGGCGATCAATAGTGAGTCCCATTGTCCTTCTCCTTTCAGGTTTCCCCTCCCTGGGATAGGGAGATGCCTATATCAGATTAATAAAGGGAGAAGGCTAGCCATCCTGTTCGTTATAGGAGAGACACAACGGATGGCTAGTCTTCTTAGTTCTTACCTGTCAGGGGTATAAGCCAGATCGCAGAGCACACCCTGGTTGTTTCTCCGGTTGATTCCCGTTTCTGCGTAACGGAAGAGGGTAGCCTCATAAGCATCCTTCCCCGAGATCCTGGAAAGGATAGCTCCGTCCTTGTTCATCCAGTCATAATCACTCATCCGGTAGATCTGGATGTCTTTCATGGTGAGGAAGTACATCTCACCGTCGATAGCGTCATCGTCCACCATGAGAGGGACACCATTGAAATCCAAGGCAACCCAGCCACCGTCGAGATTCATCGTATTCACTGCCCGACGATCAACACGGCAGAGCTTGAGGTACTCTCTCCGTATTGCCCTAGTGGTCAGAATGGTGTCTGGACCATATTCCTTACCAGCAGCAGACTCCACCCTGTCGAACATCTTGTCCATGAGCTCGAAAGAGAGTGATCGCTGACCCATGTAGCGACCCGAGGAATGGGTGTCTACGATGGACTTGAACCAGGTGTAGGTTCCTACCGCCAGACCCTGCAGAGGATCGTTGACCGAGAGGCCAGTGTTTCCACCAGCACCTACGCTGTCAAAGCAGGCAATATTGTCCAGGTCTTCATTCGTGACCAGACCTCTGAGACCCATCATCTCATACCGAGCAGCACCAGCTGCACTTGAACCAGAAACACTGGCCACTGCTCCAGGCCGGCAGAACCAAGCACCAGCGGACTCTGTCGGGGAGGCCGAGGAGTTGGAAGTCACAGTGACTGTGTCGTAATCAGCACTTCCAGTGGAGTTCACCGCTGTGGCTGTCATATTCGTAGCATCCACGGTGATTGCTGTCCAGGCACTGGCCGAGGTCGTCTTGGTACAAGCTGACATAGCCCCGTTTTCCTCAACGTACTTGCCACCGAAGGTGCTTCCGAAACCGTCTCCGATTGTGGCGTTCGAGCCATCGACGTTATTCAGGTACCGCTTGGCCAGGGTATAGGTTGTCGATGAATCACTTCTCCAGCGACCGAGGATACCATAGCCACAACCCCACAGTTGCCGGTTGATATCCTTCTTAACATCTCTCACCATGCCGGTGATTTCTGTATCCACCACACGAGCATAGGAGCCTCTCTCATCCCTCGTTGCCGCAATAGTCGGCCCGGTGAAGGAAACCCGACCATAGTTATACTTCATGGGAACTGTGGCGGTTTTGAATTTCTGATAATTTGCCGTCGGAAGATCATTGCCATCTCCGATAGCACCAATGCCCATCGTTCTCCCATAATGCATCTCGATGGTAGCATTCTTTCCAGAAACGTCTTTCTCATTCGTCTCCAGCTTATCAGCCAGATACGTATCATGATTCAGTTGTTCCTGAATAGCAGGGAGATAGAAGGTCTTCAAGACCTCATCCCAGGTTGATAATGTTGCATAAGCCATTACTAACTACCTTTCTCTGCCTCACTAAGATTGTCGTTCAACGTGACTTAAAAAATTGGTCATAGCCTCTCGAGGAGTCACAGCGTTCTTGTCGCCTTTCCCCTTCCTGAAGGTGAGCTTCTTACCAGCCGCAAAGGCTGCTGCTCCTCCCTTCCCGTCTTGTTGGAGGAGCTTATTCTTGTCAAACTCCTCGAGGTTGATTCCGAATTCCTCGGCGTGTTTCTTCCGAAGGTTTGCCATGCTACCTTCCTTAGATTTCGCCTTGTCCTCTGCGTGTTGCCAGACAGTCTTGCTCCGGTCTTTCATCGCAGTCGCCAATACCTGGGAAACATCGAAATCATCGAGATTCGTGTGCTTTGCCTTCATCTGCCGTTCGATAGCTAACCTGAGCATACCACTCAGATCACCCTCAAGATCAGAGATACGTTTCTGGAAAGGTTCGACTGCTTTAGCAACAATGCTAGCAATCTTGTCATCTCCACTAACGTTCTTCAGATCGAGAGGAACCTTAGGGTCTGGCTTCAGATCGGTTTTCTGAACTTGCTTCTTGACAGGCTCCCAGTTCTCATCCAAAATACCCTCTTCCTGAAGTTTGGTGAGCAGGACGAAAGCCCCCTCAGCATTTCCGATATAGCCATCAGGGTCTAATCCATACTTCTCAGCAGCTTGGATAGCCTTCGTAGCTATAGCAGAATGCTTATCGGCATCCTGAACTTTCGTGAGCAAACCTTTAACATCTTCAGGAGTGAAGGTTTTCTTCTCTCCGCCTTCAAGTTCCAGTTCGATCACTGGAGCTTTAGGATCACCTTGTTGACCCTCTTTCTTTTCTTCGGCCATATCTGCCTCCTTAAATTAAAAATTCTTTAAAGTTTCCACCACTTGCATAGACATACCCAAGCAACATAGGAATTGCTTCCTCAAAGGAAAAAAGGTTGAACTCGTGGACCAGGTGTTGCTGAGCTTTCAATGGGAGTTGCTCGATGTTCCTGTTGATAATCAGAGACCTCTGCTTGCTCCAAATCTTCTCTAACCTCTCCAGTCCGCTTATAACAGCGTTCCAGTTCTGGATCTCCTCTATGGGCCTAGCCCCTTCCTTTTTCTCCTCACTCATTTTCCGCCTCCTTTTATTCGTTCCTGAGTAGCTATCTGAGCCTCCATCATTTGCTGAATGAAAACCTGATGTTGCTGGATATGATCCTGGAAAACAGTATCAAGTTCAACGAAGAGCTTAATATTCTCCATCTTAAGTTGCTGATACTCCCGAGACTTCCTGAAGTGGTTGTGCTCCTTGACGTGGATCTGATGATCATCATAGTGATTAACCAGAAGACTTGTGATCCCTGTCTGAGTCAGAGTCATATTCTCAACTCGAGCATTTGTCTCATCCAGCTTCACATCCTCATAGATGTTCTCCGTAATTGAATCATCCAGCATATTCTGGACATTTCTTCTCACCTCAGGATCAGCAGGATCACCGTAGAAGCCTTCCTTATATCTCCGCTCGATAATTGCACTACGAGCAACACGAGACTCTGGTAAGGAACTTTCTCGTTTAACATGAACATCAGTGTTATTTCGTAGATCCGATCCCTTGAAAGGAAAGACATCGAACTCTCCTTCACGGCCAGTAACCTGTAGAATCCTATCAGTGTCATAGCCTTTTTGAATCCTCTTCAGAATTCTACTGAACAGACTCTCCATTCCTTCTTCCTGAATCGAGTAACTTGGAATCCCTCCAATAGAATTCTGTTCAAGCAAGATATCCACCATCTCACCTGATCGAATATCACTCTTGTTCGTTCCTCGAGTAACCTCTTGTTGGGAGAAGAGATCCTGTAGACTACTCCTTGTAATCTCCAGGATCAGCGAATACGTCTGCGGAAGGGACTTCATAGTCATGATTTCTGGCTTATGTCCCATCACAGGCTTGTACTGTAACCACTCCCCATGAGTATCATCAGGAAGAGCCTCAAGCTTTGCTCCTCTTGGAACAAGTCCCTTTCCTTTCCCTAAGAGCCTATTGAATTCATCTATCCCACTGATTGTCCTGTTCCAGGTTTTCTGAAGCTGAATCCCAAGCTCCATTGTGGCCATACCCCAGAATACCCCAGGAACCTCGATGTCCTTGAAGTGCTCGAGGGAGTAATCTGAGAAAGGATAGTCCTGCTTGTTCAGGATAATCCCATTCGCTCCTGCAATGAAGATTCCTTTAGGATAGTCACTGCAAGGCCTCTTATAAAGCTCCATCACAACAGCACCTTCGGCCTTCATCTTAGCTGAGCCAGAAGGTTCCCCGAACAGATACCCTGTATCAAAGTAGTTCTTTGGAAGACTCTCTGCCTTTACCTTCTTCCCTGCTTCCTTGTAGAAGTCTATGATCCAGTCCAATTGCCTGAACTTGTGCTTAATCATCCAAGGGAAGTCATTGAGCTCATCCTCGCCAAGAGCTGCATAAGGAACCAGAATCTCCAACGGAGACCAGACATCAACATCTACATCTCCCTGATAAACCATTTTACTCGTCTTCTCATCGAAGACCATTGGTCCAATGCGAGGATTCCATCGGTCGTCTAAGAAGGCATTCCCTGTGATGAACTTCCAGGTATTCATTTTCCTGAGCTTCTTCTTCATCTTCAGATCACGCCACTTAGCTCGAAGAACCTTATCCCCTATCTTAGCAGACTTGATATCTTCATCATCCGTGCTGTGAGGAACAACACTCATGACTGGGTCATGGCGGATGCTATCTGCGATTTGTCTCCTAACCCTTGGGAGAAGCTGGTTATCGACATTCCTGATCCTTCCCTTAACCATCCTGAGTTGCTGGAGAATCCAGGCACTTTGGTTAAAGAAGGTATACTGTCTTCCTACATAGAAAGCCATATCAATGAGCCAGCGTTGCTCAAAGGGAGATCGAAGCTCAACGCCAAGATCATAGTGATCTTTAAGCCAACTCCAGAGGGAATCCTTATCGTCCCTGGTTGGCTTAGCTAATAAACGCTCAACAGCTTTTTTGCGACGGAGTCTCATTTAGGCTCATATCCTTTTCTAATTTTCATCAGCGCTTTCTCAACTTCATCCACATCTGTCGTCTTCGTCATGAAAGTTGACTTTGTTTTCGTATCTGTCCAGAAATGACCTCCAAGGCCAGATTTCTCATATCGGAGATCGGGGAGCAAGTTCTTCGGACCTATATCCTTTTTAACATCCCAGAATCTTCGAGGTTTATCTTCTAGATTACCATAATAATCTTTACTCATAATATCGTCATATAGCTCTTGTTTTCCTCTCAATAAGGCAGTAGAAAGACTATTTAAATATGTTTCACTATGAGATGCTATAGGATCACCCGGCATTTTATTACCTACAGTTCGAGCAATATGCTCTACAGGATCAATATTTTCATAGAAATATTCTGGATCATAAAGATCTTTCAATTTCTTACGAAGTTTATATACTGCGTTTGCCATATCTGCTTCAGCAACATAAGGTGGTTTTTCTCTGAAAGAACCAATTTGATCAAGTGCGTTTTTAACCTCTACATATTCATTAACTCCACCAGCTCTAGGATAGATAAAACCCTTATCTGGATTTATTGTCCTAGCATGAGCAAACTCATGCCAGACAGTAGAAGGAAGAGCAAAAGAAGGAGATAATTGAATCTCACTATAAGAAGGACCAAAGTTATATGCCCCTCTACTCGCTCCCATATGCTGAAATCGTATATCGTTTATCCTACTGTATTCTCTCTGAGGGACTCTAAATGCCTCTGCTAAAACCTGGTGCATATTCTTTCTTATTGCTTGTGCAGAAGACTCATTTGCTAAATCAGCAATCCTATTGACTCGTTTAGCTAAATTAACCAAACCACTTATCTTTAGCATCCCAGCCTGAGGAGCCATAGCAGTTTCAGTAACTTTATTTAGATATGTCTGAGCTATATCCTCCGACTTCTCTGGGTTAGGCACATAGGTATCTAACTGAGGAACATAGTCCCACCTGTTTATCCCTGCTGATTTCTCAGGAAAGGTCAGTTCTCTCATCTTGTCTAACAGCCAGCCCATCAACCCCTCGTTTGGTTCGAATTTCGAACATCCACTGGTAAACCTATTCCTGTAAGAACCTCACCAGCATTCTGGTCGATCTCATCTTCAGCGAATTCTCGCTCAGGGAGTCTCTCATCCTTGGACTCGATTCGATAGGTTTTAAACTTCTCGAAATCCTGAGCCATGAAAGCGTCTCGAAGACGTTGGTTCTCTTCTCGCTGAGAGCGAAGCTCCTCTCGGAGAAGCTGAACCATTGACTGATCAACGATTACGAATCTAGCCAACTCACTTTGAATGTCCTGAAGCCTTAACAGAATCTCTCTTTTTAGTCCCATGTTTCTGCCCCCTCTTATGATATTTACTCCAAAGGTAACCTTTGTAAGCTCGCTCTGCAGAAGCCTTGTCGTCGTAGATACAAGCTCCTGAACCTATGCGGAACTTTCCATTAGGACAAGGACGGACTGGCATCACCAAGCCTCCAGATCATCATCGAAGAATCTCTTCTCTTCGAGAAAGGCATCATGTTTCTTCATTGCCTGGATAGCACAGATCTCAAGGATTGAAGGTTCCTTCAGATCAGGAGCTTCAATCACGTTCAGAGCAGCTTCTCGGAGTTCCTTCTTCACTGCTTCGGTCCGGCCTTCGTAAGGAGCGATCTCGTCTGCTTGGATACAGATTCCTAAGCAGAAGACTTCGTCGTCATGACAGCCAGCTTTTGCCTCAGCCTTTCCTGTCTTAGTCCTTACGAAGGTCATTAGCTCGCCAACACAACGCTTATCAAGAGCACCCGCTCTGTCGATGAGATGCTTCCTGATCCCAGCGATCAGCTCATTACGAGAAGGAGTGCTTGTTCTCCAACCCTTCATGTGACTTACAGAACCACTTGTGCTATCGTAGTTTGGCATCATGAAGAGATTCTGGAGTCCTAAGGCGTCTACGAGATCGAATGTTGCTAAACCCGGACCAATGGTCTCGATAGCTGTCCAAGGAGCCTCATAGGAGAAAGGTTGAGGAGAATAAAGGTTAGCTATGATAACGATCGTCCGAGAAGCCATGACTTCGTCCAATCGAGAGAAGTATGTTGCATCAACAGACTTAGTCTCTCGGTTGTAGATCTTGATAACCAGATAGTCTCCTCTCTCCTTCCCTTCAACGATATCTGCACCAAGAACATAACTGAACTTAGGATCATAAGCCTTAAGAATCCCTAAGAAGCCCTCGTGATCTATGGGTTCCTCCCCAAGGCGAGTCGCAGTGAGTTCCTCAAGGTTGAGCTTGTACCAAATCTGCGGTTCCAGAGCCTGCTTGTGAAGGGTCATTAGATATTTCCAAGCCTTCCCTTCGAACACTGGGTTACCAGCACCGAGATAGTCGATGTCTAGCTCTTGAGCAATCTCGCTAGGCGTTCTTCGTTCACACTCTCGATCATACCAAGGGCTTCTTAGGACCTCCTCAGGTTGCCAACGAGAACCAAGGGTTCCTATCTCGTCTTCATTTGGCGGAGGCCAGACACAGTAAAGGCCTAAACTCTTTTCAGGGTGTCTAGTCCAGTGATACCGAAGTACTCGTGTTCTTCCTCCGGTAACAACACCATAGTATTGTCCACCAGCACCAAATGGTGTAGAAACTGGTATGCGGCACGGACTGGCATCACCTCCAGCCGTCCATGCTGATTCATCAGTGCCTTCCCATTTCGCAAATTCGTCATAGAAAATGGCGCTGTAACGTCCCTGGGTACTAAAGTTTGCATTGTTGCTTTCTCCTGTGATGGCAGCTCCAGTATCAGGATTAACCAGCTTCATGAAGTTATCGTTTTTTCTACGATTGAACTTAGCAGGCTGGAGCCATTTAGGTAGACGATAGAAGGCATAGCGAAGCTTGGCGAAGTGAGTTCTGGGATCACCCTGCTTATCAACGTAATCTTCCTTTCTTGAGCCAGCAAGGAAATCACTTCCACCTGCAGGATCATCCCAGAACCAGAGGAAAACGAGAAGAACTGTCCAGGTTATGCCCATATCTCGGGATTTTTCAACGGCAAGGTCAGATCCTCCCTTAATTGCCACCGCAAGACCGAGGATCAGTTCGTCTTCGTAATCATAAGTGATGAAAGGTCTGTGATGATAAGGCTTTTTACGAGGATCGTAGGTATAGAAAAATCCATTGAAGGCAAAAAGAGGGTCTCTGTGGAAGAGTTCCTTACAACGAGCTTGGAACTCAGAGTCATACTGGGCTCTGAGGAGCATATTCCTACGCCACTCGAGGTTTTCTCGAAAGGTTTTGGGAATTTGTAGGGTTACTTCACTGCTCATTCTACTTTCTCTTCCATTCGTGTCTTAAGATTTCTGATAATATCTATGGGTACATCATAATCAAGCAGAAATCTTGTGAACTCATCGACCCTAGTTTTTTGAGGAACAGCAAGTCCTGGTTCTGTAAAATAATAAGCATGAGTTTCTTCAGAAGAAGTTCCTCTGCTTAATTCTCCTTGTGGTTTTAGGCCACTCCAACTTTCACCCTTTGGAATAGCTTTAGTAACGGCTCTGAATCTCCTTGTTTGTGTATCATTGAGAGCCTGGGGAAAACGACTTCTATTATACCAAGGTTCCGTCATACCATACGGCTCGTGTTTTTCTATCAGGGGATTCCAAGCTTGTCCTTTTTCTGTGCCTACTGGAAACACAACATTTTTTCGATCAAAATAACCTAGTTTCTTCCATAGATTGTACATCTTCGCAGTGTTAGAACGCTCTGGTTTTTTAGCAAGAGCGTGAACAGTCTCATATAATATTGCTGATTCTCGCTCCCTCTCATTACTCCCTTCGACACTAATTGTTTGATTATCTAGGTCGTATTCTCCGTAGGTATCTTCTGCGAAAGAAACTCGAAAGTTTCTTATATATCCTGTATTACGAAGATAATCAAGAAGAGCCTGTAACTCGGAAGACGGAGGATTCCTATCCATCATTATCCTCCACGAGATCGAGAACATCTCGATACAGTTCCTCATTGCTCAGGTCCTTGACATGAAGATGAGCATGCTTGTGCAGATGAACTGGCTGATCTTGCTTCCCAAAGCCTGAACGATCCATGATTCCGAAGGCAATTTCCTTCTGAAGGGTTCTCGCTTTGATCGCCTGCATATCCTCAGGCTCGACTTCGAGATCTCGATCGAGGATCTCAAGAGCCTTTCTGGTCATTAATTGAAGATCAGTATAAACATCAACAGCTTCTATCTCTCCCTGAGCTTGAATCCGAGCCACCTCTGCCTCAAACAGAGGCGTGTTCATCACCCTGGTCATGTGTGCAGGAGTGATGTGAAACATCTCACAGACCTCTCCTGGTCTCTTCCCAGCAGCTACTGCCTGAGCCATTGACCTGTGATGAGGTCTGAGTTGTGCCAGTCCTGGTGTTTTACCTTCATTCAATCTTCCCATTAGCGCTTAATCATCCTCAGAAAATCAAGATCACCTAAGTTAGCTGCATATTCTGGCATATTTGACATAAAACCAGTTGGTTCCATAGCGAAGTCTTTATAAAACTTCAGGCTTTCTGGAGAATTCCAGACAATGCCCTCAACTCCACGCTTAGAGAGTTTAGATAACTCATTTGCTAATTCTTCTGACTCGCTCCAGCCAACTGAATAGCCCTTCCTTCTGTGATAAGGAGGATCTATGAAAGCGACATCTCCTCTCTTAGCCCCCTTGAGAACCTTCTTCCAGTCATCTAGTATCGTTGCATCTGTTGATTTTAGGGCTTCTCCAAAAGACTCAACCCTTTTAGCTATTCCTTTAGGAGATACGAAATTACTAGACCACTTAAACAACGGTGTCTTAGGTGGATTGTATCCTGTTACTGATTGACCTACAAATATCTCTGAGATTGCCTCTTTCGCAGGATTCCTTTTAAATCCTTCAGCCCTGAGCTTGTCAAAGGTATCAATGACTAGATTCCTAGCATCATTAGGATCTAGACCTCTATATCTTTCTATCTGCTCCCCCACACCCTCTGCTATTGCCTTAGGATTTTTCCTAATCTGAGCATAAATATTTCTCATGATAGGATTTGCTTCTCCCAAGACAGCGTTTCCTAACAACTTACCTTGCTCATAAAGCTGACGGAAGATTGTTCCAGAACCTAAGAAGGGTTCTCGATAAGTACTTGTTATTGCGTTAATGGTCTTAGCTAATAATCCTCCTTGGGTAGTCTTCCGTCCATAATATCTCATCAGTGCTTGAGGAGCCCCTATCCAAGGCATAGCAGCAGTCTGAACTATATCAGGAATCTGCTCGACATAGAATCTTCGATACTGATCCCTGACCTGCTGCTCAATGGTGGGTTCTTCTGGTTGAACTAGTCCCATCCTTCTCCTCTGCTCCCTCTTCATCCTCTCTGAGAGCCTTCTGTCCATCATCTATCAGGAAGAAGATTCCGACGAGGACTAGGGCTGCTAGGACCCACATCCTTGGATCTTGCATCAGAACCCATAACAGCCCTAGTCTCTCATCCATAACCCCTCTCCAGGTTGTTGATCCCTCATCTTATCATAATTCGCCCACGAAGTCAAGCTCTTTGGTACAAATTGGTCCCTTTTCGAGCCTCTTTTCTTTTCTTCTAGAACATTTCCTTCCCTGGATCGGAACGATCCCTTGTCCTCTTCCGATCTTTAGATCCTGTTCGAAATTCGAACATATTCTCCAACTCCTGGGCTTTAGCCCAATTCGAACATATTCTCCATAACCGAAGCTTCTCTCCCGTGATTTCTAAATTTTCACTCATCGCCTGAGAGAGGCTTATCCCCGATCCCCGATGAGTGAAATCCCCCCAGGGGTATGTTTGCTTTGATATATGTCCAGCCTGGTATATGTTATGCCAGCCATATGACCAGTCAAACATATGTCTCGTTTGACACGAGCCAAATACAACATATGTCTCATTTAACATAACTCCCGATCAGGAAGCGACCATTGGTATCTTTTCTCCCAGTCTGCCTCGACCAACCGTTCGGTAGTCTCCCTACCGATCGTTCGGTAGACAATCAACCGACCGTTCGGTACATGACTGACCAACCGTTCGGTTCCCTCCTGTTCGACCATTCGGTAGGTATTCATACCGCAAACGAGGTACAAAAAATTGTATTTGTGGTACAAATTCTGGTACTGACCCAAACCTTTGATATCATTGGAGATTTACCGACTGACCAGAAAACACGGTACAGATAATTGTACCTTACCGACCATTTGGTTGAGAACGTGCCCGTTCAGTTAAAAAAGATATAAGGCTAACCCATTGATATTCCACGAGAAAATAATTTTTTATTTCCATGCCAAAAAACGGGAGTATGGCATGGCCAGTGCATATATGTATGGTAACATTGGCACGGTGAGGGGATGATCCCAAACCGCCGCCCAGGGGATTCTGGGAGCCTGCATGGGGTCAGGCAAATCAACGAAACATCCTGTGTATATGGATAGGCCATATTACCCGCCACAGGAAATTACCAGGGGTTGACTGCACAACCGAAACAGTCAGGTTTTTGCGGGATATCCGCTCACGGTAAGCCCACAGGAAAAATCACGAAAGGGAGACACCCTTTCATCATGGCTGGCTTTTTCAGCGGTATGGCATCAGAGGAGAAAACAAGGTATGGCAGATAATGAATATAGTTTGTATTGTCTTTTCTGCGGAGAGACACCAAAAACCCAACCAGATAGAAAATTCTTCGTCTCTGGTCATTTTCCTAATTGTCCATATTGCCAAAAGCCAGTAGTGTTGGCCTGTATAACATCATACTGTGGAGGAGAAGGAAAGGCACTAAAAGAAGGCAAAATAAACACAGAGCCAGCAGTGTGTGCCTTATGCGTAGTAGACCTATTCAGTCAATTATAACATTTTAATAGCCACACCGCTCAGAAAGCCAGTCATGAGATGTCCTTGTCTTGTTAGGCTTTCCCAGAGGGCTAAAGCCCCGAAAGGATTGCACAACATGGCAGATGAAACTAACGGAACCGAGAAGAGAACTGAACTGACCTCCATCAGCATCATCCTTCACGAAGAATATGATGGCCCTCGTGTCATGCGGGACGTCAGGTGCGGTGATGGTAAGAACAAGTTCAGCGTCAGCATCCCCTCGCCCAGGACGAACGAAGAGGCAAAGGAGCTGTACAACATTGACCTCAATTTCCTGATCGACAAAGGGGTCAAGCAACACTCCTACGACGCAGATACCGATGCCGGGAACCTCATCACCGAGAAGATCAAAGCGGGCATTGACCCGAACGACTTCGCAGACGACGTGAAGGCGAGCCTGGAAGAGGAAATGTTCTGGACGGAAAAGGAGACGAAAGCCTCCCAGACCAAGATCACCAAGGCGAAGGCGGCTAAAGCTGATCAGGCAGAGAAGAAAACCGGGTTCAGTATGGACGACCAGCTGGCTATCTTCTCCTACGCCCAAGCCCAGAACTGTACCCTGGCCGAGGCCATTGCGGCCCTCAAAGCAGACGGGAAAATTACCCCGCTGGCAGGATAGCAGAATTAAACAGCGTAACCAATCAACTTATCTTCATAACCTTATTCAATCTGGGAGGGCCTCACAAGACAAGGACAGAGCGTGCTAAAGCACAGATAGTCTGCTTCCTGGCGAGTAAAAGGAGGCAAGATGGAAAAATTCCTTGAACAAATAAAGCACCACCTTCCTATGAAGAACCATGTTGCTCACGAGATCATTTATGATGATTTAGAGATCTGGAAGGCTAAAGGGAGTCCATTCGTATGGTTAGAACCCATAAAAGCTCCTGAAGCAACGCTTTTCGTAGAGGTTGCCTACGGTAAAATGGCTCTTGTAGTAAACGAGCAGATTGTTTCAGTAGGCGAGAAGTTGGTCGGCACTAACGACTGCAACATTATAGCCCTTAGTGGATACTATGTAAACACAGAATCAATCTACAAACGAATTGCTTAATCCAAACCCTACTCGCCAGAGAGCAGATTATCTGTGAGAGGGGCTAAGGCCCTAAAAACCCAAAGCAAAGGAGAAAGCGAGATGAAGATCCTACAAGCAGTCCTCATACTCACCCAGCCTGCAAAGTCCACTGGTGGAGATAGATATGAGGCCAAGATCGAAGGCCAAGACAAGCCCTTCGTTCAGTATGTTCCTCAGTACTACAGTCGACAGAACGGAGCCCCTGCCAAGTTCGCCAAGATCTCCATTGAGATGGCAGACTAAGGAGAGGTCATGAAAACAATTATCTTAGACTTTTTCGATCACAGCTACAGGATAGTCGATGATGTAGACACGACAAAATACGTAGATGAAATCTTTCATCCTTGTAAGCGTGGTCCAATACTGGCTGCTGTTTGTATTCCCTTCACAGAAGAGAAAGAGCAGAAAGTCAAGCAAACTCTCGATACAATGAAGGCAAGGAAGAAAGACTTCGATAAAGCACAGTATCTCGATGCCTGTAGCCTTACCGCTCTTAAAAGGTAATAACCTAACCGCCCAGATGAGGGAGCTAAAGCTCCTTTGTCTGGGCTTTTTTATTGTCCAGAGAGTCAGCTTAGGCATAAGCAGGCCACACCAGCCAATGTTCGAAATTCGAACCAAGGCTGAAATGCAACGCATATCTTCCTACTCCGCCCACCGAACCAACGGAACCAACTCCTCCCACTACTCTACTACTCTACCGTAGCGTCGTGCAGGGGTGTCCGGGCATCCTTTTTTCTCTGAGAGAAGGAAAAGATTTTCTCGTGAGGATTGAAAGAGGGTTA
>Ga0265297_10007029_pt1 | contig 15859 bp, 12 predicted proteins | sample Munlanlwell13791_FD_192502 | JGI IMG/M metagenome (GOLD analysis project Ga0265297, IMG submission 192502) | Leachate microbial communities from a municipal landfill in Southern Ontario, Canada - Leachate well 137-91 | ecosystem: Engineered > Solid waste > Landfill > Unclassified | place... | reverse complement strand
TAAGATTCTTGATACAGAGCTTACATATTTGGATGTCAGGGAACTTGAAATCGGTGAATTTTTAACTGTTTATACTCAGAACGACGGCGTTTATGTACTTCAGATTGTTTCAAAAAGCCAAAAAGGTGAGATGTTTGTAAAAATCTTATTTGGACAAAACACTTTTAAATTTGAATATGCAGGGATTCAAAATATTTTTCTTACCGGCAATCAGCCGTTGGTCCTTGACAGCAAACAAGGCAAATGCGCAAGCACATCGGGATTTCGTAAAGTTGTAGTGACAAAATCTTATCCTGATTTATTACGATTATGGGAAATTGAACAGCAAAAATCGAGCAATGAAACAATTCCCTACAATGTTGAAACAGACGACATAAAAGTTAAATTATTACAAACGGGTGATTTTATTCATATAAATACTCAGGACGGGTTAACATATCTTTTATTGGTTATTGATGTAAATATTAATAATAAACGCATCGTCAGAGTAGTCAGCTCGAATAATCCTAACATTAAAACAACAATAAATCGCAGAATTATTAACAATTTATTAAAAATCGGGACACCTTTGTTTCTTGAACATATAGAAGGAGGCTCAAGCCCGGTAACAAGTATTAAAATCACTAAAGTAAATTTTAAAGATTACGGCAAAGAGGATCCTAAAAAAGAAGAACCAAAAGAAGAAACAAAGGAAGAAACTCAACCGCCAACACAGGAAACAGTTAATCCCAATGCTCCGGCTTTTAATGATACAGAAATCGAAGCTCTGAATCTGCTAGGTATAGGCGACTCAAAACCGCAAACATTAACTGAAAAAACAGTAAGAGGTGCTTTTAGAAACTTAGCAGTAAAATGGCACAGCGATAAAAAAGAAGAAGATGCTGAGATATTTGTTAGAACGCGAGTTATGCAGATGCTTGGGGATGCACGAGATTTATTGTTAAGACGGTTTAATTAAAAAATAAACATACCGAATTCGGTAGTGTTAAAATTTTCTTATTCCTCCAATTTCTTAATCCCCGGACTATTTATAAGCGATTCCATCTGAATAATCGCGATTTCATTAAGTTTCATCAATCTTTCAGGTTGTTTAAGCTCCTGTCTTATAAATTCGGCATTAAACGATTCAAGATTCGAAAGACACACCAGCTGTGAGACATCTGCATAATCTCTAATATTGCCCTCTTTCTCCAGATTTGCTTCCCGCCACTCTTTTGCTGTCATATTAAATAAGGCCTTATTCAAGACATCGGCTTCGCTTGCATAAACAAAGTTGGCTTGTTCCGAAGATATTTTATACGGAATCAGATGCCGTTTTATAGCATCAGTATGTAATTTGTAATTAATCTTGGCCAGATTCCTTTTTATATCCCAATTAAGATTTAATCGGATATTTTCCTCCTCCTTTAATCTTTGAAATTCTTTGATCAGGTAGAGCTTAAATTCGGGTGAAATCCAGGATGCAAACTCAAAAGCGATGTCTTTATGGGCGAATGTGCCACTGTGATATCTACCTGCTTTGGAAATAATCCCGATGGCATTAGTTTTCTCTATCCACTGCTTACTTGTGAAAACAAAGCCATTTTTCCCACTTTGATTTTTAATACTACTGAATTCAGTAGTATTAAAAACTGGATTATTTATTTGTTCCCAAATGCCAAGAAATTCAACCGTAAATCTTGTGCTAAGCCAATGAGAAATAACAAGACTTGTTTCATTGGGATTTTTAAACTTTGCAATATCCGTCAGCGAAATATAATCATCATCTCTCTGCCGAAAAATAATAATTTCAGTGCCTTTAACATTGATTTTGTGATCAGTCATAGAAATTTGGTTAATGATAAAAAAACTTATTGCTAATCTAAAGGGGTCGAATTCGACCCCTTAAATCTAAACTTATCGAAATCGATAACATTAACCCTACCAAAAAGTTATGAAGAAATTCTAAAGAAATCATAAACTTTCCATTGCTAAAAGGGCTTTATTCAAGCCCTTTTTTGTGATATAATTTAGGGAAATAAAAATATAGCCATGAATACTCAAAATCCGCACGAAAAAACACCCTCAGAAAAGCTTCGAGAATTGATAGAAACCTATCATGGAATTTCGGCTATTCCCAATGAGGCTTTAAAGGTTATTGGGTATGTAAAAACTGAAACAGGAAGGATTGTACGGGCAGATGCCAGAGAAGAAATTGAGCAAAAAGATAAGCAAAATGAACAACAAAAAAAAATTAAAATTGAGAATATTCCGTTTAGGCGAATTGGTGTAAAATTTGCGACAAAAAAAATTCATGGTAGACGATTAGAAAGTAAAGATATTGACAATTTAAAAGAAAAAATTTGGGTTTTTACCAATCACGGGGAAGACGATATCAAAGGGGTATTACCAGATGCACTTTTATATATTTCACCAAATCCTGAATTTATAAAAAATTTTATTAATAATTTTCTGGTGAAATTTGAAGATGAAGAAGACTTACCTGAAATTATTTCAAGAACGTCGAATCATGTTATAGATGATATATTTAAAACTTTTGAAACAAATATTGAAATACCAGAATACATTTATGATTCATTAGGTGAAAAAGACTACGTGCCTTATTCTACAACTGAAATATTTTATGAAGATTTAGAACGAATAAAAGGTAAAATTTGCGATACAGCTGAATATCGTAAAAAATTCTATAAAGACATCAAAAAACAATTAGATGAATATTTTTTTGAGGATCGCCCGGATCTTATATATTATTGTAATAAGAGAGAGATAACAACTTATGAAGAATTATTTATACAATATTTTTTAGAATTCCTTAAATGGTCAGGTTTTGATGATTTAACCGATAAACTAAAAAATTGTAGGGAAATTACTGATTTAATTGCATTTCTTAAAAGCATTAAAGGGCCGGATCTTCCTTCTTTTGAAAAAGAAAAAAAACTTAAAGAAGAAATAAAAAAAGCAAAAACCAAGGAAGAAAAAATTACTTTAAGCCAAAAATTAAAAGAAGCTGGTAAAAATCTTAAAAATGAAATGATTATTATTCAAGGAATCCTTGAATGTATAACTCCTTTCGAAACTATACCTGAACACAACAAACGCAAAATTGAAGAAATTCAAAAATTTCTGATATCAAGTGGGAAACACGAAGAAAAAGAAGAATTGTTTTATTTGGACGGCGAACCGAATGACGCATTGGACAAAAATCCCGGTGCAAAAAGCGGTGACTGCACCGAAGGCAGACCTCTGCCCTTTAAGGAGCCATTAGTTCCTTTTTATAATATAAAAGTTTTTTCAGAACATAATAAATATATCGGAAATATATATTTATTAAATACTCATGAAGCTAGGGAAAAAGGCGAAAAAAGTACAAAAAAAATCTGGCATTTAGAGGCAATTCAAATCCCTTCAACAATTAATTGGGATGAAAGTATTAAAATGTTAATCGAGGCTATGGCCATAGAAGCAGAAAAGAAAGGAATAGACATTATATCGGTTAATACAAACCCTGAAACGATATCGAATTATGACTATATCTCCAACGCAGTTTTAGGATATTATCAACAAAATCCTCTTAAAAAGAGGGTAGACATTGCTTATCCGCAATTCGACGATATTAACGATAAATATTCGAAGCCGCAGGGAAATGGACAAGGCTTAGTATTATGGGAAAATCCTAAACATAAAAATAAATAAAAACACCATGCACAACAAACAAATATCTGAAATTTTCTCTGAGTTTAAAACAGGCCTTGATGGTTTAACGCAACAAGAAGCGGAATTTAGACTTAATAAATATGGTCCTAACGAGCTTAAAGTTAAGAAACAAACTCCTCTATGGCTTTCTTTTTTGCAGGAGTTTACAGATCTTATGGTTCTTATTTTAATTGCCGCGGCTATTATTGCCGCTGTTGCGGGTGAAACAAACGACGCAATTGTTATTCTTGTTATCGTTTTTATTAACGCGATTATTGGATTTGTTCAGAAATTTAAGGCGGAAAAAGCTATTGAGGCTCTCAAAAAGCTTGTTGCGCCGATTGCGAAAGTTATCAGGGACGGCAAAGAAATCCAGATTGATGCAAAACTTCTTGTGCCGGGCGATGTAATTATTCTGATGGAAGGCGATAAAGTAAGCGCTGATGCGCGCGTTATCGAAGAAAACGAACTTGAATGCCAGGAAGCGGCTTTAACAGGCGAATCTATGCCTGTCGCAAAAGATCCGACTCCGTTTAAAGAATTAAAAATGGGAGAACTTTCGAATTTTGTTTTTATGGGAACGGATGTTTCACACGGCTCCGGCAAGGCAGTTGTGATGCAAACCGGAATGGATACGAAATTCGGCAGAATTGCGCACCTCACCTCAACTACAAAAAAAGACAAATCTCCGCTTCAGAAGGAACTAAAAAGAATTGGTATTTTTGTTGGAAAAATTACTTTTGTTATTTCCGCGATTCTGTTTGCAGTGGGCTATTTTGTTCAGGGACAGGCTTTTATTGATTCATTCTTGTTTGCAACCTCAGTCGCTGTTGCGGCGGTGCCGGAAGGTCTGCCGGCCACTATAACTGTTGCCCTTGCTCTCGGCGTACAGCGTCTTGCGCGAAAAAATGCAATTGTGCGTCAGCTTTCTTCCGTTGAAACTTTGGGTTCCACAACGCATATCTGCACTGATAAAACGGGAACTCTCACAAAAAACGAAATGACCGTGAAGGAGCTACTTGTTGATAATTACACGGCTAAAATCGGCGGTGCGGGCTACAAGCCTTACGGCGCGATTTTAATCAAATCAAAAGCGGATCAGACCCTCACAATAGGCGATATGGATTCAACTGAAGAAGATTTTGAAATGCGCGCCACGAAGCTCAATGAATTCAAAAAAGACGTAACTCCTTTATATAACGCGCTGGAAATAATCAGCAAAATAAGTGTTCTGTGCAATAATTCAAAAATCATACAGACAAACGGACATAACGACGATATTACATATTCGGTGATGGGTGATCCCACTGAAGGATCGCTGTTAACGCTAGTATCAAAGCTCGGATTTAAACCTGAAGATTTTACAAAAATTAACGAGAAAAAATACGAGATTGCCTTTGATTCGCGAAGAAAAAGAATGAGTGTTGTATATAAAGAACTTAAAACGGATGATTATTATATTTATACAAAAGGCGCGCCTGACGGACTGCTTGATCAGTGCTCTCATATTTTGCTGAATGGCAGAGTGATTATGCTTGATAACGACACGCGTCAAAAAATTCTTGAACAGAACGAAAGAATGGCAAAAAGCGCACTCAGGGTTATTGCCTTTGCATTCAAAAAAATAGAAATGAAGCAAAAATATCACGCAGATACATCTGAAACAAATATGGTGTTTGCGGGACTCTGCGGAATGATCGACCCTCCGCGACCTGAAGTAAAACATGCTGTTATGATGGCAAAAAAAGCCGGCATCAAAGTATACATTATTACAGGTGACAACGGCTTTACAGCTGAAGCAATAGCAAAACAAATCGGGCTTGTTTCGCAAAAAAATAATCACGAAATAATCACAGGCAAAGATCTCGAAAACTACGACCAGAAAAAATTAAAAGAATTATTCAAAGACTCTTCTAAAGATATTATTTTCGCGCGCGTGTCCCCCGACGATAAATTAAAAATCGTTTCTGCGCTAAAAGCACTTGGCCATATAGTTGCTGTTACAGGCGACGGAGTAAACGACGCGCCCGCACTTAAACGTGCCGACATAGGTGTTTCCATGGGCATTACAGGCACCGACGTAAGCAAAGAAGCATCAAATATGGTTCTTGCTGATGACAGCTTCTCAACAATCATAAACGCGATTCACGAAGGCAGAGCAATATATGAAAATATGAAAAAATTCATATTCTACGTTTTTTCGTGCAACATAGGCGAACTTGTGACAATTTTCACCGCAATAATACTTAATATTCCCGCGCCGTTAACGGCAATTTTAATTTTAGCCGTTGATATAGGCACGGACGTTTTGCCCGCACTGGCGCTGGGAATCGACGCTCCGGAAAAAGGAATAATGGAGAAAAAACCGCGCGACCCCAAAGCAAAAATCATGGACCGTGCATTTATAGCGAGATTTCTTTATATAGGCTTGTTTATAGGTACAATTGTAATCGGATCTTATTTATGGAACCTTTTATCAAACGGCTGGACATGGGGAGAAACTCTGTCGAAAGACTCGTTAATCCATATAAAATCATCAACATTTGCCTTTACAATACTTGTTCTTATACAGATGGTTAACGCATATAACTCCCGAAGCAGCACACAGTCGGTATTTAAACTGGGATTCTTCAGCAATTTATATCTTCTCGGAGCGGTATTTATATCACTACTTACAGTATATTTGTTCGTGGAAGTGCCTTTTTTCCAGCACTGGCTTCACACAACCGACCTCCAGTGGTACGAATGGTTTATGATCATTGGCTCATCGTTCAGTATATTACTAGTTGAAGAAATGAGGAAACTTGTAGTAAGATACCGTGGCAAGAAAGCTTAATTATCCAACAATGTTAAAAGAGTATTTTCGAAAGCGCACAGTGGGCAAACTTTTTCTTTACTTAAGAGTTAAGGTAATACCCAAAAGCGCAAAAAATGAAGTGGTTGATATAATGGAGGATGAGACAATAAAAATCCGCATTAAAGCCGCACCGGAAAATGGGAAAGCAAATGCCGAATTAATTAAGTTTTTAAGTGAAGAACTGAATGTTCTGGAAAAAAACGTATTAATTATAAGCGGCGTAAGCGAGCCATTAAAACTGATTAAGGTGAAACTGCCGGTAGCATGAAATACTCAGACCTTCAAAACCTGATGTCTAAATACGGCATATATCCCAAGAAATCTCTCGGGCAAAATTTTCTTATGGATGAAAATATTCTGAATAAAATAATTGAAGCCGGAGAAATACAGGAAGGGGAAAAAGTGCTTGAAATAGGCCCGGGCCTGGGTTTTTTAACGGGGAAATTAATTGAAAAAAAAGCAAAAGTAACAGCTCTTGAACTGGATACCGGTTTAATTGAGCTTCTTAAAAACGAGCATAATGAAGCGGAAATACTTAATGTTGATGCGCTTAAATACGACCCGCCGGTCGGGGATTATAAAATTATCGCAAATATCCCCTACTATATTACATCACCTTTGATTTCGCACTTTCTAGAGGCAAAAAACAAACCATCAAAAATGGTTTTATTGATTCAGAAAGAAGTTGCGGAAAAAATCTGCGCGCGCGAAGGAGATTTAAATGTTCTTTCTATCCATATTCAGATTTACGGAAAGCCCGAAATAGTAGCCAAAGTATCACGCGAATGTTTTTACCCCGCGCCGAACGTTGATTCATCAATAATAAAAATCGATGTTTTTGAAAAACCATTATTGGAAAATCCTGAAAATTTCATTAAAGTGGTGCATGCAGGTTTCGCGCACAGAAGAAAAACTTTATTAAACGCATTAATGATTGGGTTCAGCCATTTAACGCCGGACCAAATCAAAGAGAAATTGGCGCTGTGTAAAGTACCTGCAAACGAAAGAGCTCAACATTTATCCATTAAAGACTGGGAATGTCTATCAAAAGCACTGACATGAAAAAAAACACAATAAAAAAAATACTTATAATTATTCTTATAATATCTATAGTAATAACAGGATATATTTTTTATATTTTCAAATTCGCCAGTAATTATCCCGCAAAAATTGATTTAGTTCACAAGGAGAATTATTTCGGGATAACATTCTCAAAACAGTTTGCCGAGCAGCTCGGTATGGACTGGAAAGAGGTTTATACGGCAATACTGGATGATTTAAAACCGAAATATATACGCATTCCGATTTACTGGGACGAAATTGAAGGAACCAAAAATGAATTCTATTTTAATGATTATGATTACATTTTTGATGAGGGGAAAAAACGCAATGTAAATTTTATTGCAAATATCGGATGGCGCGTACCCAGATGGCCCGAATGCCATGCCCCGCAGTGGCTTAAAAACGATGAAATTCCGACAATTCAGGAAAGAACAATGGTAATGCTCAAAGAAGCAGTTAACCATTTTAAAACCCGCCCGGAAATAATTTACTGGCAAATAGAAAACGAACCTTTGGGCGACTTTTTCGGAGAATGTCCGAACGGCGATTACGAATTCCTAAAAAAAGAAGTTGAACTTGTAAAGAGCCTTGATTCCCGAAAAATAATAATGACAGCTTCCGGAGAACTCACAAGCTGGGACCGCGAGGCAAAAATCGGCGATATATTCGGAACAACAATTTACAGAGTAGTATGGAATCCCTGGTACAGATACACAAGATATCCTATCCCAGCCTGGTTTTACGGCTGGAAAGCGGACTGGAATAAAATTCCAAAAGAAAACAGAATAATAATGGAGCTGCAGCTAGAGCCATGGAGCCCAAAAGGCAGCATAACCGAACTAGCACCCGGCGAAATGACCAAATCCATGAACATAGACCAGTTTAAAGCAAACATCCAGTTCTCTATCGACGTTGATTTCACCCAAACCTACCTCTGGGGCGTTGAATGGTGGTACTGGCAGTACAAAAACGGAAATCCGGAGTACTGGGAAATCGTGAAAGGATTATTGTAAATTAGCCTTTATTTTAACGCACTTCCAAGATCTTCATTCATCTTCATCACAGCTTCTCTCGCGGCTTTATCATATTCTTTCTCTCCGTATTTTTCCGATTTTTCGTATGCAAAGATTATCTCGCGGGAAGAGTTAACTATTGCGCCGGTCATTACATCATGTGAATCTTTGATAAAGCAGTTTTTTACATCCTGCGCGGTTCCGCCCTGTGCACCGTAGCCAGGCACCAAAAAGAATGAATTCGGCATAATTTCACGTAGCCTTTTTGACTGATCGGGATATGTTGCACCAACTACAGCGCCGATCGGCGAGAAGCCGTTTTTGCCTATATCATCAGCTCCCCAGCTGTCGATGTAATGCCCCATTATTTCGTAAACCGCTTTTGAATCTTTCATGCATAAATCCTGAACATCGCCTGATGAAGGGTTTGAAGTTTTTACCAAAACAAACATTCCTTTGCCGTATTTAATACAGGCTTCCATAAATGGCTTTATTCCGTCCCATCCCAGATACGGAGTTATTGTTACCGCATCGGCGTCAAACACTTTTACTTTTTCTCCGAACAAATCGACTTCACCTAAAAAAGCGTTAGCATAGGCTTCCGCGGTGCTTCCTATATCGTTTCTTTTTACATCCGCAATAGTAATTAATCCTTTTGATTTTGCGTATTCGATTGTTTCACGAAAAACTCTTATTCCTTCTTCGCCGAACATTTCGTAAAAAGCGATCTGCGGTTTTACAACCGGAACAAGGTCGTAAACAGCATCAATAATTCCTTTATTAAATTCCAGAACCGCTTCCGCAGCGGCTTTAAAAGTATTCTTGTTTTTGCTGATTGCTCTTTCTCTTATCTGCGACGGAATTTTATCCAGACGCGGATCAAGGCCTACGCAGACACAGGAACCTTTTGATACACATGCGTCGTACAATCTGTCTCCAAAATTATTCATAAATTTTTAATTAAAATTTTATAAAATTTTTATTAAAACACTTTAGCAAATTTATTTCCACCAACCTTCGGGATCTGTTCTGAACTTTTTAACTTTCTCAGCTTCTTCCTGCGTTAAATCGCCACGTTTTAAGGCTACTGTAAGCAGAACTTCAATGTCCGTTAAAGTTGTTAATGCAACTGATTCAGCTCTGAATGCTTCCTCTGATTTTGCAAGTCCGTAAGAAAAAATTGCGAACACATCATGAACCATGCATTCACCTTCGCCCCGTAAAACTTTAACAGTATTAATTGCGCTTCCGCCTGTTGTAACCAAATCTTCAATAACCAAAACATTCTGTGATTTTTTTAACATTCCCTCAACCTGTTTTCCTGCGCCGTGTTCCTTTGGTTTTGGTCTAACATAAACCATCGGCAAATCAGCATCAGCGGCCAAAAAAGAAGCCCACGGAATTCCCGCAGTTGCAGTGCCCGCCAAATAATCAGGCTTTAAACCGCGCTCTTTTAACATCGCCGTGAACGCATCAACAATAACTTTTCTCTCTTTAGGATAAGAAATCAAAACACGATTATCCGTATAAATAGGCCCTTTTAAGCCTGAAGTGTAAGTAAAAGGATCTTTAACATTCAGTTTAACTGCATTACAGTTTAATAAAATTTCCGCAATTTGTTCTGCAATCATTTTTTTGTTGGGTTATTAAAATATATTTTATTGCCGTTTTCATCACGTGAATAATTTCCGAAATCATCAAGCATTTTCAGCACTTTGCTGTTCATCACCGGACCGCTTACACAGGACCTAATTCCCATTGGGTCAAGAACGCACTGCCCGCATATTCCGAATCCGCATTTCATATATCTTTCAACGGAAACCTGCGTGTTAATATTTTTACTGTCGCCGATATCTGCAGCGGTTTTCATCATCATTTCCGGACCGCATGTCATAATTCTGTGTATCTCTTTTTCATTTACAAGTTTCTCAAGGATTGTTGTGCCGCGGCCCTTTATTCCTACAGAACCGTCGTGCGTTGCAACGTGCAGAGTTAAATTTTTAACCTGCTCAATTCTATCCAAAAAAACCAGATTTTCTTTTTCATGCGCGCTGATAATAAAATCAATTTTACAGCCAAGTTTTGACGCTTCAACGGCTGTATAATACAAAGGTGCTGCGCCGTATCCGCCTGCGATGAGCGCAATATTCTCATCCTGTTCAAAATGAAAGCTCGTTCCGTAAGGCCCGCGTACACCAAGCTGATCACCGACTTTTAACTCAGCCATTTTTTTTGTGGTGTCACCGCGCGAACAAATTGTTAACGCGAATTCATCACCGCTGTCGCCCGAAATCGAAATTGGTTTTTCATCCACACCGGGAAGCCAAAGCATAACAAACTGGCCAGGCCTTGAGTTGAGAGAATAATCAAAATAAAAAGTTTTAATAACCGGAGTTTCTTCCTTAATCTTTTTAATCTTCAGCACAACCGGCATTTCAGTTAAATTTTCGTGTGTCATAAATAATGCAAATATATAATTAACGTTTTACTGTTCCGATAATTTCGGTTAATGATTTTACGTCGTTTTTATCGCACCATTCGTTCATTTCATTTGTAATTTTGCGGAAGCAATCTATTCCGCGGAAATAAACAGCTGATCCTATTCCAACTAAAATCGCTCCGGCCATCATCATTTCAAGCGCATCTTCGCCTGTTGTAACGCCTCCGGTTCCGATGATCGGAAGCTTGGTTGCTTTATAAACATCATTCACAAGTTTAACAGCCAGAGGTTTAATTGCAGGGCCGGAAATTCCTCCGACTTTATTTGCGAGAATAGGCATTCTTGTTTCAAGATTTATCGCAAGACCCGGGCCTAAAGTGTTTATTAAGCAAAATCCATCAGCACCAGCTTCCGCGCACGTTGTAGCAATTTTTACAATATTCTCAGTATTAGGAGAAAGCTTAACAACAACCGGAAGATTCGGATTCATTTTTTTCACAATCGCTTTAACTTTTGCAGTAACAGTTTTTGCATCTTCAGAAACGCACGCAAAAGGCCTGCCGAACTCACTTTCCACATTCGGACACGAAATATTAACTTCAATAATATCAACTTCAAGCTGTGCGATTTGTTCGGCAATTTTTTCAAATTCTTCGGTTTTTCCGCCCACAATACTAACAATCAGTGGTGCAGGTTTTGCACTAAGATAAGCCCCGATTTCACTCTTTGCTTTTTCAAGTCCCGCATCGGGAAGTCCTACAGCATTCAACATATAATAAGGCGTTGTTATCATCGTAGGATTCGGATGGCCTTTGTGTTCGTTAAACCAGACCGACTTTGTTGTAATTCCGCCCGCTCCGTTAAGAACAACATTCTTCCACGAAGCCGCGGTTACACCCAAAATACCGGAAGCAAGAACCGTTGGATTCGCAAATTCTTTTCCGCAAAATTTAACCTTTAAATCTGCCATTTACCTATTTTAAATATTTTTTTACTCTCGCGCTATATTTAAGCACAAAACAAAATTTTTCCAAAGAATAAATATCACATTCTTTCTTATATTCCCACTCATGTTGACAAATACCAGCAACAGTCGTAAAATTCGCTAGTCTTATTATTATTTCTCAATTTTATGAGACCTGCACAAGACCGACCGGAGGATTCAAAATTAATAGATTTAAGTGAATTATGCAGAAAAAGACCTGACTCCAATTTATATCCGCAGGAACCAAAAACCGAACTGTTAATATCCGGCGAGCTGGCTGTAAGAATTCATAATGCAATAAAAGGATACCATAAAAAATATGGAGAAGAATCAAGACTCCCCGAACCAGCAAAAATTAATCATCAGCCGTTTTTTGAATCAATCGTAAATAGATTATTGGAAAATGTTAAAGAAGCCGACGCGAATCAAAAAAGAGTCAAAGCTTTTAATGTAAGAGCAGGTGAAAAACCTTTCTTTCAACATGTTTTTGATGGGAAAAACAATGTTTGGAAAAATCTTTCAGAACAAAGAGATTTAGATGACAGGCATCTAAAAAGCCCTCTGCTTGAGGAATTATTAAGAAGAATTAACCTGCAGATTGAATGCATAGTTTTAAATTCGGCTCTTGGAATACAAAAATTTAGAGGACATGAAAAACCTTTAAAACCAAATGAATTTGTTATGATAGATAAAACGCAGTTGCCTGAATTTCTAATAAACCGTTTATTTAAAAACCCAAAAAATTTATACATAAGAGAAAGTACAAGATATCACAAAGTATTTCTTGCTACTTTAAAAAACTTAATTGCACCACTTCTTGTCACTCATCTAGATTTTACTAAAGCTGAAATAAATTTACTGATTGAGAAACTTGAACCAAAATTTGATGAATTTGGAACAATATTTTTCTATGTATTAGTAAATGGTTTAACCGATTTTATAAAGGAAAGAGAGAGTCAGGCTGGCGGGAAGAATTAGCCTGACTTAGAATGGTCTAAAGAAGGCTTTCATCTTCGCGGTTTTGGTTTGGCAGGTTTTGAACGTGGGGAAGGCTTTTGGGAATTGGTTGCCTTATTTGGAGTGGTCAGGAGCTTGTCGGGGTTATCGCGAGCCCAAATTTTGCCGACCACACCTTTGATCCAACTCTCCTGTTTTTTGCACTCGCCTTGATCGCCTCGTTCCCAGCGCGGGAGGCCCTTTTTGCAGTACTTGTTGTGATTGTACCGCAGAAGTTCAAGTCTCTTTTCCAGGTTCTCGATCTTGACGACCTCGAGCCCGATGCAGTTGAGCCAGAAGTTGGGCACATCGAAGTACTTCTGCCCACCTTCGCTGCTTCTGCAGGTTTCCTCGAGAGCCTTGAAGGCATCTTCGACGGACTTCTCCGCAGTAGCAGTGGAAGCGTCGTTCTGAACTGACGCATCCACAGGGAAAGGTCGAACGGGCGCATCGGCGACCACCTTTTCATCCGACTGCATGGACTCTTTCGGATCTTCTTCTTTCTTGTCCGTGAAGTACCAGAACAAAAATCCGGCCAAAACAAGAAAGAAGATGCCGATGGAAACCCCTGCGATCAACGGGAGGATGGAAGACTTACGAGTCTTAGTGTCTTCCTTTTCGGGTTGAGTCTCAGCCTGAGCTTCGACAACAGGTTCTTCACCCGAGTCCTTAGACGGGAGTTGACGAGTGCCGGTGGCCAAAGGCGCCGAAACAACAGAAGCCGGACCTACCGCAGAAACAACAGGAACGGGAGCAACCGGAATCAAAGAAACCGGAGGCATAGAGACCATTCCATGCTTCGTAGCGCCGGAGCTGGGCTCCGCAATAATCTGCATGGAAACAGCTGGGACAAGAGAAGGAACCGGAACGGGCTGAGCCTGAGGCGGGATTGAAACAATCCCCTGCTTAGGCTGAGCCATCAAAAACGAATTATTTACGTCAGGATTTGATGCGGAACCCGGCCCGCCAAGAAGAGAGGACATAGAAACGTCAACACTGGGGAAAGCATGTACGCCGGAAACGCGCGGTGCGGGAGCCGGAAGATCTGGAATGGCAGCCATCTTTCCTGTTACGTTTGTATGGCTGTTCTTGATCTCGAACTGTCTGATCAGAACTCGCTGAGCTCCGATCAGTTCAAGTCTTCCGTCGATCTGGTTGTTTGCAGTCATCTCTTGAAGAAGCTGCATCTCCTGACCCTCGGACTCAAGGATCCTGCGATCCTCAATCTCCATCTGCCGCATCACGAACCGAAGCGCGCCCTCAAGCTCATACATACCTCCGAAGCGGTCTTCGGGATTCATGGCGAGCATCATGCTCATCATCGCCCGAATGTAGATCGGAAGGATCTCGAGCCGGAGCGGCACGTACTCGGGCTGGATCGCCCTGCCCAGCATCACCTGGCAGCTTGCGTCCTCGTTCAGGGGCTCGCCTGAAACAATCTCAAAAATAAGCGCGCCCAGAGAATAAATGTCAGCCGCCTTACCAACGGGTAAACCCATGAACTGTTCCGGAGCAATAAAGCCAGGCGTTCCAAGAAATCCGCCGGTTCGGGTTTTAACAATATCACCGGTGGCGGACTTGGCGATGCCGAAGTCAATTAGCTTCATGAAAACCTCTCCGTTCGGCCCGGTAATAATCATGATGTTGTCGGGTTTAATGTCCCGATGTACAACACCCTTGCTGTGAGCAACGGCCAAAGCGTCGATGATGCCGAGCAGTGCACGCAGAAGACTCCTCTGAAACCGCCGGTTCTTTCGCTCCTTTTCCGATTTGCTTCTTAAGAATTCCGAAAGATTCACCCCGTCACAGAACTCGATTACCAGGAGCCAGGGGTCGCACGACCGGTCGATGTACTTAAGATACGGAATCGATGGATGACTAAGATCGTTATGCATCGCAGCTTCCTGCTGAAACCGGGCACGGACATCGGCATCATTGGCGTATTCGGGTTTAAGCGTTTTAACAACCGCCTTCTCCCCGATTCCATCCTCCCACGCCAGATACGCAAGCCCCATTCCCCCTTCACCAAGAAGTTTTATAATTTGATGGTACCCCCTGCACACATACCCAATCATCTTGTCGTTCGGTCTTTCGATCCTGCTCCTTGCAAGATCAGCCTTCATCTCAGCGCTCACTCTGTCCTTTTCGAATGACATGGCTAAAACCTGTGCCTTTCTTTGTTTGAAACCTGTTTTTCTTCCTTAAACCTTATCGTCCTACTCACGGATAATTCCGCGATAGGACGTTTTTTTGTATATATAAGCGGTTTAGCGCGCTCTCAAACAGCATTAAAAGCTGCAAAAGCGCATCAGTAACCGCATTTTCGCCAGCCTGAATGTAAAGTATCGCTTCTAAGGTATGTTACAAGTGCTCAAAAAATTGAGCCTTAAAACATAAAATCCCTAAAAGGCATATAATTAAAACATAAACAAGCCAAAAAAGCAAGGGAAGAATTGCATACTATCTCTCCACTCTCACTTCTTTTCCGATGACTTTATCAATAATAATTTTACCGTTAATCATACTGATAATACCGTTAACAAAAGTCATAACCGGCCATCCTTTTAGTACGCGTCCCGCATAAGGCGACCATCCGCATTTTGTGTAGAGCCTCCTGTTTTCAACGGGTTTCTCAAAATCCATATCAACAACAACTAAATCCGCGTCATACCCTTCCTTAATAAACCCCTTTCCAGCCAGCCCAAAAATCGTTGCCGGATTTTCGCACATTAAAGCGCAAACATCCTTTAATCCCAGACGTTCCTCATGTACCGCATTCAGCATCAAGGGCAAAGAAGTCTCAACACCCGGAA
>Ga0265297_10007028_pt1 | contig 15860 bp, 11 predicted proteins | sample Munlanlwell13791_FD_192502 | JGI IMG/M metagenome (GOLD analysis project Ga0265297, IMG submission 192502) | Leachate microbial communities from a municipal landfill in Southern Ontario, Canada - Leachate well 137-91 | ecosystem: Engineered > Solid waste > Landfill > Unclassified | place... | reverse complement strand
AATTTAATCTGTATAGACCTTCTCCTGGCCGATTCATCTATAGCGCTCTTCATCGACCTGGTTATCCTATCGGCATACATTATGACCAGGCCGTTCAAGTGCCGGGCAGCACGTCCGGCAACCTGTATGAGGCTGGTCTCGCTCCTTAAAAAACCTTCCTTGTCGGCATCCAATATGGCTACCAGCGACACCTCCGGCAGGTCGAGCCCCTCCCGCAAAAGATTGATGCCTACCAGACAATCGAACTTATTCAAGCGCAGGTCCCTTAATATCTCAACCCTCTCTATGGCGTCTATTTCGGAATGGAGATATTTGACCTTTAATCCAAAATCCGCCAGATACCTGGTCAGGTCCTCCGATAGTCTCTTGGTCAAAGTCGTTACCAATACCCGCTCCTTCTTCTCGGCCCTCAGCCTTATCTCATTCATAAGGTCATCTACCTGGTTCTTTGTAGGACGAACTATTATCGGCGAGTCGATCAGCCCCGTAGGTCTTATTATCTGCTCCACGACCGCCTCGCCGGATTTTTCCAGCTCATAATCGCTTGGCGTAGCCGAAACAAAGACCATTTGATTTACGATCTTTTCGAACTCATCAAACTTCAGGGGCCTGTTGTCCAGTGCCGACGGAAGGCGGAAGCCGTATTCTATCAGCGTCTCCTTCCTGGCCTTGTCGCCGTTATACATGCCCCTCACCTGAGGGATCGTAACATGCGACTCGTCGATAAAAGTCAGGAAGCCTTCTGGAAAGTAGTCCAGCAGGCACCACGGCCTGGAGCCGGGCTCTCTCTTGGAAAGATGGCGGGAATAATTCTCGATGCCGTTGCAATATCCGATCTCGCGCATCATCTCGATATCGTAATGCGTCCTCGACTCCAGCCTCTGCGCCTCCACCAGCTTATTGAGCGACCTCAACTCGTCAAGACGGAGCGCTAATTCCGCCTCAATGGTCTTTATGGCGTTCTCAACCCGGTCTTGCGTAGTCACGAAATGTTTGGCGGGATATATCGCGACCTTATCCAGTTTTGTAATTATATTACCTGTCAGAGGATCTATTTCGTATATCTGCTCCACCTTATCGCCGAACTGTTCTATCCGATAAGCGCTCTGCATGTAAGCAGGAAACACCTCAACCGTATCTCCCCGGACCCTGAAAGTGGAACGCTTGAAATCATAGTCATTCCGTTCGTAGTGTATGGCGATCAGCCGGCGCACCACGTCGTCGCGCGATATCTCCTGGCCCCTGCTTATCATCGCAAGCATCTCACCATACTCTTCGGGAGAGCCTAAACCGTATATGCAGGAAACGCTGGCCACTATAATGCAGTCATCCCTGGACATGAGCGAGCTTGTGGCCGACAGCCTGAGCCTGTCTATGTCCTCGTTTATGGAGGAGTCCTTCTCAATATATATGTCTGTGTGCGGGATGTAGGCTTCCGGCTGGTAATAATCGTAATAACTTACAAAATACTCTACCGCGTTTTCAGGGAAGAATTCCTTAAATTCGCTGTAAAGCTGGGCGGCTAATGTTTTATTGTGAGATATGACGAGGGCGGGCCTGCCTATATCGGCAATAATATTAGCCATTGTAAATGTCTTACCCGATCCGGTAACGCCGAGGAGAGTTTGAAACCGATTTCCCTTTTTTATATATTCCGTCAGTTTTTTTATAGCCTGAGGCTGATCCCCTTCGGGCTTAAAGTTGCTGACCAGTTTGAATTTAGCCATTTTCGGACTTTCAACTGTTAGCTGCACCGCTTATTGAGATGACGAACGATTGCCTTATTGTGAAGGGTTAAGCCATGTCCAGTGACATGTCGATGGGCTCTAGCGAGCTGGTGATCGCCCCCACAGATATAGCGTCCACCTTAGTCTTGGCATAATCGACTATGGTGTCAAGATTGATCCCGCCGGAGACTTCGAGGAGCGGTTTGGACCGTGAAAGCTTGCGCATCTCCGTGCAGCTTAGCACATCTTCCGGATTCATATTGTCGAGCATTATTATATCGGGCTTCGCCGCAAGCGCTGCCTCAAACTCATGCAAACTCTTCACCTCAACCTCCACTACGGTCCCTTTAAGATTTTTCCGGCGCGCGGTGCGTATGGCCTCTCCTATGGTAATATTGGCCTTCGCCGCAACGGCAAGATGATTATCCTTTATAAGCACCTGGTCGTACAGCCCCATCCTGTGATTCGTGCCGCCGCCAACGGAGACGGCATATTTTTCGAGGTATCTCAAAAGCGGGATAGTCTTGCGCGTATCCATTATCTTGACACCGTAGGGCTTGGCTTTATCCACAAATTTTTTTGTGACGGTAGATACCCCGCTTAAAAATGAAACAAAATTTATCATAGTTCTTTCGGCTCGCAATATGGAAGAGGCGCGGCCTTCGATAAAAGCAATGTCCTTGCCGCTCCCCACAAGATCCGAGTCCTTGCAGTTAGGTTTAAACCGTACGCTGTAATCTACCTGGGCCATTATCCATTCGGCTATCTCAAGGCCGCAGACAATACAGTCTTCATTGGTAACGATGGCTGCGCGCGTACTCACAAATTTATCGACCACGCTGGCGGTCGTTATATCGCCCCGCCCGAGATCTTCTTTTAAGGCGGCCTTTATTATGGCCATTACCCTATCCTTGCTCAGCTTCATCATATTGCCTTTATTATTCAATCTCCCCCTCTTGATCGCTCGGGACTATATTAGGTAAGCCCGTATTCTCGTCGTATGATTCCCAGCTCTGCATCAACCGGCCGCGATCAACGCCGGCATAGCTATCAGAACCATCATCGAGATCGATCGGCGCGCTTTTAGAGGCAGGTTCGAGTGCGGAATCGGACTCGACCGCTTCCGAGCCTTCGTCTCCCGGCTCATCTGCCGCTGTCTGGCCCACCGGCGCGGCTGCGCTGCCGGAAGCAGAACCACACATCGCCCCTTCGCCCGCAAAGACGTTTATGATGCCGGCGGAGAACAACAGAGATACCGCAATAACTGTTAAACGCAATGCATTCATCCCGCACCTCCTGAATTTACCATCGATACGTTTACCCGATCTCAACGAGATTGGCTTTAAGTTTAACTATCTGCATTTCAAGCTCTTCCTTATGGACCCTCTGTTTCTCCACAACTTCAGCAGGGGCCTTGGAAGTAAAATTCTTATCTTTAAGGCGGTTCGATATAGCGTTTATCTCGCCGGCTATCCTCTCCTCATCCTTTTTGATCCTAGCCTTCTCTTTCTCAAAATCTATCAGTCCTTCCAGCGGGACATACACCTCCCAGGAACCCACCACGCTCAACGCAGAACTCTTGGGTTTAGAAAGATCTCCTATCTTCACGGCATTCAATCTGGAAAGCCTCTTTATGAATTCACAATTTTCCGATAATAGCTTTTCGTCCTTTTTATCATGAACTTTTACGATGGCCGATACGGCTGTCTGCGGATCTATATTCCATACGGCCCGGATATTTCTTATAGATGTCACAAGCTCGATTATCCGTCTCATATCCGTCTCGGCAGATACAGAAAAGACCCCCTTCCTCACCACCGGCCAATCGGCGAGCATGATCGAACCGACGTTTTGCCTGGACTTTTGCGGAAGCCTCTGCCATATCTCCTCCGTTATGAAAGGCATGAACGGATGCAATATCCTGAGGCTCTCCTCTAAGACCCCGCACAGGATCGTCTGTGTCTTCGATTCGTTTATAGTTGACTTGGCTATCTCTATATACCAATCACAAAATTCATGCCACAGGAACTCGTATATCGCGTTTGCCGCCTCATTGAATTTAAAAGAATCGAGACACTTGCCCGCATAGTTTATCGTCGAGTAAAGCCTGGATAGTATCCACCTGTCCGGAAGCGACAGGTCTTTGTCTTTCGAGATATCTTTGATATCGCCCACAAGGTCTTCTTTGAGGTTCATAAGTATGAACCTGGAGGCGTTCCATATCTTATTGGCAAAATTGCGGCCAAGCTCAAACTTGCTCTCGGACAAAAACACATCCTGACCCTGAGCGGTTATCGACACTATGCTGAACCTTAGGGCGTCCGTGCCGTATTTTTGTATCATGTCGAGCGGATCGATGACATTGCCAAGGGACTTGGACATCTTTGTCCCGGTAATGTCCCTGACGGTACCGTGTATATATACATTTTTAAAAGGTATATCGCCCATAAACTCCATCCCGGCCATGATCATCCTGGCAACCCAGAAGAATATTATCTCCTGCGCAGTGACCAGGGAATCCGTAGGATAGAAATATTTGAGCTCCGGCGTCTTGGTTGGCCATCCGAAAGTCGAAAAAGGCCATAGCCATGAAGAGAACCACGTATCGAGCACATCCGGGTCTTGAACTAGATCGGTCGATCCGCAATCCGGACACTTCTCGGGTTTCGTCTTGGATACGATAATGCCCTGTCCGGGTCTGTGGTCTTTACACTGATTGCAGTAATATACCGGGATGCGATGGCCCCACCATATTTGGCGCGAAATGCACCAATCGCGTATGTTATTCATCCAATCCAGATAGACCTTAGTCCATCTGGCGGGATGAAACTTTATCTTGCCCTTCTTCACGGCTTCTATGGCAGGTTTGGCCAAGGGCTTCATCTTAACGAACCATTGCGGCGACAACCTGGGCTCCACCATCGTATGGCAGCGGTAACAGTGCCCGACCGCGTGCCTGTGAGGTTCGGACTTTATGAAGAGCCCTCTTGCTTTCAGATCCTCCACGATGGCTTCGCGCGCCTCGAACCTGTCCATGCCGTCATATTCGCCGCCAGCCGAATTTATCGTGGCATCGTCGTTCATGATATTTATCTGGTCCAGGCCGTATTTTAACCCCAGCTCAAAATCCACAGGATCGTGCGCAGGCGTTACCTTAAGGGCGCCGGTGCCGAATTTAAGGTCGACGAGAGAGTCGCATATGACCTTAAGCTCCCTATTTAATATGGGCAGCAGAACGATCTTGCCCTTGAGATCTTTATACCTCTTATCTTTAGGGTTTATGGCCACCGCCACATCGCCCAGCATCGTCTCCGGCCGCGTTGTAGCAACCACTACATGATCCTTACCGCCTGCGGCAAGCTTTATCGGATACTTGATATAGTAGAGCATGCCGTCCACATCTTTGTGCTGGGATTCTTCGTCAGAAAGCGCCGTCTGGCAGCGCGGGCACCAATTAATTATATAGTTCCCTTTATATATTAGCCCTTTATCGTATAATTTTACGAATACCTCAAGGACTGCGTCGGATAATCCTTCATCCATAGTAAAACGCGTCCTGGGCCAATCGCAGGAACAACCCAGTTTCTTCAGCTGTTTTATTATTGTGGAACCGTATTCATCCCGCCACTTCCATACCTCTTGAATAAATTTTTCCCGCCCAAGGTCCTGGCGTTTGACACCGCCCTTCGCCAGTTTCCTCTCGACGACATTCTGCGTGGCTATGCCGGCATGATCGGTCCCCGGCATCCATTCCGCTTCAAAGCCCTGCATCCTCTTGAAACGCACCAAGATATCTTGGATCGTATCGTTCAGTGCGTGCCCCATATGAAGTATTCCGGTTATGTTGGGCGGAGGTATCACTATAGAATACGGCTTTTTGGCAGGATCCGGCTTACCGTTAAAATAACCCTTAGCTTCCCATTCTCCATACACCCTGTCCTCAACCTCATGCGGATTGTATGCCTTCGGCAATTCTGTCATAATCGCAGCTGCGGCCTTTCTTTAAAATGAATTAAAATAGTTCTATATGCGTTATTAAGACCTTTTTATTTTTTTGTATTCTTCATGTCTTTGAGCAGCTTATACTCAACCGAATCTATCAATGCCTGCCAAGACGCTTCGATGATATTTTCTGAAACGCCCATAGTCCACCATGAATCCGTCTTGTCCTGCGACTGTATCAAGACGCGCACCCTTGCCGCGGTCCCCTCTTTCTCATCCAGCACCCTGACCTTATAGTCCGTCAAATGCATTTCACCGAGTTTTGGATAAAAGTTCTTAAGCGCCTTTCTTAGAGCGCTGTCGAGAGCGTTCACCGGACCGTCTCCCAGCGAAGCCGTATGTTCAAGCTCTTTGCCGACCTTCAATTTTATCGTAGCCTCCGTGCTCATCTTTGAGCTCTTCTTCTTCTCTATGATGACCCGGAAGTTCTCAAGAACAAAAAAATCCTTGAGCTTCTTCATCACGCGCTTCATTAAAAGTTCCAGAGAGGCCTCGGCGGATTCAAAATGATACCCCTTGCCCTCCATCTCCTGCAGGGCCTTGAGTATCTTCTTCGATTTCAAGGAGCCTTTGCCCAGGTCTATGTTAAAATCTTCCGCCTTCTTCATGATCATGGACTTCCCGGAAAGCTCTGAGATGAGCAGCCTACGGTGGTTACCTACCGCGTGAGGATCGACATGTTCATATGTCTTAGGATTCTTCAATATCGCGTTCACATGGACGCCTGCCTTATGCGCGAAAGCGCTATGGCCGACATACGGTTGATTATCCTGAAGCTTCATATTAGCTATCTCTGCGACGAACCTGGCAACCTCGGTAAGCTCCCGCAGGGTCATCCAGGATACACACTCCATCCCCAGTTTCAGCTTTAAATTAGCTATAACGGATACAAGATTGGCATTGCCGCAACGTTCGCCGTAACCGTTCATGGTCCCCTGCACTTGAATACAGCCTGCCTGCACAGCCGCTATGGAATTTGCCACGGCCATATCGGAGTCATTGTGGCTATGTATGCCAAGCGGCGTCCTTACGGCGCCTCTCACCTCTTCGACTATCTCAAATACCTGAGATGTCACGCTGCCGCCGTTCGTATCACATAGTATGATCCTGTCCGCGCCGGAGGATTCCGCAACTTTAAGCGTCTTTAGCGCGTACTCTTTATTGCCGTTATACCCGTCAAAAAAATGTTCGGCATCATAGAAGACCTTCCTGCCTTTCGCCTTTAGATATTTAATGGAATCGTCTATCATCCTCAAATTCTCTTCCAGGTCAACTCTAAAGACGTCGGTAACATGGAGGTCCCAACTCTTACCGAATATAGTTATATATTCGGTATCGGCGTTCAAAAGGCCGTTCAATATATTATCGTTCGAGGCCTTTGCATTAGCATGCCGCGTGCTGCCGAAAGCAACAAGTTTGGAATTTTTGATCTTCAGCTTTCTGGCTTCCCTGAAGAACTGCCCGTCCTTGGAATTCGTGCCGGGCCATCCGCCTTCGATAAAATGTATGCCCAATAGATCCAGCTGCTCGCATATCTTAAGTTTATCGCTCACAGAAAAAGATATACCTTCGGACTGAGAACCATCCCTCAAAGTGGTATCATACAACTCTATGGGTCGCATCTTTTCCCTTTCGTTTAAAAGATAGGCACGGCGCCCTCTCGGTTCACGCCTTGAGATAGGCCATCTGCTTCAAGGCCTCAATTCGCTTATGTATCGGCGGATGCGTGGCGAAAAGATCTGCCAAGCGCCCCTCCTTGGCATTGATATTGCTGCCGACCGGGTCGGCGATACACAAATGCGCGGTGCCGCGATTTATCGATCTTGTCGGTTCCGTATGCGCGTTTATCTTCTCCAGCGCGCTTGCGAGCGCAAGAGGATTCCTTGTCAACTCAGCGCCTGAAGCATCCGCGAGATATTCACGTCTTCTGGAGACGCACATGGCTACCATCTGCGATAAGAGCGGTGCCAATATCACCGCCACAAGCCATATAATAAAAATGACCGGCGCCGCGCTTTGGCCGGAAGAACCGCCGGATCCGGAAGAGCCGCTGCGGTTCCTGGATCTAAAAACTCCTCTGGCCCCCCAGTCTGCGAGGAGAGCGATAGACCCGACCAGGACGGAGACCATAAGCATGAGCCTTATATCGTAGTTGCGGATGTGGCTCATCTCATGAGCGCACACTGCCTGCATCTCTTCTCGATTCAGCGCGTCCAATAACCCTCGCGTTACTGCCATGGACGCGTGATCGGGATCCATCCCTGTAGCGAACGCGTTAGGATCAGGGTCATCTATCACATACGTCTTCGGCATAGGAAGGCCGGAAGCTATAGCCATCTCGCCCACTATGTTCTGCCACTGCTGCTGCTTGGGATCCGATAGATCGAGCTCTTTGGCACGCGTCGATGCCAGGACAAGCCTGTCTCCGTAACGAAAACTGCTAAAGCTCGCTATCCCGGCAACGCCAAACGCCATTACCGAAAAGATTGGCATCTTAATGCCGGCACCGCTGTAGTAATCCACCCCCAAGCCTATGAACGCAAAGAAGGCTACAAATATAACTACAAACACAAGGGTCGACCTGCGATTTCTATTTATCTGCTCATATATATTCATTTTGCGGATCCAGTAAACAGGCTACTTCAGGGTAAGATCCACCTTTGGAACCGCCCTCTCAGACGCGTCCGTTATCTCAAAAAGCTCGACAGCCTTAAAACCGAAAATAGAGGCTATGATATTGCGCGGAAACACCTGCTGCACTATGTTGAATTTAGTAGCTATATCATTATAGAACTGGCGCGCGAACCCTATGCGGTTCTCGGTAGAGACGAGCTCCTCCTGCAGCTTCGAGACGTTCTCATTGGACTTTAAATTCGGATAGTTCTCGACTAGCGCAAAGAGCTGCCTCAGCGCTCCTGTGAGCGCATTCTCCTGCACCGCCTTCTCGGCAACACCTTGAGCGGAGATGGCTTTATTCCTTGCCTCTATAACCTGAGTAAGGGTCTTCTGTTCAAAGTTCATGGCCCCTTTGACGCTCTCTACGAGATTTGGAATGAGGTCATGTCTTCGTTTGAGCTGGACATCTATCTGTTTCCATCCATTTATAGTCTGATTTTTAAGAGCTATCAAACTGTTATATGCCGATACTATCCATACAAAGAACAGAGCTGCTACACCCGCCATGATCCATAACAACACCATACTGCACCTCCTAATTTGGCCTTACCCTCTCTTCTTTTTAGCAAGATCGAATTTACTATGTATCGCCCTGACGGCCGACTCGCCGGCACCCTTCTTAACAACGCATGATATCTTGATCTCGCTGGTAGATATCATCTCTATATTTATACCCTTCTCGGCAAGCGCCTCAAACATCTTGGCGGCAACTCCCGAGTGGCTCTTCATACCTATACCAACGATGGAGACCTTCGCTATGTCCTTATCGAAAGTTATCCCGCCGGCCCCGATCTTCTCCGATAATTCCTTTGAGACCTTTATGGTCTTGTTCAGATCTTCGCCCGGAACGGTAAAGGACAGGTCGGTAGCGCCGGTCCTCGATACGTTCTGCACTATCATGTCGACATTTATACCCTGCCTGGCTATCTCCCTGAATATCTTGGAAGCGATCCCGGGCTTATCCGGAACATCGCATATCGTGACCTTCGCCTCCGACTTATTCAAGGCAACTCCGGATACCACTATATTCTCCATTGCCTTTACCTCCTTGGAAATTATCGTACCTTTCTTTTCAGAAAAACTCGACCTCACATGTATTGGGACCCCGAACTTCATCGCGAACTCTATGGAACGCGGCTGCAGAACCTGAGCACCTAACGACGCAAGCTCAAACATCTCTTCATAGCTGATCCTGTCGACTTTTTTAGCATCCTTAACGATCCTGGGATCCGCGGTAAAGACGCCTTCTACGTCGGTGTACATCTCGCAGGATTGGGCCCTCAAAACCTTGGCTAAAGCCACCGCGGTAAGGTTCGACCCGCCCCTCCCCAGCGTCGTTATATCCTGCCTCATACTGACCCCTTGGAATCCGGCCACTATAACTATCTTGCCGGCCCCGAGTTCCTTAAATATCCTCTTGGCGTTTATATCTATTATCCTAGCCTTAGTAAAAGAATCGTCGGTAATGATACCTACCTGTGCGCCGGTAAAAGATATGGCTTTATGCCCCAGCCTATGTATGGCCATAGCCAATAGCGCGCACGAGGTCTGTTCGCCGGTAGACATCAACATATCCAGCTCCCTCTCCGAGGGCTGGTCGGTTATCTGCTGGGCCAGTTCTATCAACTTATCTGTGGTATCTCCCAATGCGGAGACTACCACGCATACATTTCGTCCGCTTACATATGAAGCAACCACTTTTCGGGCTACGTTCTTTATCCGTTCCACATCCGCGACGCTTGTACCGCCGTATTTTTGAACAATTATAGGTTTACCCATCATCACACTCTCACTTTTTGATATTTGATCCTTTTTCTGGCCCAGGCATATACCTCAAGTATCATGGAGCACGACAAAGCCATTAAGATCACGGAAACAGCCATAAGGAACCAGTTACCCTCCGCCATAAATTTACCGAACTGCCAGACAAGAGCGCCTATACTTGTAAATAACATAAAGACCGCCGGCACCATCGTGAACCGCACATGTTTCTTTTGGCTCAAAAGCCAACTCGATATCACAACGAGCGTAAGGGCGGCGATGAGTTGGTTGACAGCGCCGAAGATCGGCCATATCGATTTCCATTCACCGCTAAGCGCTACCCATCCGCCCGCCAGAACTATCAGCGCCGTGGCCAGGTACCTGTCCATATCGTTAAAAAGTTCCTGCAATATATAACGCGCTATGCGGGTCGATGTATCCAGGGTCGTAAGTATAAAAGAGTTTAGAAGTATTATAGCTATAAGACTGCCGTATTTTCCGAAGATCGGCGCGGTCAGATAACTGAATCCTTCGGCGAACGCGGTGACCGGCCCGCCCTTTGCCAGAGAAGCGTTCAGCGCCCCAAAGCTGCCGAACCCTCCCGCGACAGCTATTACCGCAATCGCCGCAAGGAACGCCTCGACCACCATCGCCCCAAAACCTATCCTCTTGGTATCCGCCTCAGTCGATATCTGCTTCGACGTGGTTCCTGCGGATACGAGAGAATGGAATCCCGATATAGCGCCGCAAGCTATGGTCACGAACAACATCGGCCATAGCGGCCCTTCTGCGGTATTCACCTTAACAAAGAACGGCGCGGTAAAATCCGGCCTCGTCAATATCACGCCTGCAAAACCCGTTACTATACCGAATAATAATAAGTAGCTCGAAAGATAGTCGCGCGGCTGCAGCAATATGTTAACCGGCATCACCGACGCGCAAAAACAGTAAGCCAAAAGAATTATGGTCCAGCCGGTCGCCGCGTACCCTGCCGGCAAGGTGACGGGTAATATGCGCCCTAAAAATATCAACGCGACGAGCAACGCCAATCCCAGGATCGTGGCCGGTGCCATCCCGGTCTTGAAACGGTAGACGAGCAGCCCCACCAGCACGGCGACAGGAATGAGACCAAGGGACGGAACCACTACCCTCGGATCTATCACAAAAGTCTGCGTGCAAAAATATACAAAGACGCTCACTACCACTATCAGCGCTATCAAGACGAACCACGAAAATATCAGCCTGGCGCGTCTTGAGACCATCTCTTCCGATACATCGGCTACGGATTTGCCATCATACCGTATCGACATCAGGAGCGCACCCATGTCATGTATACCGCCCATGAATACAGTGCCGAGTATTATAAATAGCGTCGCAGGGCCCCATCCCCACATGCTCACAGCGATGACAGGCCCTATGACCGGTCCGGCCCCTGCTATCGATGAAAAGTGATGTCCGAATAAGAACTGCCAGTTCTTCGCCGGAACGTAATCGATGCCGTCATGTTTGGTGTGGGCCGGAGTGGGCCTTGAAGGATCAACCCCTAAAAATTTCTCGAAAGCCGTTCCGTAAAATTTATAGCCTGCGGAAAGCGCGATGGCGCATATGGCAAAAAATACCAGGGAGTTCATACACTGCCTTTTATCAGGGTCTCGGTCAGAGCGGCTCCGGATTTAAACTTAAGGTCGCCGGTCTTCGCGTTATTCTCATTAAAAGCTTCAAAACCATTATGCGAGATACCTTTGCCGGCCATCACAAACGGCGCCGGATCCGATACGTGCGTTCTTAAGGCCACAGGAGTGGCATGATCCGCTAATACCATTATCCTGAAATCGCCTGTATCCTTCAGGAAATTCCATACCGCGCCTACAACAAATTTATCAAAATTCTCTATGGCCGTTATCTTCGCCCTCATATCGCCGTTATGCCCGGCCTCGTCAGGCGCCTCCACATGCACGAATACAAAATCTTTGGACTTAAGCGCATCGACCGCATATTCGCCCTTGCCCTTATAATTGGTATCATAATATCCGGTCGCCCCGGGAACGCTTATTATATCCAACCCCGTAAGTCTGCCCATGCCATTTACAAGATCCACCGCGGATATTACGGAACCCTCCAGGTTGAACATACCCTTAAAACTCGGCATATTGGGATTGGTGCCCTGTCCCCATAACCAGATCATGTTAGCCGGATTCTCTTTAAGATCTACCCGAACCCTGTTTATATCGTCTTTTTCCAATATGGCCCGCGACTTCTCCATGAGCTCGACAATGATATCCGCGCCTTTTCCGTTGGGCATATGCCTTGTGATCTTCTTGCCTGATATATCATGCGGCGGAGTACAGCTGACCTTCATCAGCTCACTTGCCTCATCCATAGATCTCGCTTTTATGACCATTAGATGGCGGTAGCTCTTGCCATGATAGAATTTTATACGGTCCGTCCCAAGGGCCGCATTTATATGCTCCATCAAAATACCGGACTCTTTATCGCTTATATGCCCAGCGCTGTAATCGGACATCAGATCTTTATTTGTAGTGACCAGATTACATCTGAAAGCCACTTCATTCTCGCCTATCTCCACTCCGATATTTGCCGCCTCAAGCGGCCCCCTGCCGGTATAATAGACCTTCGGATCATAACCAAGTATAGAGAGATTCGCGATATCGCTTGCCGGCTTCATACCCTTGGGAACGGTCTTGACCAGCCCTACGACGCCGCTCTTCACCATCTCATTCATATTGGCTATCTTGGCGACTTCAAGAGGCGTCTTGCCGCCAAGCTCCGGTATCGGATAATCACTCATGCCATCCCCAACCAATATTGCGTATTTCATATTCTACCTCTGCTATTATTGTATTTGGCCAAAAATTAAAGGCCGATCTCTTTAAGGATCAATTCGGTCTTCGGCTCTATTACGACAGGTTTATCAACGCTGGCTATGGCCCTGTCAGGATCTTTCAAACCGTGCCCGGTCAATATACAGACTATTCGTATCGGCTTTCGGCTGTCGGCTTTCGGCTGTCGGCTGAAGAATCCGGATTTCGACAGTTTTATGATGCCGGCAACGCTGGCAGCGCTTGCAGGTTCTACGAAGACGCCTTCTTTGGCCGCCAGAAATTTATACGCGCTCAGGATCTCCTCATCCGTAACCATATCTATCAACCCGCCGGACTCATCGCGGGCGGCCTCGGCCTGTTTCCAACTGGCCGGATTGCCGATCTTGATAGCGGTAGCTATGGTCTTCGGGTCCTTGACCGGATGCCCGAGCACTATCGGCGCGGATCCTGCTGCTTGAAAACCAAGCATTATGGGCAGCTTGTTGATGATACCGGCCGATCTATATTCTTTATACCCCTTCCAGTAAGCGGTTATGTTCCCGGCATTGCCAACCGGTATCGCATGAAAATCCGGAGCCTCGCCAAGATCATCGCATATTTCGAACGAACCTGTCTTCTGTCCTTCTATTCTGTACGGATTTATGGAGTTCACTAAAGTTATAGGATATCTGGCGGTTATCTCCCGGACGAGGCTCAGCGCATCATCGAAATTACCCTTAACCGCTATCACCTTCGCTCCATGGATCAGCGCTTGTGAAAGCTTCCCGAGGGCTATCGCTCCTTCGGGTATCAAGACTATAGATTTTATGCCGGCCCTGGCAGAATAACATGCGGCGGACGCAGAAGTATTGCCGGTGGATGCGCACATAACAGCCTTAGAGCCTTCCTCAACTGCCTTCGATATGGCAAGGGTCATCCCGCGGTCTTTGAACGAACCGGTCGGGTTGAGCCCTTCATACTTTAGATAAACCTCTACATTCTTGCCGATCATAACGGATAAATGGCAGGCATGGACGAGCGGTGTATTGCCTTCGTTGAGGCTTATAACAGGCGTCGCCTCGGTAACGGGCAGGAACTTTTTATATTTTTCTATTATCCCTTTCCACATATGCTATCCTTCCACCCTAACCCTGACAGTCTTCTTCTTTATGATAGAAAGGGCGTCTATCTCCTTCAGCGCCTTTCTCATATTCTTCTCGCTGGCTTCATGGGTCATCATTACTATAGGAACTATGTTTGCGGTCTTTCCGGGCTTTTGGCTCACGCTGGCTATGCTTATACTGTATTTACCCAATATCCCTGAAACCCTGGCCAGAACCCCGGGCTTATCCATCGCTGAGAACCTTATGTAATACCTTGTCTTGACATCATCTATATTCATGACGGCTTTTATGTCCGGTGCGAACGATATGAAATCGCTGCCGCCTTTTTGACCGCAGCATTTTCCGGCAGCCATGCCTTTCGCGATAGATACGATATCGCTGACAACCGCACTGGCTGTGGGATTGGCACCGGCACCCTGCCCATAGAACATGTTATCTCCTATCATATCACCTTTAACAAATATCGCGTTATAGACACCGCTCACATTGGCAATAAGATGGGATTCGGGTATAAGGGTCGGATGCACCCTGAGCTCCAATAGATCACCCTTGACTCTTTTGGCTATCGCCAATAATTTTATCGCATACCCCATCTCTTTAGCATATCTTATGTCGTTAGGTTCTATGCTGACTATGCCTTCTGTATAAATTTCATGTGGTTTGACCGAAACACCAAAACCCAACAGCGAAAGGATCGATAACTTATGACAAGAGTCTCCACCGCTTATGTCTAAATACGGATCTCTTTCGGCATACCCTTTGGCCTGCGCCAAGGCCAGGGCCTCTTTGAAATCGATATTATCCTGGGCCATCTTCGACAATATAAAGTTACTCGTCCCGTTTATTATGCCGTATATCAGGTCTGTCTTATTGGCAATGAAGGCCTCTTTTAAAGCCTTGATGATAGGTATGCCCCCGCCTACGCTTGCCTCGAAACCGATCGACAGCCCAAGATCATTGGCCAGTCCGAATATTTCGGCAGCTGAATCGGCCAGCAAGGCCTTGTTCGCGGTCACGACATGCTTGCCCTGACGCAAGGCTTCAAGGACTATATCCTTGGCAGGCCTGATGCCGCCCACGAGCTCTATAACTATATCTATCTTTGGATCGTATAAAACTTTTGTGATAGAGCTTGTTAATAGCTTCCTGTTGACGCTGACCGGCCTCTTGGTCCTGAGATCCTTATCGCATATTACCGCCAGAGTGATATCGACGCCGCTCCTCTGGGCTAAAAACGACTTCTTTGTCTTTAGGGCCCGCACTACGCCAGCGCCTATGGTGCCAAAACCTACCAGCCCTACATTTATTTTTTTCATGCTTTCCCCCGGCTAGATATATTTCAAGCCGCTCCTTAACGTAATTAGAATAAAATGGTCGGGGCGGACGGATTCGAACCGTCGACCCCTTGCACCCCAAGCAAGTGCGCTAAACCGGGCTGCGCTACGCCCCGACACATATTTTTGAATATTATATTATAATTCTATTAATTATATTATTGGCGGATATTATATCAGATTTACGTGATAAGCAAAAGATTTTTTATTGCAAAAAAGAACGAAAGGGCTTCGAATTTTCAAAGCCCTTTCGTTCTAGAGAAAAGAAGATTTTTTGTCCTTATTTATCTTGTGTCGGCAATTCCGCGGCATCCCCCCTTGTCTGTTCCATTTCTGGATATATTACAAGTTCGGCCATCTTCTTATCCACCTCTTCTTCGATGGCCAGCTTCTGAGCAAGTTCACCATCGCCCT
>Ga0265297_10007026_pt1 | contig 15863 bp, 12 predicted proteins | sample Munlanlwell13791_FD_192502 | JGI IMG/M metagenome (GOLD analysis project Ga0265297, IMG submission 192502) | Leachate microbial communities from a municipal landfill in Southern Ontario, Canada - Leachate well 137-91 | ecosystem: Engineered > Solid waste > Landfill > Unclassified | place... | reverse complement strand
GAAGATTTGCGCAAAGAGGGTTATGAAAAACTTTTACCGCCTTTTGTGCCGGAACTTCGGGAAAAAGTTGCCGAGTGGCGAAAAAATAATTATGAAGGCGCGAGCGAAACTTCAAAAGCCCTTTTGAATTGGTGGTTTAAAGAACCGCACACAATTTTTGCCAAAGACGGCACGAGCGTTGCCTTTCAGTATTATTACGCCCAGAGAGAAGCGGTAGAAACGATTATTTGGATTTATGATGTTGAGAAAGTCGCCAATAAATACGATTTGATCAAGTTTGATAAATTGGGGCGAGTAAGTCCAAATATGTTTACCGAGGACTGGCTCCGTTTTGTGATAAAAATGGCAACCGGAAGCGGAAAAACAAAAGTGATGAGTTTGCTTTTGGCTTGGTCATATTTTCATAAACTTTATGAAGAAAATTCAGAGCTGGCTAAAAACTTTTTGCTTATCACGCCGAATATTATCGTTTTGGACAGAATCAAAACCGATTTTGAAGGATTAAAAATATTCTATGAAGATCCGATTTTGCCGGACAACGGCTATGGCGGACAAAATTGGCAAGACGATTTTCAAATCAAACTGCACTTGCAGGACGAAGTCGGCACGATTTCAAAATCGGGAAATATTTTTCTTACCAACATTCACAGAGTTTATGAAGGCAGTATCAATGAAGCGAGTTTTGAAGACGAGGACACATCGGATTATTTTTTGGGCGACAAGGTAGTTGGCAAAACCAATGATTCAAAAATTGATCTGGGCGAAATAGTCCGCGATGTTGATGAGTTAATGGTTATCAACGACGAAGCCCACCATATCCACGATCCAAAAATGGCGTGGTTTAAATCTATTGAAGATATCCATAATAGATTATTGCAAAAGGGCAAAAAATTAGCTTTGCAAATTGATGTTACGGCTACGCCAAAAAATAATCGCGGGGAAATTTTTGTGCAAACCGTTTCTGACTATCCTTTGGTTGAAGCGATACATCAGGGAGTGGTAAAAAATCCGGTTTTACCAGATCAGGCCAGCCGAGCGAAACTGCAAGAAAAACAAAGCTCAATATTTTCCGAAAAATACGAGGACTATATCAGATTAGGAGTTGAAGAATGGGAAAAGACATACAAGGAGCTTGAGCCGACCGGCAAAAAGTCAATTCTTTTTATAATGACTGACGATACGAAAAACTGCGACGATGTAGCGGAATTTTTGGAAAAAAGTTATCCGCAATTGAAAGGTGCGGTTTTAACAATTCACACAAACAAGAGCGGTGAGATTTCGGAAACGGTTACCGGCAAAAAAGAAAAAGAATTACAGGAATTGCGAAAAAAAGCCAACGAGATAGACGGCATGGAAAGCCCATACAAGGTGATAGTTTCCGTTTTAATGCTCAAAGAGGGTTGGGATGTCAAAAATGTAACGACGATTGTTGGTTTGCGCCCCTACGGCTCGGATTCAAAGATTTTGCCGGAGCAAACATTGGGTCGCGGTCTTCGCCGAATGTTTTTTGGTCAAGATGTTGAGGAATATGTAAGCGTTATCGGCACGCCCGCTTTTATGGAATTTGTTGAATCTATCAAAGCCGAAGGCGTTGAATTGGAAAAACGAAAAATGGATCGTTCCGGCACGCCGATTACGCCGACAGTTATTGAGGTTGATACCCAAAATGTAAAAAAAGATATTGAGAATTTGGATATTGAATTGCCAGTTTTAACACCGAGAATACAGAGAGAATATAAAAATCTTGGTTTGCTGAATGTGGAGAAATTTAAGCACGAAAAAATATCAATCAAAGAATTTAGCGAGGAAGAAAAGAAAGAGATTGTTTTCAAAGAAGTGATTGACGATAAACTACATCACACAACGATTTTGAATAGCACCGTTGAGCCAAATTATCAAAGCGTTGTCGGTTTTTTCGTGCAAAGGATAATGAAAGAACTGCGCTTGTTCGGTTGTTACGATATACTTTTTGGCAAAGTTAAGGAATTTATCGGCGAGGAATTATTTAGTCGCCAAGTTGATCTGAACGACGCAAATATTTTGAGAAATTTATCCGAGTTGGAAGCGGTGAAAACTATTGTGGAAACATTCAAAAAGGAAATAAACAATTTAACTGTGCAAGATGTTGGCGATACGGAAATAAAAAATTATCTAAAAATAAGTAGCGCGAGGCCGTTTGTCGTTACCGATAAAAAATATTTGCTACCCAAAAAGAGCGTATTCAATAAAATTGTCGGCGATAGCGATTTTGAACTTGAATTTGCTGACTTTTTGGAAGGTGCGGACGATGTGCTTTCCTTTGCCAAAAATTATTATGAAATTCATTTCAAAATTGATTACAAAAACGCAAGCGGTGCGATTTCCAGTTATTATCCCGACTTTTTCGTAAAGACAGACAGCAAGACAATTTATATCGTTGAAACAAAAGGGCGTGAAGATTTAGACGATGTTGAAAAGATAAAAAGATTAGAGCAATGGTGCGAGGACGCAAGCAAAAGACAGAAAAAAATCGCTTACAAAATGCTTTATGTAAAGCAGGAAGAATGGGATAAATACAAGCCGACTAGCTTTAGGCAGTTGGCGGAGGCGTTTAAAAAATAAGTATGTTTATTCAAAAACTGGAAATAAAGAACTTTCGTTCAATTAAAGAACTGACCATTGAGCCAAAAAATCTTTGTGCACTTATTGGCCCAAATAGCGTGGGAAAAACTAATATTTTGCGCGCGCTTGATCTTGTAATTGGTGAAGGTTGGACAACTAAAGCAAAAATCGCGCGAGAACTTTTTAATGACACGACAAAGCCAATAGTTATTGAAGTTAGTTTTGCCAGCCCCATAACTTTTACAAACAAAAGAGGTTATGAAGTGAGTGTTTCAAGTGTTAAATTAGAAATGACTTTGGAGCCGGAACTTTTAGCCAAGACAACGATAAATGGCGATAATACATTCTACGATCAAGACCAATTTAAAAAATTATGTCATTTTATTTTTATCACTTCTGAACGACAACTTACTTCCGAATTGAGAGTGAGCCAATGGACAATGTTAGGAAAACTCATGAGGCTCGTTTATGAAAACTATGTGGCGCAAAATAGCGGAAATGAGCAGGATTTAAAGAATAAATTTGCAGAAAAGATAAAACCCGCTAAGGATTTTTTGGAAGATGATTTTTCTGAAGATGAGGTGACATTTAAAAAATTTGTTGACGCTTTCAAAAAATATTGCAAAGAAAACAGCGCTGGGCTTGCGAATGAATTTGAGCCCGTTTTGGATATTTATAATCTGAATTGGTTTTACAAAACGCTTCAAATTCATGTTAAAGAAAATTTTCCGGACAGACATTTTGATAGTGAAGAGGTCGGGGCAGGTATGCAAAATTTATTGTTAGTTTCAATTTTTCAAACTTATGCCGAGCTAATGGGTGGCAATGTGATATTCGGGATCGAAGAACCAGAAATTTATTTATATCCACAAGCCCAGCGCGCTCTTTATAAAAATTTCATAAAATTGTCCGAAAATACACAAATTTTTTATACAACGCATAACCCAAATTTTGTTGATGGCGGAAGGCCAGACGATATTGTCCTACTCCGCAAAGATATTGATCGCGGAACTTATCTTTTAGAAAAAGATAATGCGTTTAATGCGGAAAATGCGAAAAAACAAAAACATAAAATATACACGCATTTTAATCCCGAAAGAAATGAATTATTTTTTGCTCGTAAAGCATTGTTGGTTGAGGGCGACTCTGACAAGATATTATTTTCTACGCTTTGCGAAAATAAATGGAATATAAACCTAGACGAAAAAGGTATTTCAATAATTGAGTGCGGAGGAAAGGGAGGGGTGCTTTATTTCCTCGGGGTTTGTCGTTTAATTGGATTTGATAACTATTTTGCAGTTTGGGATAAAGATGAAGATTTAGAAAATACTGGTTTGCTTGACGAAGCAAAAAATAATTCAAAAGGAATAGAGCTTGATCCTAATTTAGAATCGGTTTTAAAAATTCCCGACGGCGATAATGCGGAAAAAGTTAAAAATGCGTATGAGTGGGCAATGAATAACAACAACAATGTGCCGGAAATTTTTGACCAGGTTAAAAATTTTCTCGAAGGAGAAGAATCGCAAAATATCACAACAGAAATAGAAAAAGAGGATATTATAAATCCTGACGATATACCATTTTGAAGCGGCGCGCCAGTTTTCAACTGGCACAAATTCCGTCGGCGTCCAAAGCGAGGGCGAGGCGGAAGGGGGGTGTGGGGGGAATTCCGCCTCGCCCGAGCCGAAGCGAAGCCCCGCCGCCCTGCTCTCAAAGAGCAGACCGCCAAAGAAAAGTTTTGTTTTCCTTTTAGAAGAAAAAATCGGGCGCGCGCAAATAAAAAATTGTGAACAAAACTTTTCTTTGTCGGAGCGAGCGTTAGCGAGCGGCGGCGGGGCAGAGCGTCAAAATTCAGCGTTCGGATTTTCGCTAAAAAAAGTTCGGATTTCGTTCAGCGTTCGGAGCAAAGAAGCAATTTCAGGGTCAAAAGCCCTGTTTTTGTTTAAATTTAGTCCTATAAACGCAAAAACACCCCGCAGGGTGTTTTCAAGCTACTTGTGCTTCGGTGATATTACATATCACTTACTTATAATAAGCTCCACACAAGATTTATGCTTCATCTTTATTCTCTCATTTATCAAACCGCTTTGTCAAGACTTTTCCAAAATCCAGTGTTAAGTCCCAAATTTTGCGAAGGGGAACTTTATACAGTATAGAATATGCCTCTTGAATAAAGAATAAATGTGTTTTTTATTATAATCGTATCGCTGATAAATTGCGTTTGACATCAAATCAACAGCTTGAAGATTTTTACAATCTTTTGAGTCTTTATAACAAAATGCTATTTCATTTTTGAACCCCCACTCCGTCCAAGACTTTATTTTTATGTAGTCCTCAAGAGAATTTACTGAAGCTACTTTAGTGGTATGATTGTCTAATATAACTTCAATATCCTCACTTGCACCTTTTATAATCGGCTTAAATAAGTAATTAGCAAGATAGTTATAACACAAATTTTTATCATTAAATACTTTAGAATTTAAGTGTTTTTTGTCCGCTACTATATAGGAACAAGAAAAATCGTCCTTGCTACCAAACCTCTGAAAAATATCCTGCTTTTGTGTAAAATCCAATTTACAACCCTTAATCTCCTCTAATGGAGTGCCATTTGAGCCGAATTTAACACAACTACTTTTTATTATATTTTTTAGCCTTTTTGGATTTTGAGGAATTAAAGCTGTAATAACAAAAAATCTGCCTTTAGTTCCTAAATTCCCAGACTCGTCAACAAAAATCTGCATAATCCAATAATTTAACTGCCCTCATTATAACAAGCACAAAATTTAAGTCAAAGATATATTATAGGTTGAAATTAAGGCGTCCATTTCTACTCTCAATGAACGCCAACAAACTGCCTAAAAGCGTCCTTTAAGGGGAGCAGAGCATCAAATTCAGGACCGAAAGCCCTGTTTTTTGATTTATAGTTTTTAGCGTATTATATAGTAGGATTAGTATGACTTAGTAATTTTTTATTAAGCGTTCTTAGCAAAACAAGAAAAACCCACAAAAGTGGGTTTTTCTTGTTTATATCTTCCCTATACTTCCGGGTGGTTATAACCAAACAAAGCTATTAACACCTGCTCTTTATCTTCTAGGGTTAACATTGCAATTCTTCTTTTTTGAACCGGCTGGTCTAGCAAGGAAAGTATTGCAAACGGATTATCGTCTCCGGCTATGCGATTTGAAGATAATTTACCGCATTTTAAGCATTCGTGGACTATGGCCAATTCGCCCTTAGACTTTGTTGTTAATCCGATTGGCTTCATTCTTGCCTGGCATCCAGAGCGTCGGTCTCCCGGAGTTTTTAGGTCTACGTGCTTAGACCAAAGGCATAACGGGCAGTGGTTGCGATGACTGGTGCCTTCTGCCTCGTTTGGGATAATTTTATGACAGTTGAGACATCTAAATGATGCCTCATTTGAAGAAAAATCGAGTTATTTTTAAATTTCATATATTAGAATAATTAATTTTATTAAAACAAAAACACCCCACTTGCGGGGTGCATAGTCAAAATTATTCTAATTTAAATGAAAATTATGACAATACAAAATGCCCGCAAGTGGCTTTTGCAACATCTACTCGTGAAATTGATATTGTCATAGTTAACATATAGTTATTATATTGTATTGTTTGTTTTTAGTCAACATTTTAAAATATTAATTTGGCAAAATAGCGAAGCAAAGCGATAGCAATAAATTGTATTGCGCTTGCCGTTGCCATTAGTTAATTTTTGTTACAATTGGTATAATAAATAAAATAATATAATTAACTATAAAATATGAAAAATAAAATTTTAATAGTTAGTATTTTGGTGGCCATGTTTGTTTTAACAAACAGCGCTTCGGCCGTAGGCCAAAACAGCGACGCCAAAGCCGGCACCCAAGTTCAGCGACAAACTCAAACCACCAATCAGAACGAGGATAGCCAAATCCAAACACAAAATAACGAGCAAGTCCAAAGCGGAGCTACCAATCAAACTGGGACTGGCACGAATGCCCAAGTTCAGCGACAAACGCAACAACAAATGCAAGACGAAAGTGGAGCCGGCGATCAAGAGCAAGTTAGAAATCAAGAAAAAGTAGAGTCTGTTGAAAATCAAGAACAAGAAGCGACCCAGACAGCCGAACAGAGAAGAAGCCGTGTTTCCAATGCCGTGCAAGAAATGTTGCAGGTAGCGGAAAGAAATAGCGGAATTGGTCAGCAGGTTAAGACTATCGCCCAAACACAAACCCAAAACCAAGAAAAATTAGAAGCCAGCTTGCAAAAAATTCAAAGCCGAAACGGTTTTACTAAATTTTTTATCGGCGCTGATTACGGAGAAATAAATAGCGCCCAAAAGATATTAGAACAAAATCGTCAGCAGATTGAACAGCTAAATGAAGCAAATGATATGCTTACTGATGTAGAAGACCAACAAAATCTATCCCAGCAAATTCAAATCCTTGAACAAGAAAACCTGCAAATAGAAAATTTATTGAATAATTCTGAAGAAGAGTTTAGTTTGTTTGGTTGGATGTTTAAATGGTTTGCTAAATAAAAACCCCTTTACGCAAAAACCCGTGAGAGTCGCAACTCCCACGGGTTTTGTTTTATAAAATTAGCCGATAAAGGTTAAAGCAATTCCGCGATTGGCGCCGCGGCCAGTTCTGCCAATTCTGTGCACATAGTCGTCATAGGTGGCTGGAATGTCATAATTGATGACATGGCTAACATTATCAATATCCAATCCCCTGGATGCAACATCGGTTGCCAACAAAACCTGAATTCTGTTTTGTTTAAACATTGTTAAAGCCCTTTGGCGCTGGTTTTGAGATTTGTTTCCGTGGATTGATTCTACTTTAAATCCTTTTTGACCAAGAATTTTTGAAAGTTTTTCAACTCCGTGTTTTGTTCTTCCAAAAACCAAAACCTTTTTATACTCATCCTTTTTTACTAAAAGGCTGTGTAAAATATCGGCTTTTGTCTGGCCATTTTGGACCCTAATAACATCCTGCTCAATATTTTGAGCCGTGTCTCTGGTTTTTACGGAAACCCTAACTGGATTTCTTAAAAATTCTCTTGTAAGGTTTTCAATTTTTGGGTCAAAAGTGGCTGAAAAGAAAAGAACCTGCTTTTCTTTTGGCGTTGAGTTCATTATAAACCTGGTTTCGTTGATAAATCCCATATCCATCATTTGATCAGCTTCGTCCAAAACAACCGTGTTAAATCTGGCTAAGTTAATCTTTTTTCTTTCAATCAAATCTTTCAGTCTGCCCGGAGTCCCGATAATCAAATTATTTTGATACCTTAATTCAGAGATTTGCCTGAAAATACTGGCGCCTCCCACGCAGCAAACAGAAAAAATTCTCATTCCCCTGGAAAATGTTGCGAATTCCTGCTGAATCTGCAAAGCCAACTCTCTGGTCGGGGTGATTATTAAAATATTTTCCTTTGGGTTCTTAATTATTTTATCTATTAAAGGGATTAAAAATGCGGCTGTTTTGCCAGTTCCTGTGTTGGCAATTCCAATAACATCAGAGCCGTTTAAAACGCTTGGGATAACTTTGTCCTGAATTGGAGTGGGCGAGGTGTATCCTTTTGCTAAAACATTCTTTAAAAGCCCCTGGTCTACTGCAAAATCTTGGAATTTATGCTCGGCCACAAAAGGCTGCTCTTGCTCAATAGCAACGGCTTTGTTGATAAACTTTGTCGGATTTATGCTTTCCGATCTCTGATTTCTGTTAGGAGAACTAAACCTTCTGTTTCCATTCCCGTTTCTGTTTCTACTAAAATTTTTCATAATTTTCATAATTTTATATAATAGCATAAAAAATAATAAATGTCAAACCACTGCACTGTACCTCCTTTCAATACCATTGACATACATATTTTTATATGGTATAATAAAAATATATGAAGAACATATTATCAACAATTATATTACTCCCCGTTGTGGCCCTAACAATAGGCTCTGTAGCTGTAAAAAGCCAAGACTTAATGGCCTCAGCCAGCTTTGCCGTGAACCGCGCAAACACGCGCCAGATTATCACAGCCATTGAAGCTTATTACATTGATAACGGCCACTACCCCGCCCAGCCTAGCGCCCAAGGCTTAATGGAAGAGCTTAAGCAAGGAGGATACATTACAGAAAGCTTTCCAATAGATGTTAGCGAAATAACTTATTATTCGCAGAACAACGGCCAAAGCTACGTGCTAAATCCAATGTAACAAAATCCGCCCGAGTCGCGGCTCGGCGGATTTTTTTTGTCAGAGGCTTGATTTTTAAACCCCTATGGGGTATAATTGCGTATGTTGACAAATCAGGACAAATTTTTACTGGAACACAATAAGCTGTCTCCTGTAAATTTGCAGGCTGATTTAGAGTTACTTAATAAATTTAGACAAGAAAAACCAGGGTTATTTAAAGATGACTCATGGCCGATTGAAAAACTGCGCAGACCTTTTATCGTGTGGCTGTCTGGTCAACAAGTAATGAAAAAAAACCCGGCCGAAGCAACGTTCGCATCAATAAAAAAATCTAACGCTGCTAAGGCTGAAAAAGAAAAGGGAAGACGACTATTTCACAATTACCCATTGGAAGAAGCATAAAACAAAGCCCCGCGTTCTGCGGGGCTTTAAAATATGTTAGAATAAAAGCATGGAATTGACACTTTCAACAATAATTACCATAATGGTTGTGGTGGTTGTGATATATCTTCTTATAAAATATATTATAAACCCTATTGTTAAGATTATCAGCGGTATTTTGACAATCCTGCTGATAATATATATTTTACAGAAATTCTTTAACATAAATATTATACAATTTATCCCGCAAGAATATGCTCAATATCTTAATTTTGACACCTGGGCGAATTATATAAAAAACTTTGTTTCCCAAATCGTAACTCAAATAATTTCGCAAATTAAATGGCTTTAATAGACGACGTAAAAATTAAGGTAATAGCCGGCCATGGAGGCAAAGGCATCGCCACATTCAGCAAAATAATGATGATGAACGGCCCCACCGGCGGCAACGGAGGCAGTGGAGGCAATATTTATTTGCAGGGAGTGGCTGATTTGGACGCATTAAAACAATTCCGCTATAAAAAAGAAAACAAAGCCCCAGACGGGGAAAACGGCAAATCCGGCCTACATGATGGAGCCGATGCCAAAGATTTGATTTTACAGGTGCCAGTAGGTACGGTTTGCAAAAATTTAAACAACGGCATCGTTTTTGAAATAACTAAAATAGGACAACAAGAACTTGTGGCAAAAGGCGGCAACGGAGGCAGGGGAAACTGGTCTTTTAGGTCTGCCATAAACACCACTCCGCTTGAATTTCAAGAGGGCAGAGAGGGTCAAATTTTTGATTTACACTTGGAATTAAAGCTTATTGCCGATGTGGGCTTTGTGGGCCTGCCAAATGTGGGCAAATCCAGCCTCTTAAATGAATTAACAGCAGCCAAAAGCAAAGTGGCAAATTATGCTTTTACGACTTTAGAGCCTAATCTTGGAGCATATTATGATTTGATTTTGGCTGATATCCCAGGGTTGATTGAGGGAGCAGCCGAAGGTAAGGGTCTTGGTATTAAATTTTTAAAGCACGTAGAAAGGACAAAAGTTCTATTTCACTTTATATCAGCCGATTCAGAAAATCCGGTTGCTGATTATAAAACAGTGCGCGCAGAGTTGGAAAAGCACAATCCCCTGCTGCCAGAAAAGCCAGAGTATGTATTTATAAGCAAATCAGATATGGCAGACGAAAAGGCCATTAAGAAAATCCAAAAAGATTTCAAAAAATTAAAGAAAGAAGCCTTGCCTATTTCAATAATTGACGAAGAAAGCCTAAGCGAAGTTAAAAAAATCCTCGCCCAAGTGCAGCAACAAAAAACCGCCTAACTGGCGGTTTTTTTGATTTTCAATCACTCTATATCTCCAATAAAATTTTATCTATTTTCTATGACTTCATAATCAGTTGTATTATTGTCTTTCAAATATTGAACTGTATAATCATTAGCCTCTTTTTCCGTTTTGAAATGCTTATTCAAACGAACAGGGTTTCCAGACATAATAATATTCCTATCGGCGGTCGGCAATCCAATATATTGAGATTCCCAATCATCCTTAAGATTAGGATCAGAATATGCTTTTATTTTATATTTCATACATTTCTATTTAAATTTATTTTGATAATTATTGAGAAATGGCATCAAGCACGGCGCCAAGCAAAGAAAATAGAATCAGAGTTCCGACAAGAACTGCTGCAATCCGAAATATGGCATCATTAGACGGATTTTCATCATTTTTGATTATTTTTTCAATCTCACTTAACTTACTATTAGATGAAATAATTTGTTTAACTTTTTCCACAAAAGATTGCCATATTTCTTGATTATCTCCGCAATATGATTTTATCCCAATTACAAGTTGTCTAATAATATCCATTATAAAATCTTCGATATCTCCTAAATTTTTTATTTCATCCGAATGGATACCCATCTTATTTAGTGCATAGGCAGAGCCTGCCACGCCAGTAACGCCCGTAAACACATTATTGCTTTTATCGCTTTTGTGGGAACCATAGCCAGCAGCAACCCCCAACAATACGGTATTCCAAAATCTACCACTCTTGGCTTTTTTAGATTTGTTTTTTATATCTAAAAGCCAATTAGAAAAATTTTGTATTTGCTCAAACGATACCTCATAGTAAATCTTTTGATATTGTTTTTTCGAAGCTAAAGATAATTCCGTACCTCTCTCAAAACAATCTAATATCTGATTGATATTTGTGACTCCCGTACGTAATTGTGCAAATTTAGTTAAACCTAAATAAATCCATGCCATTGAGCTATCATATGTAAAAGCCAATTCTTCAAAAATCTTTCCAGCTCCGACAAAATCTTCATTTTCAAGTTTATAGATGCCCCTTTTAAATTCAACATCTATAAAATCATTTTTAATTAGACTTTTCTCGTTCTGGCCAATTTGATTGCCACATTTAGAACAAAAATTCACGCCTATTTTTAATTGATTTCCACATTTTTTACAAAACATAAGCCTGTTAAAATTGTTAATTTACTATACCACTGAAATCTAAAAACGCAACAAGCAAAAACCGCCTAATGGGCGGTTTTGTTTTCAGATTAAAATACTTGTAAGTTGTTTACTTGAGCAACTTGATCTTTTGATAAAATTTTAGCGTCTTTTAGGGCGGTATTATGGATTTCCAAAACTTTTGTCTTCCTTTTAGTTAAGTCGTCTCCCATCATTTTCTCTTGTTTTAACATTTCCAAATCTCCCAGCACCTCGTCTTGAAATTTATACACATCATCTTTAAATTCAGACAGATTATCTCTGACTTCTTTAATATCATTTTCTACTTTTTCAAATTTTTTATCTATGTTTTCAAATTTTTTATCCAAAAATTCCACTAATTCTGTAAAATCTTCATTCATAGTCGCAATTTTTAATTCTTATATTTTTATTATACGCCGACAATGGCTCATGTCAATTTAGAAGTTTTTGGCTTTCAGCCTCAAAGAATTGCTCACCACCGACACGCTGGACAACGCCATTGCCAGGCCCGAAAAAATCGGATTTAAAATTATGCCAAAAAATGGAAATAGAATTCCAGCTGCAACCGGAATGCCAATTATATTGTAAATAAACGCCCAAAACAGGTTCTGCTTTATAACTGCCATTGTTGAGCGCGACAGCTGCAAAGCCTGGCTGAGTTTTGAAATATCTCCTGACAACAAAGTAATGCCGGCCGATTCTATGGCAACATCTGTGCCCGTGGACATTGCAATACCCACATCGGCAGCGGCCAAAGCAGGCGCATCATTTATACCGTCACCCACCATTGCCACTTTTTTGCCATGAGCTCTTAATTCTTCAATTTTTTGAGACTTATCTTGAGGCAAAACATTGGCAATTACATTTTCAATTCCTGCCTGGCTTGCAATGTGGCGAGCAGCCAATTCATTATCACCGGTCAGCATTATCACATCAATCTTTTGTTTGCGAAGCCTTGATATCGCTTCTTTTGCGTTTTCTTTCAAGGTGTCGGCCATCGCAATAATTCCTGCTTGTTTGTTGCCAATTTCTATAACAACAACTGTTTTGCCCTGCTGCTGTAATTCGGTTACTTGGGCCGCATCGCTTTTGGCGGGCTTTGACACGCTAACTGCTTTACCGTCAACTTTTGCCTCAATACCCACGCCTTCTGAGGCTTTAAAGCCTTCTGCATTCAATAGCGAAATATTTTTTTCTGTCGCTGCGGCCACGATTGCCTGAGCCAAGGGGTGCTCCGAATGTTTTTCAGCCGAAGCGGCAAATATTAATATTTCATCTTCTGAAAAATTTCCCAGAGCCACGATATCTGTCACTTTTGGGGTTCCATTTGTGATAGTGCCTGTCTTATCCAGAACAATTGTGTCTACAGAGCTTAATTTTTCCAAAGCTTCTGCGTTTTTAATTAAAATACCATATTCGGCCCCCTTGCCAACTCCCACAATAATTGCCGTTGGCGTGGCCAATCCCAAGGCGCATGGACAGGCAATCACCAAAACGCCTACAAAACACAGAATGGCAAATGTAATATTTCCAAAAACCAGCCAGGTTATAAGCGCTAAAACCGCCAAAATTAAAACCACCGGCACAAAAACAGCAGAAATTTTATCTGCCAAATTCTGAATTGGGGCTTTTGACCCCTGGGCATCTTCCACCATTTTTATAATCTGCGCCAGCATTGTGTCAGAACCCACTTTTTGAGCCACAAATTTAAAACTTCCTTGCTTGTTTATTGTGGAGCCCACAACCAAGTCGCCAGCCTTTTTATCCACCGGCACAGATTCTCCTGTTATCATTGACTCGTCAATAGAGCTCTGGCCCTCTATAATTTTGCCATCAACAGGAATTTTAGCCCCAGGCTTTACAATAATAATGTCTCCCACAACGACGTTGGCAACAGAAATTTCTATTTCTCTGCCTTCTCTCACCACCAATGCTGTTTTTGCCTGTAAATTAAGCAATTTTTCAATTGCCTGGCCTGTCTTGATCTTTGATTTGGCTTCCAAATACTTGCCCAACACCACAAATCCAATCACCACAATCACCACATCAAAATATTTGCCCTCAGGAAAATTAAAATAATCCATTACTTGCGGAAATAAGACGGCAACGGTGCTGTAAACATAGGCAACGGATGTGCCAATGCCGACAAGGGTATCCATATTTGCCACCCTATATTTTATAAATCTCAAGACTCCCTGTAAAAACGGCTTTCCTATCCAAAAAATGACAATCGTTGAAATGATTAAAAATATTGGGTCAAAAATTTGCGTGGGAAAGTCTATTCCAAGAATGTCCAATATCATTATCAAAAAAACAACCAAAGCAATGGGAAAAACAAATAAAACCTTGTTTTTCATTTGCTTTAATTCCTGCAGCTTTTCTTCTTTGGTCTGGTTTAATCCAAGATGCACTGCGTGCTCTGATTCTGACATGCCCATTTGGGCGGCTGTCACATTATCCCTTAAAGCCAAAGCGTACCCCAACTTTCCAATCTGATTATTCATATCCTGCAAAGAAACCTTTTGTGAGTCGTATTCTATTTTAGCTTTTTCGGTTGCAAAATTTACATCGGCCTCTTTTATGCCCGTCATTTTTTTAAGAGTGCCAGAGATTATGGCTGAGCACGAGGCACAGTGCATTCCCTTTATTGAGAAGGTTTCTTTTTTCATATATTTGTTGATTAGGTGAGCATTATTTTACTCTACTACCTTTATTGTGCCTCTTGGCACGCCCATAGCACAAGTGATTTGATACACTCCTGTTTTTGAGGGAGTAAATTCCATCACCAAGGTCTGGCCTTTTCTTAAAGTCAAAGCTTTTTGCCAAAGCCCTGGCACCATTATCGTACTCATGCAGCCATATCCGTTTTCTTGAACCTCAACCTCAAACCTCACGGGCTGGCCCACTTTTACTTCAAAAGTTGACGGCTGAATGTCGTTTGCCACGGTGAACACCGATTTTATAACCTGCGCATTTTGGGCTGGAGCGGACGTCGTGGCCGTTGTCGGGGCTTCAAGGCCAAACCTTTCTTCAACAAATCTCAAGACTCCAAACTGAAAATTAATATTATAAAGCACAAAGAAAATTATCAAAAGCCCGGCCGCTTTCTGAAATTTTTCCGAGACATTGTGGTTGCTCAACAACTTTGTTGAAAACAGTCCGATTGCCAGTAAAGGAGCAGCTGTGCCCAATGCAAAGAAAAGCATTATTAAGCCCCCCTTTACGGGATCCGCCGATAGAATGGCAAATCCTTCTGTTACGATGGTAAACCCGCAGGGCAGTAAAAATGTTAAGAACCCAATGACAAATGGGCCAGCTGCTTTTTGCGACTTTTCTTTTAATAGCTTGCCCGAAACGCTTTTTGGTAAAGAAATTCTGAATTTGTTGAAATATTTTACCCCTATCATCTGCAAGGCCAGCACCAGCATCACCGCTGAAACCAACAAAATCATTATAGATGTGATTGTAGCTGAAATTTGAAACCTTTTTCCCAGCATTCCAAGCAAAAATCCAAGCAAAGCAAAAGAAATCAACCTGCCCAGGTTAAATAAAATATGCGGAGTGGCCTTATCGGCTCTTTGATAATCTTGCATCCATTGCTTTGACAAAGAAAGCACCAGACCCCCCACCATGGCCGCGCAGCTGGAAACGCCAGCCACCAATCCAAACACCAAAAACGCCAGCAAAGAGCTGTCGGAGGTTATATTTATAATAGAAGTAAACCCGGAATTTGTGATAAACAAAAACACCACGATGGCAATGCAGGCAGCGGCCAATGTTTTAAAAATTGCGCCGTTCTTATGAGATTCAAATGGAGTTTCGGAAAACGAATAGCCCGATTCCCTGAATTTTTCGTTTAATTCTTTTATTTTTGGCTTTTCTTTGCCTGGCTCAACCTCAATGTTAAGCTCCCCTTTTGACAAAGAAGCATCTGCATATGTTACGCCTTTTGTATTAATCAGGCCTTCTTCAATCATCAATTCGCACGAAGCGCAGTGCATGCCTTTGATATAATAAGTATGTTTTGCCATAAAATAATTGTAGCGAGGCAATAGGTTTGAAAGTGGCTGCCGCAGCCCTGGCGGCTGGTCGCCGCCTTGCGGCGCGCCAGGTGCGAGGACCTGAGTGAGCCCTTCGCTGGAAGGGCGAACGTACACTTTCAAAGCTGTTGCCGAGCGAAAATAATTATTTGTTAAATAATTTAG
>Ga0265297_10007025_pt1 | contig 15864 bp, 36 predicted proteins | sample Munlanlwell13791_FD_192502 | JGI IMG/M metagenome (GOLD analysis project Ga0265297, IMG submission 192502) | Leachate microbial communities from a municipal landfill in Southern Ontario, Canada - Leachate well 137-91 | ecosystem: Engineered > Solid waste > Landfill > Unclassified | place... | reverse complement strand
TTACAAGGCCAACGCCGAGTTGGACAAGGCCAACGCCGAGTTGGACAAGGCCCGCGCTGCCAACCTGCCCGCCATCCTAGCTCTCCACTCCATCGAGTGTCCGGGCTGTCCGTGGGATGGGGAGACGATATTCCCGAGGAGCACGCCATGAAGCTGCGCGAGAAGGTGGCGAGGCTGATATATCGCGCCGAGAGTGATAAGCGCGACGGAAGCCGTGTAACCGACGACGAAGCCGATGACGATTGGCGCACGCTCGACGAAGGGACTCGCGAGTTGTACTTCCGCACCGCCGACGCTATCCGCGCCCTATACGCCGAGGACCGGCGGGAGCTGGTGGAGGCGCTGAGGACGACACGCGGTGCTGTTGCCGAGGTGCTCTGTTACCCCGCACTGAAGCAATACGTCGGCAGTATCGTCAAAGATCATCTCGATGGGGCGCTTTTCGTAGCCGACGCCGCTCTTGCTGCGGCAGAGAGGAGCACGCCATGAACACTACACGTCCACCCGAGTGGCCCAAGTCGGGCATGTACTGGCACCTGCACCACGATGTGCTGATGGAGTACACGCACGACATCGACGAGCGGTGGGACTACGTGGTTAAGAACAAGCCGGCCGACGAAGTGCCAACCCGGCTGCGGCTGATGCGGCCGGTGGTTGGCGAGTTGCCGGCTGATGTTGACAAGGCCTACGCCGAGTGGGACAAGGCCAACGCCGAGTGGTGCAAGGCCAACGCCGAGTTGGACAAGGCCTACGCCGAGTGTTACAAGGCCAACGCCGAGTTGGACAAGGCCAACGCCGAGTGGTGCAAGGCCTACGCCGAGTGTTACAAGGCCAACGCCGAGTTGGACAAGGCCAACGCCGAGTTGGACAAGGCCCGCGCTGCCAACCTGCCCGCCATCCTAGCTCTCCACTCCATCGAGTGTCCGGGCTGTCCGTGGGATGGGGAGACGATATTCCCGAGGAGCACGCCATGAAGCTGCGCGAAGGTATCGCTGATGTTTTCGAGGATATTCACAACGCATATCAGGTAGCCACTCGCGCCGACTGTCTGCGATACGCCGATAAGGTACTCTCCCTCCTCTCCACGGCCGACAGCGAGCAGCGGGAGGCGATGGACGACAACGAATCCTTCAAGGCGGCGCTGACAGCGTACAACGGCGGCCATCCCGTCACACACGACACCTACACTCTCCACGCCTTCTCCTCCGGCTGGATAGCACATCGCGCCCTCACCCGCCCCTCCGAGCAGCGCGACGACCTTAAGCGCGAGGTACGAGAGGAAAGTGCGGCCCTCACGCTCGCCGAGAACGAGGTGGCCCTGCTGCGCGACACCGTGTCATCTCTCAACCGCCGGTGCCAAGCTGCTGAGTCAGCGGCTACGGAGAACGTCGAGGCTTGCCGACGCGAAGGCTTGAGTCTCGGTCGGTCACTGGCGAACTGGGCGGCGACGAAGGCCGGTGACGAGGTGGCCGACCTTCGGCGCAAGCTGGAGAGGGTGGAGATGCGAGCCGGCACACAACAGAAGGTGCTTGAATATGTGCATTACGTCCTCAAGGGCACTAACGAGGTAGACGGCGACTTGTGCAATTCGGTGCAGCTCGCGGCCGACCGGATCGCCGGCAAGCTGGAGCAAACCGCCAAGGGGTCTCACGCATACGCTGACGATTGCGAGATACTGCGCGATGAGGTAGAGGACCTTCGGCGCAAGCTGGAAAGAGCCGAGCAGGACAAGCGTGATCTGGAAACGATACAGCAAGACATCATCGACGGTGCGCTGAAGGACACGGGCCAGCAGGTGGTGGAACTGCGGCGCAAGCTGGAGGAAACGGATAGCACGCTGGGAAATTGCCGAGAGGGGTACGAAGCGGCAACCGAGGCAATCGCAGAGTTGAACGAAGAACTTAACGAGGCAAACGCCAAGCTCGCCGCCTCCTCCCTCGCCAACGCGGCGCTGAGGTCGGCGCTGGTGTACAAGCCGCACGGGTCGTACAACTCCTGCCGTCTGTGCGGGCAGACGTGGTGGGACGACAAGCCGCCGAATCACTCGCCCGGGTGCGTCGCCGCCCTCGCCCTTCCCGCCGACTCTCTCGCGCAGGAAGTGGTGAAGTACACGAGGCACGATCCGGGATGCAACCTGTTGTGCGCCACGAGCGAATACGATAACGGCACATGCACCTGCGGTCTCGACGCCCTGCTGGCCAGGATCGGAGGTCAATCCGTATGAGTGACCCTCGGCCGTCCTCCGCGCTTGCCGTTCTGGCGGCTCGATGCGGCCTTCGCGGCGCTCTTCGCCGATCCAGCTTTGCGCAGATGGGCGCGCAGCGCATTCCCGTCGACGACTTCCACGGTCGCGCTCGCCATGCTGGCGATGGTCTTGTCCGCCGCCCACTTCCACCCGTGCGCGGTCTTGTAGATGTACGCAGGCATGTCCACGCGCGTGCTCCACGCGAGGGCGGCCGAAGCCGCCCGGTCCCTGCTCGTCTGCTTGGCCATCTACTTGACCTCCACGATCTCGTATCCGCCGAGGCCCTTGCGGTACGCCATGCCGTACGCGGGGCGGGTGATGTGCTGCCAGCGAGCATAGGCGGCCTCGTCGCCGGTCCACTCCTGATTTTCCCTGCTCCAGACAAACCCGGCGGCCTTGAGGGCGTCGCGGGCGGGGAAGGTGTTGCCAGTAGCCTTGTACATCATCTCTCTATCCTCCATGCCTATAATATATCCCAACACGTTAGGTTTGTCAAGAATAATCGCAAAATAGTTATCCACAGGATGTGCACAAAGCATGCACAAGGAGCCACCCCATGAAGCGCACCCTCGTAGAGCGCGTGGCGGTAAGGATGTTTGTAAACTCAGTAGGCGCACAGGGGAAGGCGTGCATCACCTATCTACGTCCTCCATGGGAGCGCGAAGCCCGCCGCATCATCGCCATGGTGCGCCGGCACGACCGGAAGGCAGGTAAGAAGTGAGCACGTGCCAAGCTACAATCGACGACGACATAGCCGACTGCGAGCGACGGCTGGACCGTCTCCACAAGCGATACATCGACGAAATGGAGCGCGCCGGCTGGGGTCTTTCGCGGGCACGGACCACGACCTACAACGCTCGCGTGGGACAACTGGCCGAACGTATCGCGGAGTTGAGAAGGATGAGGAAGGAGAAGGGGAAGTGAAGAAGCGACCTCTAACCGTAAGGTTGGAAAGGGATGAACTGGTAATCCGAATCGGCATTGATACTCTGGCCTTCACTACGGACGAATGCCCGATATTCTACAACGGGGATAGAGACGCAAGCGACGTGAAGGTCGTCAATCAGAAAGAATGGGCAAGGGATGTCATCGACTCCCTCATGCATGAGGAGGAGGACGGTTCAACCCCCGTGACAGAGCTACTCGATAAGGTGATGAGCGACGCGGTTGATGCGGGCTCTATAGCCGTTGAGCTTGCAGGAGACGATTCATGACCACCGCCATCGAGGAGCTTGAGAAGCTGGCGAGCGACGTAGAGGATCGTGTCGTCGTTGGTTTGGACAAGATAGCCTACGACCTTCGTTCCCTCCTCCCCCGCCTCCGCACCGAGGAGAGAGACGGGAAGCGGGAGGCTTTCGTGGATGGTGTTGAGTGGTGGGGTACGGCCTATAAGGAACTGAAGGCGAAACAAGCCAAGGCCGAAGCTCTTCGCCGCTACCCCGACAAGGAGGCATGACGTGGAAGCGAAGGCGTATTACGTTGAACAGCCAGAGGACGGCGGCTATAGTTTCCTGAAAGGCCCTGATGGCTTCGAGTGTTTCCTCGGAGAACCGGAGGATTGCACTTGGCACCGTGATGGAAGTGCTGCCGTCGTACGTCTGAACCAACAGCATGAGGCGCTTGCTGCCCTTCTCGCCCGCCACGCCCGGGCCATCGAGGCGCTGAGGGGACTGGGAGCGAACTACGATAGCCTACCATGCTTCTGCGAAATGCGTATCGATAACCCAATGTGCAAGAACCACTCGGCAGCGTGCGTCAACGCCCGTGCCGTCATCGCGGAGGAGGAGGAGAAGAAGACATGAGTGACTGCGAGAAGCATTTCTCTCGCAACGGATTCGCGTGGTATCGCGCAAGGCACCCGGACGACTTGGGATGTCTGCAACCGGAGTGTACGTCGCATGCGTGCGAATGGGCAGCGGCTTTGGCCGAGTGGGATGAGGACCGGTCCGCGCTCGCCTCCCTTCGTGCCGACGAACGCAAGCGCCGGGAGCCGGTGGCGGAGCGCAAGCAACGAGATGGGGTCTCCGATGGCCTATCGCTCCCCTGCTCGGTCTGCCACCAGCAGACGCAGATAGACTACCACGCCACAGACGAATCATGGGAGAACATCACGCAGGTCCACGAGCACGGAGACAAGTTGGGTGTCATATGTCTTGAATGCTTCATCGATCTGTTGCTTCAGTACGGTCTGGAGCCATCCGCGTGCATCGAGCGAGTTGACATTATCGGCAAGACCGACACGCGCGTGTTCCTGCCCGAAGCCACCCCCGACCCCCGCATCGTACACGGGGAGGACACGAGTGATTGGCGCGGACCGATGGTGTGCATCACGTGCGGCTACATATATACCTACGCCGACGCGAGAGATCGGTCATTCGTGTGCACGCTTAAGCATAAGGCCGGTGACCTGTGTGCGCTCAGACCGTATGAGCGCCGCAAGCCAACCCCCGACCCCCGCGACGCGCTGCTCTCGCAGGCACGGGAGGCGATGAGAGACGCGCGGGACTACTTGCTGCCCGGCAGTCTCCCGAGCGTTGACTCGGCCATCGCCTCAATCGACAAGTTCAAGGAGGCTACCCATGGAAAGGCAGAGATATGAATGTGATGAGTGCGGGAGCCGCTTTCTCTACGAAGAAAGTGACGGCGTAATGGAAAACTGGGGTATCAGGATATGCCCGGATTGTGGTGGCAATGCATATCTTGAACCATGGTATGACGAACTTGGCGGATGAGGAGGCTACCCATGGGAAAGCGTGACGACGGAGGGCCGGCGTTCCCGCTGAGGACATACCAGAACCAGAACAACGGACAGATGGAGTGGGGGCAGACCGGCATGACCCTGCGCCAGTGGTACAAGGGGATGGCGCTGATAGGATGGATGTCTGCGAACGCCGGAAGAGGCTTGGTTAAGGCTGACCAAGTAATCTCTCGGATATCTGAGTTGGCCGACGCCCTCATAGCCGAGGACAAGGAGGCTACCAATGAGCAAGCGTAAGCCCATGAAGCCCATGTACCGGACGGCCGCAGAGGAGCGGCTAATCAAGGCGGCGATAGCAGAGTGCAGGTTTGAGGAGGTACCTATCGACTACGAGGGCGAAGTACGCTTGAAGCGTCTCAGAAACGCAACGTGGGAAGCCGTTGTTGCCGTGGTCCGTGAACGCAAGGAGGCTACCAAGTGAGCGGTAACGTATTCTGTATCGACTGCAAGTGGTATCGTCCAGCCGTTATGACCATCGAGCATTACGGTGATGAGCCAGCGTTGTGCAATAGTCCCCAGCGGCCTATAAAGAAAAAGTCCAGCCACCACGTTTACCCCGATCCCGTTTACGGCCTTTTGGTGGGTGGCAACGCAACAGAATACGCATATGTCAAGTGCTATGAGCGGAATGCCGATTGCCATTGCAACTGGTTCACTTACCGATCAATAGTACGACGGTTGGCGGCGAGGATTTTCAATGCGCCTTCTCGCTGACGGCCTCCTGGTCCCGTACACCACGCTTCTCCTCTGGCTTCTCCTCCCGGTCCCCGGCACCGTCCTCGGCATGTTCCTCTGGTATCTTTGTCGCTACTGGTTCGACCTGCGCCACCCGGTACAGCGTAGGCTCAAGGCTGCGCTGGCAGAGCAACTGGCAGCCGTGGACCACTGGAAAGCCGCATGGGCAGACGAGCACCGAGCGAGGGAAGAAGCCGAACGCAAGCGCAACGAGTTGCATATCAGGAGGGTGGTATGAGTGAAGCCGCGATTGAGAACGACATCCTCCAGTATCTCAACTACATGGGTGGATACTTCTGGCGCACTCACACCGGGAAGTTCCCACCGGCCGAGAAGGGGATCACCGACATCAACGGGTTGCGCGGTGGTATATTCTACGCTGTAGAGGTGAAGCGACCGGGGCAGACTCCATCGGACGAACAGAACGCATACATGGTACGGGTTCGCGGGAACGGTGGGAAGGCGTTCGTGGCTACAAGCGTGGAAGATGTACAAAGGGAGATGCGGTGACGATAACTGAGTTTGTCTACAGCGCCGGCGACCCGGCGTTCCGTCGATACGTAAGCGAGATGGCTGATGCTCTTGGCGACGAGCATATGGAAGCGGAAGTGTGGACGAAGCTGTCCATGCTGCCGGGGGATGCTGACAAGGGGTATCTTGCGCGGTCGGCGGCCGAGTTGGTGCTACAGCGGGCAAGCCGGGGAGAGCGTAGGAAAGTGAAGCGGGTAGTCGAAAAATATATTTCCGAAGTGTGGTAAAATAACCGCTGAAATGTGTTAAAATAGATGTAGCGATAAAAGAGCGGCCATGGGGCCGCTTTTTGCGTTGGGGAGGGTATGCAGTTCGACACCTTGGATGCACCGGGAGCCTACGACTGCGCGAAATGTGGCGACACGCCTATCTGCATGGGAAGCGTATCGGCTGGGAAGCCGTACTACTTCCTTCGCTGCGAATCATGCGGGATGGTAGGGCCTACGGGGCCAGAGGTAGCGTGGGCAATATCGCTGTGGAACGGCATGGGGGTATACGACGGTGAAAAAGCAGAGTTCAACAAGCACACACAGGCGTACAGGAAAGACAAGCCACCGGTGAACGTGAAGCTGGCGGCGTTGGAAGAGAAGATAAAGGCGTGGAAAGAAAGGCAGGCGAAACGTGAAGCTAAAGAGGATTGAGTTGCCTACGGGACAGCGTGCGTTCATACCGAAGCGCGGGTACGGGATGATTTACTACCCGTCGCTGCCGAAGCCGCTACAGGGGACGGCGCAGGCGAACAGGCCCGACTTCGACATCACCCATCCCGACGACTGGCCGGAGTGGGTGCAGAACCTTCACACCGAACACGCCACGGTTGAGGTACGGGGCAAGTACGTCATCTGGTGGGGCGGTACGGTGCATGACGGCATTTGGTGCGGAGACGAAAATACGCTGTGGATGGGAGGTTGCTTCCGCGATGGCATCGTATTGGGAGGCCAGTTCTACAACTGCAACTGGATAAATGGCGAGAAGCGCGGAGGCAACTTCCATAGCGGATGGTGGCACTACGGACTTCACCGTGACGGTTACTTCGGTGGGTTGTGGCTTGGAGGTTCGTGGATCGGCGGGACGTTCAACGGGTTCAAGGATAGGACGAGTATCCCGCCGGGTATTGCGGAGATAACCGGTCGTTGACCGGCGCAAATAGATTCGGGAGGTAAAAGATGAAGCGCATTCTGGTTCTGCTGTTCGCCGTGATGGCGGCCGTATCGTGGGCGGCACCCATGAAACTGATTTGGATGGCCACTGGCCCCGTGAAGTTCGCACCCGGTCAGGACACCGGTGGGTTTGAGAATCTTGATTCCAAGCTCGCCGCCGAGTTCGAGAAGGCTAACCCCGGCGTCAAGGTGCAGGTGATGTTCCGTGACGTGACTCAGGGGATGCTCTCGTTCCAGACTCTCCTCGCGGCAGGCACGCCGCCGGACGTGTGGATTGAAGCGGCTGGGAATGCGAACCAGTATCTGCACGACGCCTACGCCATCGACTACAAGCAGTACATGAGCAAGGCCGAGCTTGCGGTGTACCGGCCCGAGTCCATCAGCCCGTACATCCGCAACGGCAACTACTACGCGCTGCCGCAGGCGCAGGTGGCTGGCGGGTTCGCGGTGAATCTGGACATGCTCGCGGCCATCGGGGAGAAGCTTCCCAAGCAGGAGAAGTGGACGACTGACGAGTTCTACCGTATCGCCAAGAAGCTCAAGGCGAATGGTATCCCGGCTCTGGTGTTCTTCACGAAAAATGGTTTCAGCGGGTGGGACCAGCTTTGGCTTTCGGCGTTTGGCGCTTCGATGTACAAGGGCAAGGACTACTCGAAGACGACCATCAACTCGCCGCAGGCTGTCGCCGCGTTGAAGTGGATGAAGAAGCTCGTGGATGAAGGGCTTGTCGCCGCGCCGCCGAACGAGATGACCGACGATGACAGCATCGAGCTTTACACCACTGGCAAGCTGTTCTCGGGCATCATGCAGAACGGACATAGCGACTACTGGATTCCCGAGCAGGTGAAGGCTGGCAAGCTGGCAAAAGAGTTCGCCATGACGTTCGTGGAGCTTCCGCACGCGCCCGGGCTCAAGCACGCTATCACATTCGGCTATCAGGCTATCGTGGTGGCGCACCGGTCGGGAAACGAAGCGCGTAACAAGATGGTGGTGAAGCTCGCGAAGGTTGCGGCGGGGAAAGAGTACATCTACAACGCCATCATTCTTGGTGGGGCCTTTTCTCCTCGCGTCGATCTGGACCCGAAGGAAGGTGTCGCCGCGAAGCCGAGCTACGCTGCTATCGCCGCGCTGGCGAAGGTTGCGGGGTTGCAGGACTTGAACCCGTTCGGGCCACGGTCGAAGGAAGTGTCGGCTCTTTGGAAGGAACCGATTCAGGCCTTTTTCAGGGGAGAGGTAACTGCCGAGGAAGTTCTTGAAACTTTTGAGGCGGCGGCCAACGAAGTGCTCGCAAGGTAAAAGATGAAAGCCAGGTACCGCGAGAAAACCATTACATTCGAGCGAGCCAATCCCCCAAAGAAAACCAGGGGCTCGAAGCGATGAAGACATGGGCCGCATTACTGATGCTGTTACCGGCGATTGCCATATTCACTTTGACTTTCGCCGTACCAATGGCAATGGTTTTGCGGCTCGCTTTTCTTGACTCTGACTACTTACTAACCAAGTGGGTAGGGTTGGGTAACTTCCGCGAGTTGCTACGGGACACGAAGTTCTTGAAGTCGTTTCTCAACGTGTTCATCTACTTGGTACCGCTGATACCGTACTCGGTGCTATCGTGCTATGGAACGGCATCCATGCTATCGAGGTTCAGCCCGAGGGCGCAGGCGGTTGGCCGGTTCGTATCATACCTGCCAAGTCTAACCTCCGGGCTCATCATCGCGCTACTGTGGCGGTGGCTGCTGGCACGGGACGGGTTGGTGAACCAGTTCCTTGTGGCATCGGGTATGAAGGCTGTAGGCTGGCTGATAGAACCGTGGACGGCGAGGATGTCGATGCTTTTGGTATCCATCTCCACCGGCCCGGGTGCGTTGGTGATACTGAGTTCAGCGTCGATAGCATCGGTACCTACCGAGTTGCACGACGCGGCTATCATCGACGGGGCGAGTGAATCGCAGTACCGGAGGCATATCATACGGCCGCTGATGACGCCGATGATTATGCTCATCATCCTGTTGTGCCTTGTGGGTACGATACAGGTATGGGAGACGGTATACGTTCTCACGGGCGACGGTGGGCCGAAGGGTTCCACGGCGACACCGGTGTACAACCTGTTTCAAGCGGCGTTCTTTTTCAACCGGCCCGGGTACGCGGCGGCTAAGGGTATCGTCCTGCTTGTAGTTGTTGCTGCGTTGGTATGGGTGAAGCAGAGAGTGGAACGATGGGCCACCGCAGAAGTGTAGGCGACTACTTCCGTGCTGGATTCCTGATAGTCATGATGGCAACGTGGCTTGTGCCGGTGAGCATGATGATTGGCAACAGTCTGAGTGCTGACAAGTCGTTCTCACGGGTACCGCCGACGTTTCTTCCTAAAAGGTTCTCCACGGAGAACTACCGTGAGTTGCTGTCTCTGAAACTACTGCCGCGATGGATAGCGAACACGGCGCTGATAGCCAGTGTGCATGTCGTGGGGCAGATACTCATAAACGGTGCGGCGGGGTACGTGTTCGCGTTCCACCGTGGGTTGAAGTGGCTATTCTGGATATTCATGACGCCGATATTCGTAAGCCAGTACGTGCTACTTGTTCCGCAGTTCGTGGTATTCGGGAAGTTGGGGATGATAGGGTTGCCCGCTGTCATTCTTCCCGGGGTATGGGCGACGGGGATATTCCTGTTTCGCAATTACTTCAAGACGATACCCAAGAGTTTCACCGAAGCGGCTAGGATGGACGGCGCTGGAGAGTTCCTGATATTCCGTCGCGTCATTCTGCCTCTCAGCGCTCCCATAGTAGGTAGCGCGGTAGTACTCATATCCATGGGTATCGTCGGTTCATACGTGTGGCCTATGCTCAACCTGAGAGCAGAAGAGCAGCAGACGTATCTTGTGGGATTGATGAACAGCGCGATAAACGTGTACGCTGTGAAGAATGTCGGGAAGGATATGGCGATAGGTGTCATGGCGATGCTGCCATACTTCCTGATATTCTCACTGACAAGCAAGCATTTCATAGGCGGGCTTACGGGCGGCGCCACGAAGGAATAGGTATGGCTCACGACTATGGTATTGCACCGAGATTCCTCGCTATCACACCAACGCGGGATAACGACGCGGCCCCGGGCAACCGTCTTCCCGACAAGCACTCTCGGCTGTTCTGCGGGAAGACACTGGACGAGTGGTGCGCGATTCAGGTGTGGTCGAGCTTGTACGCTGGACGGCATATCTTCGTAGCCGAGACGGAAGAGCACGCTGAGAAGCTGATGTATCTTACCAAGTACGGTGCCGAGATATGGGTACGGCCCCGCGATATGCTGTCTCCGCTGAATGATTCGGGTGGAATCATACTCCATTGGGCTACCAAGAAAGCACTCGCCGAGAACTGGCACACGCTCATAACGCATCCGTTCGTGGTGTCTCCGTGCAGGTCGCCGGGGTTCTTCGACCGCATGGTAGGCGGGTACGTGAATACTTTCGGCAACCCCGATCAGAACCGTGGGCAGATGCTACTCATGGGTGGGTGCCGCACAGATCAAGCGATGTTCGCCAAGGGTAAAGACGGCTACGGAACACAGTTGGGGGAAGCCTATATAAACGCTGATACCAGTTGGAGAATATCCTACGAGACTCACTACATGGCGCTATCGGCGTGGTGGGTATCGTACTACGAGGTATTCAACAGCCGCATATCTACAACGTTTTCCCCGGTGATACATGACATCGAACCGTGGGAGGACTTGCACATAGATACGCAGGACCAGTGGGATGAGGCAGAGTTCTGGTTCGGGAAAAAGATTCTATCGCAAGGGGAGGACTGCTATGAGAAGTACCGGGCGTCGTGGGAGGACGGTGCTACAGGAGGCGCAGGATCTAGTCTACGGGGATAGACAACGGTCCTACAGTCCACCGCAAAGGGACTATGCGAAGACGGCGAAGATATGGTCTGGCATTCTCTACGAGAAACTTAAACCCGGTGTGGAGATATCTCCAACCGAAGCTGTGCTGATGATGGTTGGCATGAAGATATCGCGTGAGGTATTCCGTCACGGCAGGGATAACTTAATAGATGCCGCTGGCTATATAGCTTGTGCGGAAAGGATTGAAGAAAACAAATAAACAATGACTAAAGCAATAGAGTACGCCAAAACCTTTGATGTGATAGCTGTTCCCGGCCAAACGCTCGTGAGCCATACCGTTGTTGTTTATGAAGTAGGAGGAGGTAGAACGCCATGGGTAAAAACGAATCTAAGCAAGGAGGACATGTTAAGTTGGAATCTCGCAAAGGGCATTCAACCAAGAAAGGGGAAAGATCATGAGTGATCATCAAGAAGCTGGCCACAAGTTCCACCAAGAGGCGCGTATCGCATGGACGCAGCAGAATCTCAGGTGGGAGACGGAACAAGCGTTTCTCAATCACAACCTGCTGTACATGGCTCGCGCTTTGGGACAGGTGAAGTGCATGTCGGAGGCTCCTACACCGGGGGGCCCGGCGATTATCTGCGGTTCTGGCAGCACGCTGGACAAGGCGATGCCGCTGTTGAAGAAGTGGAAGGGTGCCATCTTCTGTTCCACGACTCACGGTACTACGCTGGTATACCATGGAGCACCACCTACCTACATGGCGGCGCTGGACCCGCGAATGGCACCGGACCCTGAGTTGAGCGTACCAAAAGGTGGATGGGATAGGTCGGCTTATCTCGCTCACGTTTCAACCCCGCGTGGATACTTTGAGCAGTGGTTAGGGTCTACCAAGGCACCGGCTTATGTATTCAGGGTTCTGGAACCAACAGTGCCATGGTACACTCGGCATCTCGCATGGGCATATCCGTGGGTGAAGGTGCAGATGCTCCCCTTCATCGACTCCATAGCCAGTCAGGTTACGCTCGCGGCCCGACTCGGATACGACCCCCTGTACATGATCGGGGTTGACTACGGTGGCCCGCGAATGACACAGATGATTTGGGTGAAGGGCCAATGGGAAAAGGCCGGTCCATCAGGCGTTGTCGATTCCACCAACATCTCCCCCCCCACCGAGAAGCCGGAGGATTTGCGCGGTCCGGGTGGACTAGTAACGAGCGATGGGATGCTTTACTCGAAGCGTGGTATGCTGATGTCGTCATTCATGCGGATAAACGATGCCCGGCGCCCCGTGAGAGTATACCAGATGTCGCACCCGTCAAACGTGGTGGAGTTCCCCCCCGCCGACTTGGAGCAAGTGCTTGAGACGCAAGGCGCGAGTCCCCCCCCCTTCGACCGGGAAGCCGTGTCGGAGCGTATCGAAACTGTACTGGCGAGGAGCGATACGTTCTTGGTACCGGTCAACGGTGGTTTCGGAGTGGACTACCGGGTGTACATACTGCGCCCTGATGTATCGCTTCAAGCGTTGTCCGAGTTGAACATGGAGATGCTGGTGAACAAAGCCGATCTCATGGCGAAAGAGAAAGAGACCGGGCTGTCCGTGCAGAAGCTAATCGAGGGCGGTGGCCTGCACGTTGAAGCCGGCGAGCTTGCCATACATGAGCGCGATGACTTGAAGTATTTCAGTGCCGCGAGCATGGGAGGCATAGAGATCGAGAAGGTAGCGGCCCGCATCAAGAGACTGTGGGATGCAAGCCGCGCTTCCCCCCCCTCTACTCAGCAGCCGGTGACGATGCAGAACGTACCCGGCGGCACCCCTTACCAACTGGAGGGAGCCCCCTGATTGCTTCGGTAGCCTTCCGGGCGTTCTCCCGGGAGGCTGCCGACTTTCTCCCCCCCTTGACTGCCCCCCCCTTACGGCCCATAGCAGCGGCGGCGGCGCGAAGATCATCACTCATGTATCCCCCTTCATTATGTACGCATGGTTGAATAGATTGTCCATTTTACCAGAAAGCATATCTCGCTGCGCATCCTTCAATAGTCTGCCAGTCCCCCCTACTGTCTGCACTCCATCATGCCATATGGCGAAAATCCAGAAAGCCTTGGCGGCTATTTCCCTTTCCTCTTGTGTCATTACTTCCCCCCCTTCTTTATCTTTTCGTCCAGCTTCGCGTGACACTCTGGACAGATTCCATGGGAAACCGGTGCGCCCGGCGTCCCCTCGCGCATTATCTTGGAGCACCAAGCGCACCGGATCTCAAGGTTCATCGTCCCCCCCCCTTTGGGAATGAGAAGGCCCGGACACTAGGCCCGGGCCGGTATGGCGTTACTCGTTGTAGCCTTCTATTGCCTCGTAGATACAGGTACGATTGAAACGTGCTCCGTCTGGCGTCTTCATTCCCCCCCATTCCGTGGAAAGGCGATACGATGCGCCACGGCGGCCGTATTTCTTTACCATCTCCACGGCGCGTAGATACATGGGCTCATCGTTATTGATCCAAAGTGAAACGTTCCATGCGTTCCACGACCGGTGCCCGTTGTAGGTTTTGCTGGCCATTTTAGTTCCTCCCCGCGTTCAAGTAGAAGGACCAACCGGTCCTTTTGATATAGCCATAGTCCAGCACGGTGCGCGTGGCACGATCCACAAGACGCCAGATACCCCGGCGCTTGTCTATGTAGGTAACGGTACCCCGGGAAAGCGCGATATGCTCGGGATGGTAGTGGCTCATGCCACGCCACCCTTCTTTACCTTGCCACGGTAGATGCATCCCTCTCCGAATCCGCGCCCGGTGTATACGATTCCATCCACCGTTGCGCGAATCTGGTACATGGTAGTGCCCACCCATGAGCGCACCGGCCATGATGCCGTGGCGTGCCATGTGCCGATCTCCTTGCCGTGCCAATCCTGCAAGATGTTGCGCTTGCCGGGATAGGCTACGATGAAATCAGGGGTTACAATCGCCCCCCCTGATTCAAAGGATCGGCCCTCATGTTGGATCGTGCAATCCTTCTCGACATACTCCATACCATCCTCCCTACCCTTGAACTACCGGCAGCATACGCTACCGGGATACGGTCGCCCGGGGAAGCTTGAACCGGGCCGGCCGTGGCGTTCTACCGAAGCCCGGCGCACCGGTTTACAACGGTATACGTTTTGTCGCTATCGATAGGGGCGGAAAACTCTTCCACGCCGGTAAAGCACAGAACACCCCCGGTATAGGAAAAGTCTTCATGGTGAACGTACGGCCGGTAGAATGATACGGATGTTGCGCTAACGTCGCGCACCGTAGCATCCGGGAAAGCACCGTCAAACAATCGAACGGTGTCCCCTAGGTTCAAGTCTTTTGCTCTCACGGTTTCCATACTCTTCCTCCCCCGCGTAGATTTGCGAACTACGGCCGCCGGCTCCCGCTTGATTCCGGCCGGCCGTGGCGTGCTAGTCTCCGTATCCCGGGGAGTAGCCGTCTAATTCGTTCTGCCGGATGGTACCGAAATCATACATTCCATGCTTATAGTGAATTTCAATTTCGTTCGGCCGAGTCTTCCATGTTTTTATGCTTGTGATACGTGCCCTCATTGGAGTACCGTCGGCATTCTTTTTTGTGGTGGAATGGATATATCCACCGTTAGCCAGATTCTTTGCCTCTTGTAGATTCATACTCTTCCCCCTTCACTGTAGATTGCGAACTACGCCCGGGGCCGAATTGAACGGCCCCGTGGTACCTACCGGGCGTTCGGTGTAACTGGCCGCGATAACCGTTCTACCTTCTCTCGGCACCGGTCGCATATCGGAACCGATCCAAGGATAGGATGCGCCATGGTACCGGTCGCCGGGTGATCGCACAGAAGGAACCACTGGCACGTACCGGCTTTCTTTGCTTTCATGTTCTCTCCTCCTCATGCTTTGCGGACAGCCGCGCGAAGGTCGGCGACTATCGCGTCCAGCTTCCACGCCGGCATCATCAAGGTGCCGACCCGAACCGCGTTGACCTTCGTACCCTTATCTATGCTCATACCTTGAGTGTATCATATTCGTTTTAGATGTCAACTAGGCCGTGAATGTATTTTCCCTATTCTTGACGATTTCTTAGGATAGTGCTACTTATCTGTGTAGTGTCTCACCTAAGGGTATCTACATGGCTATGACGTGCCGAGTTTGCGTCAACGAGCACCGTACCGACATAGAACGTCAGATAGTAGAAGGCGCAACGTTCCGAAGCATCGCTAGCGAATACCATATATCTCAAGCAAGCGTATCTCACCACAAGAATAAATGCCTTGCTCTTGCCTTGAATAATGCCGCTTTGCAGCGTAGGCAGATAGACGTGCAGTCCATACTTACTACGCTACTCAACACAAGTGATAAGGCCGTATCGCTAAGTAACGATGCACCAGTACAGTATGCGGCGCCTATCATGCGCGTGGTAGTAGCCGCGAATGACACGCTACTCAAGGCTGGCGTGGATATGAAGCGCCTTGATATAGAACAGCAGAAGCTTGACAACGCACGTTCTGGCCGTGGGGGGGACATGCGGGCGAAGCTGGCAGACTGGATACGGCGAGAGTGTCCAGAGCATATGGCCGCGTT
>Ga0265297_10007024_pt1 | contig 15867 bp, 17 predicted proteins | sample Munlanlwell13791_FD_192502 | JGI IMG/M metagenome (GOLD analysis project Ga0265297, IMG submission 192502) | Leachate microbial communities from a municipal landfill in Southern Ontario, Canada - Leachate well 137-91 | ecosystem: Engineered > Solid waste > Landfill > Unclassified | place... | reverse complement strand
TTCGTGTTTCATGCCGCGACCTTCTTTAGCGAACGCTCAAAGCCCGGAAAAGAGGTCTCGATGCAGTCGGTATTTTCAATCACCGTCTCCCCGTCCGCGATCAACCCGGCGACCGCCATCGACATCGCGATCCGGTGATCGCCAAAACTGATGATCTTCGCCCCTTTAAGCTTCGCCGGCCCTAAGATCCTCAACCCATCTTCCAGCTCTTCGACCGTAACGCCAAATTTTCTCAGCTCGGAACCGATCGTTTTGATCCTATCGCTCTCTTTGACCCGCAGTTCGCGAGCCCCGCGGATCTCGGTAAACCCTTCCGCTTGCGACGCCAGGACCGCGATAATCGGTATTTCATCGATTATCCGGGGAATGATCCCGCCGTCGATCAAAATTCCTTTCAGGCTGGCCGAACGGACCAGAATATCCGCTCTTGGCTCACCGGAGATCAATCTTTCGTTCAGGACTTCGATCTTTGCCCCCATCCGGTGCAGAACATCGAGAATTCCGGTACGGGTCGGATTAACGCCAACATTCTTAACGACTAATTCCGAGCCGGGAACAATTGTCGCCGCCGCCAGGAAAAAAGCGGCCGAGGAAATATCACCTGGAACGTCGACTTCGGCCCCGCTAAATTCAAGCCCCCCTTTAACGCGGGAGGTTCCGCCATTCACGATGATTTTAGCGTTAAAATGAGCGAGCATTCGTTCGGTATGGTCGCGGGAAATGTTTTTCTCGATCACGGCAGTCTCCCCAGAAGCAAAAAGCCCAGCCAACAAAACCGCCGACTTAACTTGGGCCGAAGCGACGGGGAGCTCGTAATCTATCCCATGTAAATCCCCGCCAATGATCTTTAACGGCGGAAATATCTCGCCATTCTCGCCGCGGCCTTCAAGGCTTGCCCCCATTAAACGTAATGGCTTAGCGATCCGGCCCATTGGCCTTCTCTGGATCGAATCGTCGCCATTGATCTTGGAAACAAAGGGTTGCCCTGACAGGATCCCGGAAATTAAGCGGACCGTGGTGCCGGAATTCCCGGCATATAGGGTCTCGTGAGTTTGGGTCAAACCGTTTAAGCCTTTTCCTTGAATAATCACCCGGCCTTTATCGGCGTGAATTTTCAGGCCCAGCTTCCGAAAGCAATCCATCGTCGCCAAGCAATCGGCGCTGCCTAGAAAACCGCTGATCACTGTCTCCCCTTTGGCAATTCCCCCAAGCATGATCGCCCGGTGAGAAATAGACTTATCTCCGGGGATTTCGAGCGCTCCTTTGAGGGAGACGGCTGGCTTGACGCGCATAAGACTCATGACGCTATAAGTATAGCAAACTATTGGCGAGTTTCACACAATGTGCTACGATAGCTTTATGGGCGATATTGGGCAAAGAATTGAGTTTCATTCCCACTCCATTTTCAGCGATGGAATGCTTCTGCCGGCCGCGCTGGTCAGGGAAGCCGAAGTTAAAGATCACCTTGCCCTGGCCATTACCGACCACGTTGACGAATCGAACCTGGAGGCGGTGATCAAAGCCTTGGTCTTATTTGAAAAGGAGACCAAGGGTAAACTGCCGATCAAGTTTTTCCCCGGCGTCGAATTAAGTTATGTTCAACCACGCGATATTCAACAATATTCAAATAAAGCGAGAAAATTAGGGGCGAAGATAATCATCGTCCATGGCGAATCGCCGGTGGAAATGGTCTATCCAGGCACCAATCACGCCGCCGTCCTAGCTTGTGGGATCGCCGACATTTTGGCCCATCCCGGGCACCTCACCGAAGAAGACGCCCTTCTAGCGGCTAAAAATGGGGTCTATCTTGAATTAACGGCCAAACACGGCCACAACTCGACTAACCGCCACGTGGCGGAACTTGCGAGGAAAGCCGGCGCGAAACTTATCGTCGACACCGATTGTCACACCGAAAAAGACTTGATCACCCAGGAACAAGCCTTGCAGATCTGCCTTGAAGCGGGATTAAACGAAGAAGAAGGCCTGAAGGTTGTCCGCGACAATGCCCTGGAACTGCTTAAGAGAATCGAACGTCCATAGACCGGCCGTGGGCGTCCAATCCTTCGATCTCGCTCAAGAACTTTACATCTTTCCAAACGCTCTTTAACGCCGGCTTGGTGTAACCAATGATGCTTTGATGCTTGATAAAATCGTAGACGCCAAGGGGAGAAGAAAACCTCGCCGTCCCGCCGGTCGGCAAGACATGGTTCGGCCCGGCGATGTAATCACCGACCGCGACCGGTGAATGCGGCCCCAGGAATACGGCTCCGGCATTTTTCACTTTTTCTAAAACTCTTTGGGGAGAGCCGATCTCCAGCCCCAAATGTTCCGGCGCTATCTTGTTTGATAACTCAATAGCCTTGCCTAAGCTTTCCACGTGGAACAAATAGATCTCCGCCTTCTCGATTATTTCCTGTCGCAAAAGTTTCGGTTTTTGCGCCGCGAGTTCTTTTTGAACGGCATCGATCATCGGTTTTGAAGTCGTCATCAGGATCGCGACCGAGCCCGGTCCATGTTCCGCTTGGGCCAGAAGGTCGGCGGCGATAAACTCCGGAAAGGCGTCGTCATCGGCCACGATCAAAACATCGGACGGACCGGCCAGGCTCTCAATCCCGACCACGCCAAAAACCTGTTTTTTGGCCAGCATCACGTAAACGTTCCCCGGCCCGACGATCTTGTCGACTTGAGGAATACTCTCGGTTCCGTAGGCTAAAGCGGCAATCGCTTGCGCGCCGCCGACCTGATAAACCGCGTTGACCCCAACTTCATGCGCCGCGACCAAAACATAGGGACTGATCGGCGGCGGCGAGACCAGGATAATCTCTTTAACCCCAGCAACCTTGGCCGGAACCACATTCATCACGACTGACGACGGGTAGACCGCCCGACCACCCGGGACGTAAACCCCGACCCGCTCCAGGGGAACTAACCGTTGGCCAAGGATCACGTCCTGGGGCAACGTTTCGAACCACTCATCATTCTGCTGTTTCTTGTGAAAGGCGGTGATATTTTGGATCGCCTTCGTTAGCGCGTCCAAAAACCCGATCTTAACCTTGTTGTAAGCCTCTTTGATCTCTTGCTCGCCAATCTTGATTTTGCCCGGCAGGATCTCCACGCCGTCAAATTTCCGGGAGTAATCGATCAACGCGGCGTCCCCTTCCTTGCGGACCCGGTCGATAATCTCCTTAACTATTTTTTCTTCCGGGAATGTTCCACTCAAGCTTTTCCTGGCGATCAGCTTTTTAACTTCTCCTTCGACATCCGCACCGGTAATAATATTAAGCATTAATTATTGATCCCCTCTCGATAACGGAGTTGTCCGCTAGGATAACGCCTTCACCGATCCTGACGTCATCTTTGATCGTGCAATTGAAGCCGACGATACAGCCGCTAAGATTAACATGATTGCCAATCTTACTCCCCTGCCAGACGATCGCTCTTTCTAAAAGCGATTCAGCGCCGATCGTCACGTCATGGCCAATGATCGAATATTCATTTATTTTTGTTTCCGGACCGACCACGACCTTGTCCCCGATCAAAGTCGGCCCGACCACTTTCGCGGTCTTGTCGATCTTGACCCCTTCGCCGAGCCAAACGCCATGCCCGTCTTTGGCGCCGCCAAGTTTAACCTCGACTTCCGAGCGCAAGATCGCTTCGTGAGCTTGGCGATATTGCGACGGCTTGCCAATATCGATCCAGTAGCGGTCGGAATAATAAGCATACATTGGCGCCCCGGCCTCAAGCAGCGAGGGGAAAAGCTGGCGCTCAAACGAATGTTCTTTCCCTTTCGGAACATCCTTAAAGACCGACGGGTCTATCACGTAAAAGCCGGCATTGATCCGGTCGGTCGCGCCGTAGCTCGCGTAAAGCGAAAGCTTTTCCCAGCTCGGTTTCTCGACAAAATGGGTGATCCGACCGTCATGGTCGGCAAGGACCAGCCCATAAGCGGTCGGGTCCTCAACCCTGGTCAGGGAGAGGGTAACCTTGGCTTTTTTCTTCTTGTGGAGGGCGATCATCGCGGTCAGGTCGATATCGGTTAAAATATCGCCGTTAATGACGATCAACGGCTCGTCATCGAAGAATTCTTCGGCGTTCTTGACCGCGCCGGCTGTTCCGAGCGGATATTTTTCAATCGAATAATGGATCTTCACTCCATGCTTTTTGCCGTCTTCAAGAATGTCCTGAATGTTTCCCATCAAGTAATGAAGGTTAAGAACAACTTCTTTGATGCCATGTCGTCTTAAGAGCTCTATTTGATGCAGAACGAACGGAAGGTTGGCAACCGGGACGATCGGCTTGGGGGTATTATAGGTCAGGGGGCGCAGTCTGGTGCCATAACCACCCGCGATGATCACCGCCTTCATCTCGACATCTCCTTTTTCAGGCGAACGATCGCTTCGATCGTGGTCGGGTCAACACCCTGGCCAATCGCCGCGTAAACGCTGGCAAAATCTCCCAGCATGATGAGCGACATCGCCCGGGCAAAGACGCTTTTCCCCTGGGCGACAAGTTCGATCGCGCCGCCGAATTGCGGACTGATCAGCGACTTGGTGATCTCGATCCGTTTTTTCACTCTTTCGTTGTCCGCTTCATCGCGCAGCACGATCAAAGCAAAATTATGCTTTTCCCTCTGCAAGACAAAGAAGCTGGCGGTTTCATTGTGGTTAACTTCCGGAAAAACGCTGGCAAAAGCCGGGCTCTTGGTATTTTCGTTGAACTGGTTTTTTATCCTGGTGGCGATCGCGCCGGTCGTCCCCGTCGCGCCAAAGATCACCGGGACCCGGCCAGCCACCTTCTTGGCCAACTGTTTAGCCGGATTGCTCCGGGCGGGGTTATTCTCTCCATATTCATCCCGCAATTTTTTGATCAAAGGCAAAGCCTTAACGATCTCCGCTTCAACCGGGGGAATAACCCCTAATTTGCCGAGTATTGAAAGAAGGGGGATAAGCAGATAAGGCAAAGCGGCTCGCGGCTGGAAGCCAGTCGGCACTAGGACCAGTGGCCAACCCTTTTGCGCGGCCAGTTCGTTCAATTTCCCGCCGCCGGTAACGCAAATTATCCGGGCGCCGCGGCTTTCGGCCTGGCGGACGACGGAGAGGGTTTCTTCCGTCTCGCCTGAATATGAGAGCGCGATCAGGACCGTTTCGCTCCCGACGTATTGGGGCAAATTATAATTTCGATTAACGACGATCGGACATTGCGCGGGGAATAAATCGGCGGCCAGCTCGCCAGAGATCGCCGAACCACCCATTCCGGCAACTATCACCTGTTTTATCTCCGCCCCAGGGGATAGCTCGCCGTGCAACGGCAATTTTAACGCCGCGTCGATCATCTCCGGGATCTGTTCAACAACGGACAGCATTTTGCCGCGATCGACTTCGGCAACCCGTTCTTTAGAATCTAATATTTCGATCTCAGGCATTATTCTCCGGTTTTGGCGATCTTTTCTTTCAAGGTTTCGATCGCCTTTTTCAACTGGGCGTCGAGATAAACGCTCTTGCTCTTATTCTTTTCATCCGGCAATTCCAAGTCATCCGCTTCTACCGTCGGGATCGCGACGATCACTTCAGCGGAAATACCGCGCTTATTAATATCTTCGCCATTCGGGGTCTGGTATTTGGCGATCGTCAGCAAAAGGGCCGAGCCGTCCTGCAATTGGCGGACATTCTGGACCGAAGCCTTTCCGAAAGAATGCGCGCCGACCAAGGTCGCGACCTTATGGTCGCGCAGCGCCCCGGCCAGGATCTCCGAAGCGGACGCCGAAGATTCGTTGATCAGCATCACGACCGGTTTTTTCCAGATCACCCGCCCGGTCGATTCTAAAAGCTCCCGTTTTCCTTCCCGGTCAACGGTCTGCACGATCGTCCCGTTAGGAACGAACATGCTGCCGATCTCGATCGCCATTTGCAGTAAACCGCCGCCATTGCCGCGGACATCAATGATCAGTCCATCGCAGTCGCGATTTTCCCGCAAAGCTTTTTCAAATTCCCGGGCCGCGTTCATATTCTCGAAGGTGTTCAGTTTAATGTAGAGGATATTGGGCTCATAGCGCTTGACGACCACGCTCTTGATCACGATCTTTTCCCGGCTGAGATAATAATCCCTGGTGTCTTTCCAACCTTTCCGCCAGATCGCCAGCTTGACTTTGCTCCCCCGCGGCCCGCGGATCATACTGACGGCTTCATCGAGCGCCATGTGTTTGGTATCTTTGTCGTCGATCTTGGCGATCCGGTCGCCGGAGCGCAGGCCCGCTTTATCGGCCGGAGTACCGTCGATCGGAGCAATTACCGCCAACTGGTTGTCTTTCATGCCGATATAGATCCCAATCCCGAAATATTGTCCGCTCATCCGGATCTTCATCTCTTTATACGGCTGGGGCTCAAGAAAACGGGTATAAGGATCGTCCAGGGATTCCAGCATCCCGCGGATCGAACCGTAGACCAATTTCTGATTGTCTACCCCTTTGTCGACGTATTCGTTCCGGACCAGGTCCAGGGCTTGCAGATAAACCTCGAATTTTCTTTCAAATTCCCCCTGGGCCACGACCTTGCCGATAAAAAACGCGGTCACCGATACCAAGAAAATCGCGATCCCGACCTGAAGCTTCCTTTTACTCCTCATGACGTTCCTCCTACTTAGGTAAATATTTCAATGGGTTGACCGGAGTCCCGTTGCGCCGCACTTCAAAGTGAAGATGCGGCCCGGTCGAATAGCCGGTGCTCCCTTCCAACCCGATCGTTTGTCCCTTGATAACCTTTGAGCCGACGGTCGCGTAGATCCTCGACTGATGCGCGTAAACGGTCGCTAAGCCCCGTCCATGGTCGATAACAACCGCTTTCCCGTACCCATCCCACCAGCCGGCAAAGATCACTTCACCAGAATCAGCCGCCACGATCGGCGCGCCATAACGATCCGCGATATCAAGCCCGGTATGCCGCCCCTGGATCCGGTGGCGGACGCCAAATCGCAGCGTGATCCTCCCCCGCAATGGCCACATAAATGTTCCGGTGCTCTTGATCGCCGCGCCGGTCCGCTCAGACATCTTTTTCTGGATCATGACCTCAAGCTCTCTTGAGCTTTGTTCCAGTTCGGCGACTTTCTTTTCGTATTCTTTTTCGCGGTCCTTAAGCTCGTCAGCCAACCGCTTTTTCTCTTGCAGCTGCTGAGCGATACGGTCCTTTTCGCTGGCCACGACGACGACCAATTCCTTGATCTCTTTGGTCCGGTCCTGCAAAACAGTTTTCTTGACTTTTGAGACGCTCAAGTAACTTTTTGTCTTGCTGATCAGGGCCGCGTCGCTTTCGATGACCCGCTGAAAAAAATAGAACCGGTTCAAAAAATCGGACATCGACCGGGATCCCAGAAAAAGGTCGAGATAGTTAACCCGACCGTTAATGTACGCTTCGCGGACCCGCTTGCGCAGGACATCCGAAGATTTGCTGATCTCCGCTTCGGTCTTGCGCAGCTCAACCGTCAATTGGCCGATCTCCTGCTCGTTGGTCTGGATCTTCTCTTTGGCCATATTGATCTTTCGGTTCGCGCTTTTAAGCTGCTGGCTGACCACGACCAGCTTCCCCAGCGCTTCTTGCCGCTGTTCCCGGGTTTGCTTTAACTTTTCCTTGTTCTCTTCCAGCGCTTGACGGATCGTCCGCAGCTTTGTTTGCTCGTCAACCGGCGTCGTTTCGTCCGCTACGCTGATCTGCCAGGAAAGTCCCGTAATGAACAGGATGATAATTATCCCAAGAAACCTCATGAATTATAGATGTTATCATAATTATCCGACACTCTCAAGGTTACCGAAAAAGGCCTTTTCTTCTCTTTATCCGGTGAAATGAAACGGCAAAACGATGGGCTTCGTCCCTGACCCGCTGCAGCAGCTGCAATGCCGCCGATTGCCGCCCCAGAACGATCGGCTCGGTCCGTCCCGGGATAAATATTTCTTCTTCTTTTTTAGCCAAACCGATCATCGGGATATTAACCGCCTGGGTAAACTTCACCGCGGCTTGGGCGCTATTAAGCTGGGGGATCCCACCGTCGATCAGGATCAAGTCGGGCAACGGCAGCTGCTTCGCCAATCCACCCCCATAGCGCCGGCTGACAACCTCGTTCATCGATTGAACGTCATTCGGCTTTCCCTGAACGGAACGGATCTTAAACCGGCGATAATGGTCCTTAAAAGGGACCCCGTCCACAAAAACGACCATCGACGCGACAATATTAGAGCCCAAAGTATTGGAAATATCAAAAGCTTCGATCCTGGCCGGCAGCACCGGCAAGCCCAGGGCCTCCCGGAGCTTGATCATGGCTTTCGGGTCCTCTTGTTCCGCGCTCAGGGCGTGCCCCTTCCTTTCGGCTAAACGCTCGACAAACTGAAGGCGGTCCCGGGCCAAAGCCGCTTTTTCAAAGTCTTGTCCGTTCGAAGCCAGCCGCATTTCTTCTTCCAGGCTGGCGCTGACCTTTTTCAGGTTGCCGCTCAATAAAAGTCTGACCCCCTTAACGATCTGAAGGTAATCTGACCGGCTGATCTTGCCAACGCACGGACCGGAACAAACCCCGATCCGATAATAAAGACAAGGTTGTTCCTTTGTTTTTAACGGGGAGGTCTTGCACCATCGTAACGGATATATTTTTTTGACCAAACGAACGATCTCTTTGGCCATATTGCCGGTATAGGGACCAAAGTAATGAGAGCCATCGTTTTCTTTGCGCCTGGCAAGCAGAAATCTTGGCCACTCTTCTTTGGTCAGTTTTAAAAATGGGTAAGCTTTGTCGTCTTTTAGGTCGATGTTGTAGCGGGGTTTTAGCTTTTTGACCAATTGGTCTTCCAAGAGAAGGGCGTCCATTTCCGACGCCGTCAGCTGGTAGTCCAGATCACGTATTTTACGGAGCAGCAAGCTGGTCTTTAACTCTGGTTCTCGGTTAAAATAAGAGGCGACCCGCCGACGGAGCGCCTTCGCCTTGCCGACGTAGATCACGGTCCCGCTTTTATCTTTGAACAGGTAAACCCCCGGGGAATTCGGCAGGGCCGCTATTTTCTCCCGGAGAGAACGCACGCTACTTGGCGGCGACGATAACCTTGGGCGCCGCGATAATGTCGTGGAACAGCCTAATCCGGACCGGATATTCACCGATCGTCTTGATCGGAGCCGCGAGTTCGAGCTTCCGCTTATCGAGTTCGATCCCGGAGTTCTGTTTGATCGCTTCGGCGATATCGGCGGTCGTGATCGTGCCGAAAAGTTTTCCACCCTCGCCAACGTTCGCGCTTAAGTTGATCTCCATGGCTGAAAGCTTGGCCGCCAGCGCTTGGAGCTCGCCTTTCCGTTTATCAAGCTGGACCTTCCGCCGTTCCCGTCTTTTATCGGCGGCAATGATCGCGGCCGGAGTGGCCGAAATCGCCAGTTTGTTGGGCAATAAATAATTGCGGGCATAGCCGTTGGAAACGTTTTCTATTCTGTCGTCTTCAATAAATATTACTTTCATATTAGTCCACCATGTACGGCACTAAGCCGACCTCTCTCGCCCGTTTTACCGCTTTGGCGATCATCCGTTGATGCAGGGCGCAGCAACCACTGAGCCGGCGGGGAGCGATCTTCCCGCGATCGGTCATAAAGCGGCGAACAAACGACACGTCTTTAAAATCGATCTTTTTATCGTCAATGCAAAAAACGCACGGTTTGCGTCTTTTCTTCTTGAACTGGGACGATTTACCTTTTTTTTCTCTATCTCTTTCTGCCATTTTGCACCTCTCCTGTTAAAAGGGAACGACTTCTTCCGGTTTATCCTGGTCCGTCTTCGTTACGGACCCTTCCGGTGAATCACCTTTGCGACCCAACATTTGCATGTTATCGGCCACGACTTCCGACATCGTCTTTTTTTGACCATCTTTGCCAACGTAACTTCTGATCTGCAGTCGGCCTTCGATCGCGACCGGCCGGCCTTTTTTCAGGAATTCACCGCAAATCTCGGCCAATCGCCGCCAGGCGACGATATTGATAAAATCAACATCCTGTCCCCCGGTTGACGCTTCGCCTTCGTCGCCACCGGCCTTTTTGATCCGATTGACCGCGATAGCAAACCTGGAAACCGCCACGCCACTCGGGGTATAGCGCGTTTCCGGATCGCGGGTCAAATTACCGATTAAAAACACTTTGTTATACATGTTTAAAAGGGGAGATCCTCGGCTGATTCGAGATCGGCCAATTCTTCCTCGGCAACATTAGCAACTTTTGGCGCTTTCGCCGTCAGATCAAAAGGAACGATACTCCGGGCAACGACTTCGGTCACATATTGTCGCTGTCCGTTTTGCCCCTCAAAGGAGCGGTTCTGGATCCGGCCTTCAACTAAGATCAGCTCGCCATTCTTCAAGTGATCTTTACTTTCTTCCGCCAGCTTTCGCCAGGCAACAACGTCAATATAGTCAACGGCGTTCGCGCCAAACGACTGCGCGACCGCCAACTTGAACTTGGTGACCGGCAAACCATTGACCGTCACCCGGCTATCGGGTTCGGCCACCAATTTGCCGACTAAAATTATCCTATTTAGATTCGCCAACCGCCTGCCCCTTGATCTCGCCGACATTTACCGCTTCGAGCGGTGTTCCGGCGATCTCTTTTTTCTCGACCGGCGCTTCAGTCTGGACAAAAGCGTTGGTCAAAAAGTAGCGGGTAACATTTTCGGACACTTTTAACAGGGCTTTAACTTCGGCCGGGAGGTTTGAAGGCCCTTTTAATCTGATCAAAACATAAAAACCATTGGCTTGCCGCTTGGCTTTTTTGAAAACCGCGTTTAATCGGCGAACGCCCCATTTTTCCACGCTGTCGACTTCCCCTTTTAAGGTCTTGATCTTTTCGCTGACTTTATCAATAATTTGACCGATTTTCTCTTCGCCTAAGATCGGATCCATGATCAGAATCAACTCATATGCCTTCAATGCAATAACCTCCAATTGAATTTTATCGGTATTTCGCGTTAGCGAGTTAATATTGTAGCATAAAAGAAGTAAAAAGACAACCTAAACGTTGAAGCGGATAACGATAATATCGCCGTCTTCGACCACGTAGTCTTTGCCTTCTGTGTGTAAAACGCCCTTTTCCCTGGCTTTGGCGTAGGACGCGCTGGTGATCATATCCTGAAAGTGGATCACTTCAGCGGCAATAAACCCTCTTTCCATATCAGAATGGATCTTCCCGGCCGCCTGCGGCGCCTTGGTCCCCTTTTGGATCGTCCAGGCATGAGTTTCCTTTTCTCCCGCGGTGAAGAAAGTGATTAAATTAAGTAAAGCGTAGCTGGACCGGATCAATTGGGCCAGGGCCGATTCCAAGATCCCCATCCCTTCCATCAGTCCTTTAGCTTCTTCCGTTGGTAGTTCGGCAATCTCCGCTTCCAGCTTGGAGCAGATCTTAACGATCTCCGCCCCCTGCTCCCGGGCGATCTGCTCAACGGCCTTTAATTGTTCCGGACTGCCATCCTCATCCACGTTAGCGACATATAATACCGGCTTGAGGGTGATCAGGGAGAAGTCGCGCAAGAGTTTTAGGTCGTCCGAACTCATGGCAGAGGCCAGCGTTCTGGCCGGCTGGCCCTTGTCCAAGACCTCTTTGATCTTTTCCAGCAAGTGAAGGGTCCGGAGGATATCCTTGTCGCCGCTTTTGATCGCTTTGCGGATCGATTCAAACCTTTTTTCGATCGTGGCCAGGTCGGCCAGGATCAATTCAGCTTCGATAATTTCAACATCACGCTTAGGATTGACGGCGCCTTCGACATGGACAACATCCTCGGCGGAAAAACAGCGGACAACATGGGCAATGGCATCGACTTCGCGGATATGAGCGAGGAATTTATTGCCCAGACCTTCCCCTTTATGGGCCCCTTTGACCAAACCGGCAATATCGTAAAATTCGATGATCGCCGGAACGATCTTTTTCGAATCGAATAGTTTAACTAAGGCATCGATCCGGGGATCGGGAACTTCAACCACTCCAATATTCGGGTCGATCGTACAAAAGGGATAGTTTGAAGCTTGCGCCTTGGCTCTGGAAAGAGCGTTAAAAAGCGTCGACTTACCAACATTCGGCAAGCCAACTATTCCGATTGACAGCCCCATTACTTTTTGGCCAAAACCGAAGCTTTTTTCTTAAGTTCTTCAACCTTGTTGGTTTTTTCCCAGGGAAGATCAAGGTCGTTGCGGCCAAAGTGCCCGTAAGCGGCGACTTGTTTGTAGATCGGCCGGCGCAAATCAAGATTTTTGATGATTAAGCCCGGGCGGAGATCAAAAACTTCGTCAACCAACTTGGCAATGTTGTTGTCAGAAATCTTACCGGTCCCAAAAGTGTCGATCATGATCGACAGCGGGTGGGCAATACCGATAGCATAAGCCAGCTGAACTTCACATTTCGCGGCCAAACCAGCCGCAACGATGTTTTTGGCAACCCAGCGAGCCGCGTAAGCACCGGAACGATCGACTTTTGTTGGGTCTTTACCGCTGAACGCGCCGCCGCCATGCCGGGAATAACCGCCGTAGGTGTCAACAATGATCTTGCGGCCGGTCACGCCGGAATCGCCTTGCGGGCCGCCAATCACGAAGCGGCCTGTTGGATTGACGTAATACTTAGTTTTAGCGTCAAGCATGTTTTTTGGCAAAACAGGGGCAATAACTTTCTCCATGACCTCTTTCTCCAGCTTCTTGGGATCGACTTCTGGAGAGTGTTGCGCGGCAATCAGCACCGTATGGATCCGGACCGGTTTGTCGTCTTTATATTCGATCGTGACCTGGGATTTGCCGTCCGGCCGCAGGTAAGGCATTTCACCGTTCTTGCGAACTTCGGCTAACCTTTTACTGAGCTTGTGAGAAAGAACTATCGGCATCGGCATCAATTCGGCCGTTTCGTCACAAGCAAAGCCGAACATTAAACCTTGGTCGCCGGCCCCGACTGATTCTAAGTCCTCTTTGACCACTTCGCCGCCGCGGATCTCCAGCGCGGTATCAACGCCCCGGGCGATATCTTTGCTCTGTTCCTTGATCGAAACAAGAACCCCGCTGGTTTCCCAGTCGAAGCCAAACTTAGCGTCGGTATAGCCGATCTCTTTAATGGTCTCCCTAACAATTTGCGGAATATCAACATAGCAACCGGTCGTGACTTCGCCGGCCACAACGCAGAGGCCGTTCGTCACCAGGGTTTCAACCGCGACCCGGCCAACCGGATCCTTGGCCAAGATGCCGTCCAAAATACCATCAGAGATCTGATCGCAAATTTTATCGGGATGCCCTTCCGTGACTGATTCCGAAGTGAATAAATAACTTTTTTCCATGTTTTTCCTCCCTTTAACTGAAACGGATTATTAGTTTACATTATTGAACAGAGGGCTGTCAAGGAAGGGGCATTAATTGCTTGCCAGCGCTTTGTCCAAAACCGCCGCCTCAGCTTCCGCCAGATGCTGGATCGTTTCGATCAAAGCTATAAGGCAGAGCCGGTCGTTTTCCGAAAAACCGTTGGGGGCGGCTTTTATTTTAACCAGCGTTTCTGCCGCTCTCGCCGCAACTTCCTTGAGCTTAGCCCGCTCGGCCAGAAGCTTTTCCAGCCAAACGTTTCCCGGGTCAGTCGGCTGGGTATACATTATCCTGATCGCTTCCTGGGCTTCATCCCGACAAGCGTCTCCGGCCGCCAGCAGTTTGGCGTCCAGGTCGCCTCCTTCAGTCGCCAGCAGCTGCTGGACAGCCAAATTCCCCAGGGTCAAGGGCCAGCCAGAGATCGTTCCGCTCAGCGACTTTTCTCCCCACTTTCTCCAGGAATAAGCCTCGGAGATCGCGCCACCGGGTAATAGCAATGGTGAGGCTAAAAAATCAAGTCCAACGACTCCTAAAAAAGGGTAACCGTTTCCAGCGGCAAAATCCTGAACTGTCACGAATGAAGAAGTCATCCGTAAAGAATTTATTAGCTGGTCATTATTCGCTAAAGACTCGTTCTTGATCGTTTTTCGCCAAATTTGCCCCAGTGAATTAAATATAATCCCCAGTTCCAGTCGGCCAGCAACCCACCTGGCGGCCGCTAATTTAATTTGCTGCGGGCGCGGATTGCTCTCGGGTATCGGCATGGCGGCATAAAATGAGCCTGATTCGAGCCCTTCTTTCATTTTTGTCTTGGCGGACATCAGGCAGGTCAGGCGGACAACCGGCTGGACCGGCGGCCGAAGGTACCAGGTCCCGATCTCATCATATTTATTCCATCCGGAATTATCGCCAACGGTGATACTCTCTGTCCCTTCATTAGTTAGGATCCAGCGGGAAAAGTCATAAGCTTTCAGTTCGCCGGTCACCTTCAGCGGGAATCCAGCGGTCCGGGAATCATCCTTTATTTCCCAATCGATCTCATAGACCGGATCTTTCCCTGGGGGGAGTTCAAGGACCGTCAACGGCATGGTTGGCTGGTTGATCTTGATCTCTATCGCGGTTTCAGTCGGGGAAATGAGGCTCGCTTTTGTCTGTCCGATCTTTACGCTGAACGGTTCCGCTTCGACGGCAAACCCAAAGACCAGCAATGAAAGCAGCAGACAAGTGGTTCTTTTCATATGAGGCAATTATACCCGCCTTTTGACTCAAGTCAAAGACGCCCCATTCTCTCCAGGCTATCCTGTTAGCAAGAAAGGAGGAAAACAAATGGCCTTAAGAGATATCATTGAGATCGATCGCGAGAAATGCAACGGGTGCGGGAATTGCCAGGCCGCCTGCGCGGAGGGAGCGCTGGCCCTTGACGCTGAAGGAAAAGCAATCCTGGTCAGGGAAATTTACTGCGATGGGCTCGGCGCTTGTCTTGACGTCTGCCCGACTGGCGCGCTGAAAGTGGTCAAAAAAGAAGGGGTCCCTTATAATCCGGCACAAACCTTTCAACATGTTCTAAAGGAACGGGGAGCAGCCGCCGCCGAAAAGGTTCATAAGGAGCCGCTTCCTTGCGGTTGTCCGGGAAGCCTGGCCAAAGAGCTTCCCCGCTCGGAAGCGCCAGCCACGGCTGGGGCCGCGTCCGAATTATCGAGCTGGCCAATCCAGTTAAAATTAGCTTCGCCGCACGCTCCCTATTTTAACGAAGCCGACTTGCTGGTGGCGGCGGATTGCACTGCCTTTTCGCTGGGGAGTTTTCACGCGTCCCTGTTAAAAGGAAAGAAGCTAGTCATCGCCTGCCCCAAATTAGACGAGACCGATGGTTACGCGGAAAAACTGGCCGAGATCATCGGGAACAACACGATCTATTCGTTAACCGTGGTAATTATGGGGGTCCCTTGCTGTGCTGGCCTCTACCAATTAGTTAAAAAAGCAGTGGAATTATCGGGCCAACAGATCCATATCCGCAAGGTCGTCATCGGCCTTGACGGATCAATAAAATAAAGGGGGAAATGTTTATGTATTGCGATCAATGTGAACAACGTGCCGTCGGTGGCTGCCAGGTCCAGGGAGTTTGCGGTAAAAATCCGGAGGTCTCCGCGCTACAAGACCTATTACTGCAGGAAGCAAAGGTCCTGGCAAAATACGCCACGCCGAGCGACCAACTGGACGATTATTTAGTCCGGGCTCTTTTTTCGACCGTAACCAATGTTGATTTTGACAGCGATCGGCTGATCGAACTGATCAGGGAGGGAGAAGCCTTTTCCGAGAAATTTAAAGCCGGCGCCTCACTAGCTGAAATGCTTAATAACGCTAAACTATTTGGCGCGAACGCGCTGGCCGGCGATCCTGACCTGCAATCGCTTAAACAGCTCCTGACCCTCGGCCTCAAGGGAATGGCCGCCTATGTCGATCACGCCGCGCTCTTGGGTAAAAAAGACCCGGCCGTTTTCGCCTTTATTCGCGAGGCACTAGCCGCCTTATTGGAAGATAAG